>Ga0207063_1016_pt1 | contig 41425 bp, 29 predicted proteins | sample Alteio_BWMinCont_29_FD_153462 | JGI IMG/M metagenome (GOLD analysis project Ga0207063, IMG submission 153462) | Enriched cells from forest soil in Barre Woods Harvard Forest LTER site, Petersham, Massachusetts, United States -... | ecosystem: Environmental > Terrestrial > Soil > Temperate forest >...
TCCAGTCGGACAAAAGGCAAAAGGGTGCTTTTTGAGGAGCCTTTTGGGTGCTTTTTGTGTATTTTCCCGTACCCTTCTGTACCCCTTGATTTGGAGTTTTGTTATATTTCAAAAACCTTTGAAACATGCTTGGATTAAAGCTTGCAACAGATAAAAGGTGGGCCAATATTGCCGAATCGAATCTGGAGGAAATTTTGACCGACCATGCCTGGTGCGAGCAGAAAGCCACTTCGAATGCCATTTCTATCATTGTCAGTTATCCCGAAAACAGCGAGATGGTCGAACAGCTGCTGAAGATCGCCAAAGAAGAACTCTCCCATTTCGAAATGGTTCATGAAAAAATAAAAGCACGAGGCTTTATCCTCGGGCCCGAACGCAAAGACAGCTACGTCAATGAGCTCTATAAATTCATGCGCAAAGGACACCGCCGTGAAATCGTCCTCCTCGACCGTCTGCTTTTTTCTGCCATGATCGAAGCCCGCAGTTGCGAACGCTTCAAAGTGCTTACCGAAAACATTCAGGATGAAGAGCTCGCCTTGTTTTACCGTGAGCTTATGATCAGCGAAGCCGGGCATTATACCACCTTTATCGGTCTGGCCAAAAAACACCTCGATCCTGCCGAAGTCGACAATCGCTGGCAGGAATGGATTGAGTACGAAACAAAGGTGATTGCCAATTACGGCAACTCGGAGAGCATACACGGGTAAAGACTCAATAAATGTCTTTATATTTACTTGGTCAGAACGAATCGGCTAGAAGCTGGTTGTCCATTAACATTCAGGCGCAATACATACATTCCGGCGTTGAATTGTCTTAGGTTGAGTTGTACCTGATGATTTCCGGTTGGTTTGTTTTGATTTTCGGATTTAAACAGGCAATTTCCAAGCAAATCGCAAATAGAATATGTCACGCTTGCATCCGAATTCAGCTGATAATCTAGATTGAGTAATCCGGCTGAAGGATTGGGGTAAATTCTGAAACTTGGCTCAGATTCGTTGTGTATTTTACTTATCCCTGTAGGAACAGATTCGGCTGAGTCTTTAATTATTACCCTGTAAATGGCCGACTTAAGCTTTAGCACATTCAAATCCAGGCACATCGAATCCCGGCAGCTTTTGGTCGAATCGCTAACCATTAAACAGACACCATAATTACCTGAAGTAGCATAGGTATGCGATCCCGTATCTCCAACCAGGGTATAGCCATCTCCGAAGTTCCACACGTCCTTAAGGCCCTTGCTTTTGTTTACAATAACAATTGTATGTGGAATTGTATCCTCGTGCCAGGTAAAAAGGGCATTACAAGCAGCAGTTGCGGTAATGTAAATCCCATTCGGCTGGGTTATTACGTCATAAGAATCACGAATATTAACAGTATAATATCCTGAATCTGCATTACAGGGAATAGAAAAATTTGCATTTAAAACAGTGTCCAGCAACATCTTGTACGAACTGGCATTTATTGTCGTTGAAGTTCCCTGTGAAAGCCACAATTGAGCTGAAACACTGCCTTGCATAAAATTCGTATTCGTCCCTGTTATTGTCAGGCTTAGTGTTTCGCATGGTGCCGCGCTGTCGGGCACAGATGTTATAGATATTGGCCCATTATGTATTATGAAAAATCCATTCGGAACACTCATTGTTCCGTCTTTTTGGTCTGTTGCATTGACATCCCAATATCCACTTGTAGCTAACCATGGGATAGTAAACGAAGCAGTAATAGTAGAATCGTTATTTTCAATAAAATTGCTTGCATTTATTGTGGAGGTTCCTTGCGAAAACCAAACCCTAGATGTTCCGCTGCCTTTTGTAAAATTCGTATTGTAGCCGGTCAAAGTCAATGCGTATGATTTGCCTTCTGAACCATAATTGGGACTTACCTTGTGGATAAATAAACCACTGTCAATTACCAACGCATTGTTTAGTAACAATGCTCCATCTACCGGTTCTGTTAAATGTAAATTCCAAAGCCCTGTCGGCACGTTATAGGGGAGATCAATTTCTGCATTTATAGTTGAATCTGAAGATGGATGGATAGCAGCGGAATTGAAAATCAAATTGTAAGATCCCTGTACAAGCCATACCTGTATTGTTCCGCTGGCATGGGCAAAATGCGTGTTGCTTCCGCTGATTGTAAGAAATAAAAGTTCGTTTTGTTTTGTTGTATCCGGACTGCATGAAACGATTTTTGCCGGGCCAGCAGCAAACAATTTGCAAGCGGCAATGCAAATCAGTATTTGAATACAAATGAACCGTCGTCCCTGCAAAATTTTCATGGAATTAATTTAAAAAAAAATTGTGACATAACCTAATGATTCCTTTTCTCGTACGCTTTTGAAATAGTAGAAAAGTAATGCTTATATTTTTCACTGACCGTATCTGTCTCACATTTTCGTATTGTTGCGTAGGCCAGATCAATTTTTCCCGAATTGAAATACAGGGCACTCATATTGATAAGGGTCTCCGAAAAACCGGGTGACAAATTCAGGGCCTTTTGGTAGGTGCGTATGGCCATATCTGTATTTCCTTTTAGTCCGTAGCAGGTGCCTAAATTGTTCAGCACATGAATATGGTTGGGATGAAGTTCGTTTGCCTTTTGGAAATCGGTGAATGCCTCATCGGTTTGATTCAGGCTGAAATGTGCCACGCCTTTATACCAAAGTATAGGAGTAGCAAAAGGATCCAGTGTGTAAAAAAACGAATCGGCGTGATTCACTTCCTTGATTACCCTATTCCAATTACCGGCATGTTGCGCAAGAATTGCCTTGAGAACATGTTTATCAGCCCTAAGCCGTATGACCCCAATCTCAGTCCCTGCGAATGAAACCATTACTAGCAAACCAACTAACAAAAGATGTTTGAACTTTCCGGTAGGGTTGTTTTTTTTAGCAAGGTGCTTTGAAAGAATAATGCCGATGATCAGCATCAATAAAACCTGATGTTCAATTCGCTCCCTTGGGAAATCAAAAAAAGCGTTGATTAAATACGCAAGAATTCCACCGGAGAGAAAGAACACAAGAGCTTTATCTTTAAGAGGACTATTACCGCTGACAAATTTCCAGGCAAAAATCAGTGGAACAATAAAAAGTAATAAATAAAAAAAAATGCCGCCAATCCCGTTTTCGGCAAATACCCAAAGGATGTCGTTGTGGGGTTGTTGAAAAATTATTGACCCATCAGCTGTTGATCCCCCTTCATTTCCAGCAATAGTAATGGTATTTAACCCGTATTCGGGAAAGACAATTTTCCAATTGCCTGGTCCTACACCGGTCAGATAATGATCCCCGATCATGTGAAGGGTGTTCCTCCATACGTCAAGACGGCCATGAGGATTGAGCAATGGGTTTTGGGTTGACAACTGAAAGTAGTTGTGACCTGTAATTTTCGTCCGCTGCAACCAGACCATAACGGAGGACACTAAAATCAAAAGCGACGCGGTAAAAAACAGTTTTCGACGATTTTTTTTTACGATCCCAATGACCCGAACGGAACTATTTTTGAATTTTGCCAACATCAACAGTAACACGATTGTGCAAATGGTGCCCGACAAAAAAAGTCCCACCCATACCGCCCTACCTCGTAGTAAGAGAATAAAAGCAACTTCGAGAATAAGTGAAATGAATGAAAGGAACCTCCAATAAGACCGAAAAAAAAGACTGCCATAAAACAGGAATGGAAGCGTAAGCATTAAAAAAGAAGCGAAAAGATTTTTATTGGCCATGTTGGCTGTGATCGAGGCAATTTCGGAATATGAACCCAAGGAACGGAATTGATATATGCCTTCAAGCTCGGCAAAAAAAGCAGACACTACAACCGCTTTCGTAATCAGGTCAATGGATTCTTCGTTTTCGGAAACGTTGTCAACCACTGCAGCAAGGAAAATAAATTCCAGCAATATCTTTAACGTTTCTACAAGCCCTTCACTCAAGTTTGTTATTCTGAAAAAAGAAATAAAAACAAATGACAAATAGCCGAGAATTACAAGTACATATTTCGAGTTCAAAATTTGCAAGTTGTCTTTATTTAAAATAGAGATCAACATAAATAAAAAACACGTTAGGGCAAGCGAAATGTATTGAGGGATCAAAACAGGATCAATCGTTGAACTCGAATGATTAAATGGAATAACAAGAGCAAGGAATACCAATAAAACATACAAATTCCATTTTTTTGTTTTATACAAAAAGTTCAATTTGAAAAGGAGTTAAAGGAAGGTTTAATGGGAACGTTATTTAATGATGATCATTTTATTCGCTGCATCAATTCCTTCGCCGGATAAGTGGTAATAATACATTCCCTCCGGCAACCCCGCTGAATTAAAGGGTACTGTATGCGTACCCGCTTCAAACACAGACTGAGAGCCCTGAAGATTACCCCTCAGCAACCTGCCCCTGGCATCGTACAACTTCAGTTCAATGGCAGACCGCCTGGGCAAGGTGAATGCAATTGTCGTAAAGGAAGTAGTCGGATTCGGATAATTCGACAAACGGTATTGTTCAGCGGCCGTAAGCGGTTGAATTCCGGCGACCGATTGGGTATTGCTCACAATGCCCGAATAAATACCGTGCCCGTGTGTAGCCACAATCACCGTACCGTCGGATATCCTGGTGTCAATCATGTTGCAAATCTCATTTCCGATCGATTCGGCGCCCTGCTGGGCCCAAACGGTGGTCAATCCGGTCAGGGTGTCCGTTGCGTACAATCCTGTACTTGTCCCCAACAGGTATACCACACCGTTACTCACCGGCAAAATGCTTGCCCACCGGCACGAAGGGCCATCTCCCGCTCCTGAAACGTATTGCTCCAGGTTTCCGGCTACACGTGACCAGGTCGTGCCCGCATCCGTTGTATAATAAAGACTGTACATTTCGTAATTTGAAAACACAACCAGTACGTTGTTTCCGTTGCGGGGATCAACAGCTATGCAATTGATATAACCGTCGGATTGAAACTCGTTCGGGTTGGTCCTTGATGTAATATCCGTAACGACAGGATTAGCACTGTTAGCACTGTCGACCCGGTAAAGCGTACTCAAATTCGAGCCGTAATACACCCGGTTGGCCGGTGTTTTGCAAACCGCAACTGCGCTTACAAAGGCCAACGGTACGGGAACGGTATCTTTAAAGGCCATCCAACCTGTCGAAATCGAATCCCAATTGCCGATCATCGGAATGAAATTCAGACTGTCATTCCTCCACAGCCGCTTACCGGCCGCCAGATACATAATATTGTTGTTATTCGGATCCACAGCATAAGGGTTCACAAACTGATATCCTTTTCCCCCGATAGGGTCGATGCGTGCAAAATTCAATGTCTTGCCTGACGTGTCGAGGTTCGACCTGGTCATCTTTCCACTCTGCGAAGAAAAATAAAACGAAGTACGGTTATCCGCTATGTAGCAAAACGATCCGTCACCTCCCCGGGGTGTAACCCAGGACCTTTCAACCGAGGCGTTGTTGGTAAACCAGCTCCCGTTGTCCTGGGCTCCGCCGATCACATAATTGCTTCCAGCAGTGGCATGGTCAAGGGCGCAGGTGTAAAACATCGTTGTCAGATAACCGGTGTTGAGCGGCGTCCAGCTTACGGTATCCGCCATGTAATTCTCCGTCTTAAAAATACCTCCGTCATTCCCGTTTAGCATGGCGCTGGTATCCGATTTGTAAAAAGTGAAAACGTGCTGATCGGGATGCTCATTGGGGTATTGCTTAACGAGCGGATACTGCGAATTAAATGCATATCCGCCCAGGTAGCTGATCTTTGAGGTTGTTGCGAATCCATCGGTTGATCTGAAAATATCCGTTCCACCTATAAACACCGTGTTCGGGTCATTTGGTTTCACTTTCACTTCCAGGTCATAGCCCTCCTGAGATTCGTACAGGTTGAACGGGCGCTGTGTTTCGGGCAGATTGGCTGTTCTGTTTTCCCAGATTCCTCCGGCGCCTGTTCCGTTACCCGAAACATAGGTGTATTTCCAGAAGCTGTTCCAGTCATCTGTTTTAAACATTTTGATGGTATCCGCCGCTCCGTATTTGGGGGTATTGGCCAGAAAGTAAACCTGGGTTTCGTCGGAGGGCGCTTCGGCCATTACAATTCTTCCATAGCCCTGTGGAAATCCCGAAGGTGTAATGTTTGTAAATGTAAGCCCGTCCGGTGAGCGCCAGATTCCTTTGCTGGCGCCTGCCGAATCCAATGTGCAGTAAACGACTCCTTTTGCGGTAACGATAACGTCTGTTGAATAAGACTCCGTACTTCCTCCGCCCAGAACCGTTTTCCAGGTTTTTCCTCCGTTTGTACTCTGGTAAATATAGCCCAGTGTAGCGGCATAAACCACATCATTCACGGTGTCTGCAGGGTTCACCGCTACGTTGTATACAATGTCAAAATAACTGGCAAAATCTTCCGGCTGATTGCTGGCCGTTGCGCTCAGCGGAGTCCAGCTGACCCCATCGTCAGTCGATTTAAACAGTCCGTTGCCCAGAAAAAAGGCGCCGCCGGCAGTTGCCGAACACCCCAGTCCTTCACCCGAACCGAAATACCAGGTATTTGTTTTTCCCTTCCGTACATCCTGTGCAATGCAGGACACATTCTGCAGGCTGCTGGCGTCAAGTGAAGGTGACCAGCTCAGGCCCGCGTTGGTTGAGCGCCATACACCTCCCGAAGGTGTTCCGGCCAGGATACTATTCTCATTGCTGATGTCGATTGCCAGTGCCCGGGTTCGTCCGCCCACGTTCCAGGGTCCCCGGTTGGTCCAGCTGGTGAGCGATTTCAGTTTCAGACCGGCTCCAGCTGAACTTCTGTAACCCGGTAATGTCTGAGCGTAGGCCAGTTCACGGTAGCGGATATTCTTCGGAATGGTGCCACTGAGGGGACTGTGCAACCTTCTCCATTCAAACATCCCTCTTTCGTTCTCTTCGGTATTCGAACCGGCATCGGTCCCGCCCGCAGCGCTTAGCTGCGCCTTGCCCCGCACAACGGTCACAGCATGCCGGCTCACAAACTGCATCAGCCCCAGGCAAAGGCATGCAAAACAAAGTGCGGCTGTATTTCTAACTAGCATCCAGTTTTTCATAAATCGAATTGTTACTTTTGTACTCCGGCACAATTTGTTTCATCTTGGCTACAATTACCGTATTGTCCTGAAGATCAAACAGGGTAATCAGTTTGGCAATTTCTCCGGCGATCAGCTTGTAATCGTATTCCTTCACCCTGGCTATCATTATCTGCGAATGGTGGGTAGGGCTCACATTTTCATTGTTGTTCAACAGCTCCTCAAAAAGTTTTTCACCCGGACGCAGTCCGGTATAAACAATCGAAATGTCCTTATTCAATGTTAGCCCCGAGAGTTGAATCATCTTTTTGGCCAGGTCGATTATCTTCACCGGTTTGCCCATGTCAAAAATAAAAATCTCTCCGCCCTTTCCCATGGCACCCGCCTCCAGAACCAACTGGCAGGCTTCGGGTATGGTCATAAAATACCGTGTAATTTCTTCGTGTGTAACAGTCAGCGGTCCGCCGTTTTCAATCTGCTGGTGAAAGCGCGGAATAACCGAACCGCTCGAACCCAATACATTTCCAAAACGGGTTGTAATGAAATGCGTCTGTGACACCTTGTTGAGTGCCTGCACATAAATCTCCGCGATGCGTTTTGAGGCACCCATAATGCTGGTCGGATTCACCGCCTTGTCCGTCGAAACCAGTACCAGTGTCTCGGCCTTGTAGGTGTCGGCAAGATCAGCAAGGACGCGCGTTCCAAGTACATTGGTCAGAATCGATTCCGAAGGATTGTTCTCCATCATGGGAACGTGCTTGTAAGCGGCTGCGTGAAAAATCACCTGGGGCTTAAACGTATGAAACAGCTTTTCCATGCGCTCCTTCACCCGTATATCACCAATCACAATTTCAAAATCACCGGGTTTAAGTGTTTCCATGATTTCGAGTTCGAGCTCGTACAAAGGTGTCTCGGCCTGATCGAGCAGAACCAGCAGCCGGGGTTTAAAACGAATCACCTGTCGTGCGATTTCACTTCCGATCGATCCGGCAGCTCCGGTAATCAGTACCACCTTTCCCAGCAACTGCTCACTGATATTCGCCTCGTGAAGCTGGATGGGGTCGCGTTCGAGCAATTCTTCAATTTTCACTTTCCGGATCTGTTTAAAACTCAGTTCGCCGTTTATCCAGTGAGCAACCGGTGGTACGTTCAGTATCCGGGTGTTGTATTTCAGGCAAAGTTCTACGATCTTCTGCTTACGTGAAGGCTGAATCTGCTGTAAGGACAGGATCACCTGGGCGATTACCCCGGTTTGCAGAAAGCCTTCAAGCCGATCGGCAGAATGTATGGTTACCCCTTCGAGTTTGCGGTTTTTTTTGCGCTCGTCGTCGTCAATAAATGCAACTACTTTGTAATTGCTGCCGGCGTCCCGGTCGAGCGTTCGCTTGGTAATGATACCCGATGCGCCTGCGCCGAAAATAATTACCTGACTTTTTCCACGGCTCGGATTTTTGATTTCGAAATAAAGCGCTTTAAACATCACCCTCAGGCTGATCATCAGAAAAGTGGTTGCCAGGTATTCAATGATAATGATGGAGAAGGGGATAGGGTAACTGCGGTTTACCAGCCGGTAAACAACTACGTTGATCAGAACAAAAAACAGGCTGCCGGCACTCAGTACGGCAAAAATCCGCTGGGCATCTTTGGTTCCTGTATACTTTACGATCCCCTTAAAAATCTTCGAAACGTAAAAACTCAGGGCCCTGATGGCCAGTACCATTGAAAAAACCATCGGAAAAGCCTTTATTTCCACCGGAGGTATCGAAAAATTAAACCTCAGCAGGTAGGCGAGAACCAGGGAAAAAAAACAAATCCCCATGTCGATGAAAAAAATCATCCAGCGGGGAGTGTTGCGTTCAAACAATATCGTAAGACGGCTCTGCAAGGAAAACTAAAGATAGCACAAAAAGAATTTGCGCAGTTCAACAATAACATCGAAATTCGTATCCTGATTTCAGCGCCCCTGTAAGGGCGCTGCATACAAAAGCTAACCCTGTTAATACTGATTATGGAAGCCACTGTCACCGAACTCAAAGCCACCGCATTGCTGAATAAACATGTTGCCCTGGGAGCCAAAATGGTGCCCTTTGCCGGCTACAACATGCCGGTATCCTATGCCGGATTAAACGAAGAACATGCCTGTGTGCGTAACAGTGTGGGCGTGTTCGATGTCTCCCACATGGGTGAATTCATACTTAAAGGTGAAAACGCGCTCGACCTCATTCAGCGCGTTACCTCCAACGATGCTTCGGTTCTTGCCGACGGAAAAGCGCAGTACTCCTGTCTTCCCAACGACAAAGGCGGAATCGTCGATGACCTGCTGGTTTACCGGATCGATGCCAAAACCTATATGCTGGTGGTTAACGCCTCCAATATTGACAAAGACTGGAACTGGATTCAGAAACACAACAGCAAGGCCGTCGAAATGCACAATATTTCAGAAAAGACCTCTCTTCTCGCCATCCAGGGCCCCAATGCCCAGGCAACTTTGCAAAAACTTACAAAAGTAAACCTGGCTGAAATTCCCTATTACAGTTTCGTAAAAGGAACTTTCAACGGAGTTGATAATGTAGTCATTTCGAATACCGGCTATACCGGTGCCGGGGGATTCGAAATCTATTTCGAAAACCAATATGCGGTGAATATGTGGGATGCCATCTTTGAAGCCGGGGCGGCATTCAACATCAAGCCTATTGGCCTTGGAGCCCGCGATACGCTTCGTCTTGAAAAAGGCTTCTGTCTATACGGAAACGACATTAACGACAGTACCTCACCGCTGGAAGCGGGTCTGGGCTGGATCACCAAATTCACGAAAGAGTTCACCAACTCCAACACCCTCAGAGAACAAAAAGAAAAAGGAATTTCAAAAAAACTGGTGGGATTCGAAATGATTGACCGCGGTATTCCCCGTCACGACTACCCCATTACAGACGCATCGGGCCAGCAGATAGGCGTGGTAACCTCCGGAACCCAAAGCCCCACACTTCAAAAGGCCATAGGCCTCGGGTATGTTCCATCCGGATTGAGCAAAGCCGGATCAGAAATCCACATCAAAATCCGCGATAAAGTTCTCAAGGCACAGGTTGTAAAGATTCCGTTTTTGTAAGGCCCGGCCCTTTATCTGGGCCCGGGTTCGCGTTTGTAGAAAACAAAGCCGTTCTTGCGGTAAAGTTCGGTAAGCGAGGGGTAATCTCTCCGGATGGCATCTGCTTCGGTTATCTTTGCTGAAAAGTAAGTCTCCTTATCTATTTCGCCGGTGAGCAGCCATGCAGGGTTGTAACTTCTGGTATTTTTTGCAGGTTGTTTTTCACTGTAAAAATATTCTGCATAACTCTTGTAGGAAATCGTTTCGAGGTAACAGTCTTTTCCCTTCAGACTTTCGAAAAAATCAATGGCAGCACCCTGCACATACTTTTCAATTTTTGGTGCCAGTACAACCGAAGAAAGTTCGACCACCAGCAGATTGGTTATAAACAGCGTAAGAACAGCTGCCTGGTATTTTTTTGAACCGGCCAGCCAAAAGCAACCTGCAAGTGCCAACAGCAAACCCAGCCCGATCGCACTTTCCCAGCCTCCCCAATGCACAGTTGCCTTCAGGTTCTCCAGGGCGAATACATCTCCGATCAGGTGGCTGTCTATGATCTGCTGTTTAAAGCGGTCTGCCAGCGGTAGTGCAATCAATGCGAGGCCAAACAGCCCACCTGTAATGCCCAGTAAAACGCTCATGCTTTTTTTCCAGGACTGATTTCCGCTCAGCATGCGATGAATGTGAAGCGCCGAAAAATAGGTCAGCGGAAAATAACAGAGTGAAGAGTAGTGTATAATCTTGGTCCTGACCAGCGAAAACAGCAGCAGTACTACCCAAAACAGAATGTGCATCCAGCGTTTAAAGTGGTGCTGAAAAGGAGAATCTGCAGGGTTGTTCTTCATTCCCCAGATCGCAAAAACCGACGCCGGAAAACAACCGATGAGTAAAACAATAAAATGATAAAAAAACGGACCGCCGTGACCCGAATCCTGGGTTTTGAAAAGCCTCACCTGGTAATCGAAAAACTCGGCAATCACGTCTGCATTTCCCGTGGTCCACAAAATCAAAAACCAGATTCCACCCAGAGACAGCACCACAAGGCCATAACCAATTGCCTGAGACAGGCTCAGCACAGCCCTGAATCGTTTAAAAACCAAATACACCAAAACACAAAGACCCAGAATCAACAGGGCCACAGGCCCTTTGGTTAATACCGCAAGCCCGATGAATAAAGCGGACTTCACCAATATCGTTCGCTTTTCCTTTTTGTCAGCTGCTCCCGGATCGGTGAAATGCACAAAAAAATAAATTCCACAAAAAATAAAAAGGTTAAACCAGGGGTCGATTATTCCCGACTTAAAATAAAACTGGGGCAGGGTAGAGCCGGCATAACAGAGCACCCAAAGCCACCCCATTTTCCTGTCGTAGAACTTTTTTCCGATATTGAAAACAAGGATCAGTGTGGCCATTCCGCAAAGCGCATCGGGCAGTCTGGCGGCCAACTCGTTCACTCCGAATAGCCGCATACAGCCTGCCGAAAGCCAGATAAACAAAGGCGGTTTTTCCCAAAACGGAGTAAAATTTACCTGCACCGTAAAAAAATTACGGGTCACCAGCATCTCCCTGGCACACTCGGCAAAATTAATTTCGTCCCAGTCAAACAAATGCACAACACCCAAAAAAGGAATCAGCAGCAGGGCTGCCCCCAGGCCAATCAGTACATTTGTTTTTAACAAAGAAGGTTGCATTCTGAATACATCAGCTGTTAGAACGTTTTCTCAAAAGCGAGTTGTCAAGACCGTCGTTTTTTATAACCGAAGTCATTAACCAATAACAAAAGACCGTGCTCGCCATGCCCACAAGCGATCCGAAGTAAATATCCTCAAAAAAGTGCTGGGATAAATAGACCCTTGAAAAAGCCACCAGCAGGGTAAGTACAAACAAGGCACTCTTGACCCCTTTTTTTTCACTTAGCAGGGCCAGGCAAAAGTAAACGGCGAATGCCGTAGTGCCGTGCCCTGATGGAAAACTGTAATAGCTGTTCATGTCTATTCCGGGGACAAGGTAAAGGGAGGTTTTGCCTTCAAAAAAAAGTACTGGCCTTACACGGCCCTCAAACACAAAGTGTTTGAGGGCCTGGGTAATTCCCGAACTGATACCCCAGCTAAGCAAAACCATCAGCGCATACCTGTACCTTACCGCCAGCAATGCCAGGCCGATCGCCAGCGCAAAAAGACCATCTCCTAAAAAGGTAATCCAGCCGAAAAACAGATCGAAGGCATGGCTGTGAAAGCGGTTGATCAGCAGATGCAGGTCGCCTTTGCAGAAGCGGGCAAGAAAAAATGCCCCGACAACCAGAAACAAGAAATAAGGAAATAAAAAATAGCGGTTTTTAATAGAAAGACTTTTCAGCACAGGAAAAGAAAAAAACTATGTATGCGAGCCAATGGTTTTCTTCAGCTTATCCACCTGCGCATCCCACAAGAGCCGTGCACTAAGCTGATCGTCTTCGCCGTCAGCAAAATCAATAATGATAAGGGAAACGTCGCCGGTTAAATCATCCGTAACAATCTTAAACTCAAAATAACTTCCGTCCGTTTTATCCATCCACTGATAACGGATAAATTCTTCCTCCTTCAAAGCCAGCAAACGGGCTTTTTGCTCAGACCCATCCCAGTAAAACGTATAAATGCCGTCGCGGATGTTTACATTATCCGAGAACCACTCCGACAATCCGCTGGGTGTGCTGATAAAATCATACAGTAAAGGTTCGGAGCAGCGGATAACATACTCCAGCTCAAAGCGCCCTTTGGGTTCCTTCTTTGTGGTATTAACCGGTTTGCCGGATGCGCTTGCCGGTTGTATCGGATTAAAAGGAGTAAAAACCTTTCGTATCTTCTTCACTTTAACCGAAGGTTGCCGTCCGGCTCTCTTCACTTTAACCGGAGCCACTGCAACTGCCGGCGCTTCAATAACTTTCGTCGCTGCCATACCTTTCTTTTCTGTCTTCACTGCTTTCTGCACAATTTTCACCGCCTTCTTATCCATTATCACGGCCTTCTTCTCAACCTTTAGCGCTTTCGCGACCACTTTCTTTTCCACCTTGGCTTTCAGGATTTTAACCTTTGCCGGTTTTTTTTCGGCTATTTTACTAACCTTGCTAACCTTGCCGGGCTTCTTTTCGGTCTTCTTTGTTTTTTTCTGCACTCCGGCTCCCTTCTTAACCGGCTTGACCGGTTTTGCTGACATCCTATTTTTCACAGACTTCTTAGCCTTCTTTGCCATTTTCACGTAAATCTAATTACAAGGGGGCAATATATAAAAAAATACAATCACCCATATTTAATTTGTTTTTTTATATTTGTCGCCCATTAAACGGCGAGGTAGCTCAGTTGGTTAGAGCGCAGGATTCATAACCCTGAGGTGGGGAGTTCGACCCTCCCTCTCGCTACACCGCCAAAAAGCCCTTAATAAAGGGCTTTTTTATTGGCAGTTTCTGAAACCTTGTTAATAACAATACGTATAATCCGCTTGGAATTGAATTTATTTTTCCTTAAATTGGATTAAAATTCAGTTCCATGCAGATATTCCTACTCCGAATCCGTGCCGTTGTCCTGCTGCTGTTTGTTTGTGCTGTGACTACAATTCCTGCCCAATCCGTTGTGTCGGGTTTACCCAGGGGCTATACACTCACCAGCAAAGAGGAGCAGGATTTTGTTCAGGAAATAATGGAGCATCAGCGCATTTCACTTGCGGATGCGAAGGTTAAACTCGAACAGTACAAGGAAATACTTGCAAAAACTCCCCAAAAACTTCCGGTGGAGGCTGCTACAGCCCATAAGAACCCTGTTGTAAATGCTTCCTGCAGCAACCTGGATTTCAGCACAGGTACTACAGCCAACTGGACAACTACGGGTTATGCGAATGTCGTTTCCCTGGGGACAGACAGTTTCGGTGGCTTTCCAAAAGCTGCTCCTGGCGGATCTTATTCCCTTCAACTGGGAAATCCCTATCCTGTACTTTCTCCTTATCCTCCGGCTTTTGCAATTAACTCTTCCGCCTCGCAAACCTTTACCGTCTCTGCTGCCAATCCGGTTATATTGCTTCAGTTTGCTTTTGTAATCCTTAATTTCGGTCATGCTCCGACAGATGCAGCCTGGGTTAAGATCGATGTCCGGGACAATTTAGGCAATATCATTTTTTGTTCCCAGGACTCTGCCTATGACTCTCCGGGAGGGCCCAAAGGCTTTGTTGCATCTTCCGTTATGGGGTATCAGAATGACCCTTTTCTTACTCCGGGAAGCTACGTGAATCCGCAATACCCCACCACCTACCTGCCCTGGCAGACGGCCAACCTTGACCTGAGCACCTACGTGGGGACAAATGTGACCCTGGAAGTGAAGACTTCCTGGTGCAGGTTCAATTACGATTGGGCGTATTGTTATTTCAATGCGATTTGTGCTCCACCCAACAAGGTTATTCAAAGCGACACCTTGTGTAAAAGCAATGCGGTACCCCTTTGTGCGCCTCCGGGTTTCGTTACCTATTCCTGGACAGGGCCCAGCGTGACCGGGCAGACAACACAATGCGTAAACACCAGCACACCCGGAAACTATTCGGTCGTCTGTACCAATTTTGAAGGCTGTATCTATACCTATAATTATGTGCTGAAAATTACCCTGGATCAGCTTACTTCTGCATTCACAGATGCCCTTGGAGCAGTTTGTACCGGCAATTTTAATTTTACGAATTCCTCAACATCCAATCCCTTGCCGATAACGAATTACCAATGGAGTTTCGGGGACGGAACCACGTCAAATGCCACAAGTCCCAGCCATAATTACGGCCTGGCTGCAAATACCTATGATGTAAAACTGGTCGTAACTTCCACCGACGGGTGCAAGGACTCTGTAACAGAACCCGTAACGGTCAATGCTGCCATTACACCTACACCCTCGTCAACTCCTGCCAGCTGCGGAAGCAGCAACGGAACGATAGGGGTGACGGCAACCGGAGGAAACGGCGTTTACAACTATTCCTGGAGCAACAACATTAGCACCCAGAACCAAACCGGCCTTGTTGCAAACAGCTATACCGTTACGGTTACAGACGGAACCGGATGCACCAACTCGGCAGTTGCCACGGTTGCCAGTGCGGGCGGAGGGGGAACGGCCACAATGGCTCCTCCTGTTAATGTTTCCTGCGCGGGATTGTCCAACGGATCGGCAACCGTCAATGTTGCCGGAGGTAATCCGGGCTATACCTATGCCTGGAGCAACGGAGCCACCACATTCACTTCCCTTTCCGCTTCAACCACCAATACCGCATCCAATATTTCGGCCGGAAATTGGGTCGTAACGGTTACGGATGCATCGGGTTGCAACTCGGTCACCAATGTAGCCGTTTCGTCTCCCGCAGCCATTTTGCCTGTGCCGTCCAGCAGCCCTTCAACCTGTGGAAACAGTAATGGGGGCGTGGGTGTAACAGCCTCGGGAGGAACAGGGGCCTTTACTTACAGCTGGTCCTCGGGTCAGCCCACCCAGACGGTTAACGGATTGGCTGCAGGGCCTTATACGGTCACTGTGACGGATGCGAACACCTGCACGTCCACGGCTATTGCCACTATTACTAACACCAGTGGTGCAACGGTGACTATGGGCGCTCCATCGGTACTGAAATGTTTCGGCGATGCCAATGCTACACTGAGCGTTACGGCAACAGGAGGAACTCCTGATTACACCTATTCCTGGAGTACAGGCGTGAATTCGGTAACCACAAACGGAACGTCCGCCCTGACCAACCTCGGAGCGGGCGTTGTTTCCGTTTCGGTAAGCGATGCCAGCGGATGCCAGGTTATACGTACCGTGACTATTAATCAGCCGGCCAAACTGACCCTGGCAGCAACGGGTCTGAGTACCAAATGCAACGGAAGCTGCGACGGGCAGGCCGTGGTGATACCCGCGGGAGGTACTGCACCGGTGATAGCCTTGTGGAGTACAGGAGGAACCAATCTTAGTATCAACGGACTTTGTTCGGGTAGTTACAGCGTTACTTTAAGCGATGCGAACAGCTGTCAAAAAGATACCACCTTTATGGTTCCCCAACCGGCCGCTATAACGGAATCCCTTTCAAGCAAGGCCACCAATTGCAACCAGAGCGTCGGCAGTGCTACTGTTGTTACCGTAGCGGGCGGAACAGGTGCCTTTAATTACAGCTGGAACAACGGTCAGACCACCCAGACCGCTACGAATTTGCCGCAAGGCGAAGCGGTTGTGACCATCAAGGACATCAACGGATGCATAGGTAAGGATTCTGTTTTGGTTGCGAACAATGCGGGAGTTGTGGCGAGTATTTCAGGTACAACACCCTTGCTTTGTTCCGGGAACTGCAATGCAACGGCAACGTCTGCAGGTATCGGAGGTGCCGGCCCTTACAATTATTCCTGGAGCGGTGGGGGAGGAACAGCGGCGGTGGCTTCAAACCTTTGCAAGGGCAATTACAGCGTGACCATTACGGATGCGAACAATTGCACCTCTTCGGCCTCGACAATCATTACCCAACCGACACCGGTAGTCCTTGCCCCACTGACTCCTTCGACCATGTGTATAGGACAAAGCACGCTGATAACGGCAACACCATCCGGGGGAACAGCTGGTTATACCGTTACCTGGACTCCGGGAAACATCGTTGCCAATTCGTTTACGGATTCCCTGAAAACGACGGCCACCTTTACGGAGGTTGCAACCGATGCGAACGGCTGTGTTTCTCTTCCCCAGTCCGTAACCATTACGGTAAACCCACCGCTTTCACTGACCGCACATAGTCCGGCCCCGGTTTGCCCCGGAGCTATGGTGAATCTTACCAGTCTTGCGGGTGGAGGAGACGGAACATACAACTATACCTGGCTGACCAATCCCCTTCAGAATACCCAGAATGTTACCGTTGCAGTTACTGCTGCCCGCACGTACTCGGTTATCGTTAATGACAATTGCGGAACCCCTGCTGATACCGTTGTGGTCACTGTTGGTTTGAATCCGGTTCCCGTTGTTGATTTTATTTCTGACAAGAAAATGGGATGCCCCTTGCTTTGTGTGAATTTTACGGACAAGAGTACGGTGGCCACCGGAAACATCGCCAGCTGGAGCTGGGGTTTCGGGAACGACAGCACCTCTTCGGTTCAGAACAGCAGTTGCTGTTACAAAACAGGCGTGTACAGTGTATGGCTGAAAGCTACCAGTGATAAAGGCTGTACTGCTACCGACACCATTCCGAATATGATTACCGTATTTGCCGATCCGGTGGCCGCCTTCACGACCAATCCCCAGACGGAAGCCACTATTGTCGCACCCACCTATTCCTTTGTTGACCAGTCGACTACTCCAATCGGGAACATTGTCCGCTGGTCCTGGAACCTTGGAGATCCGACCTACAATGTAAAAGATACTGTTGAGAACCCAAGTCATACCTATCCGCAGATTGGTCAGTACTGTCCTAAACTTATGGTGACGAATACGGCTGGTTGCACAGACACCATTACCCACTGCATAGATATCGGACCCGACTTCACCTTTTTCATACCCAATGCATTTACACCTAACGGTGACGGGATTAACGATTATTTTTTCGGTCAGGGGATAGGGATTACGTCTTTCAAGATGCTGATATTTGACCGTTGGGGTAATATGATTTTCACTTCCTATGACCTTACTACCCCCTGGGACGGAAGAGCCAACGGAGGGAATGACGTTGCTCAGCAGGATGTTTACAGTTACGTAATTGATTTGCAGGACGTATTCAGCAAACACCATAATTACGTAGGCCATGTTACGCTTGTGAGGTAATTGATGGTCAGAGTAGGTTTGCTTTCGGATACCCATAATCACCTGGAGAAAGCAGCTTTCAAATACCTTGAGGAATGTGATGAAATCTGGCATGCAGGGGATATGGGGACCATTCGCACAGGCGATTCCCTCGCTGCATTAAAACCACTCCGGGCTGTTTATGGAAATATTGACGGAGCCGATGTGCGGGCGGTTCATCCCAGGGTGCAACGGTTTATTTGCGAGGAACTGGATGTGATGATGACTCATATCGGAGGATACCCCGGGCATTATGTCTCCGAAGTGAAAAAGGTTTTTGAGATCCATCCGCCCGGGCTTTTTATCTGTGGTCATTCCCATATCCTGAAAGTAATGTTTGATTCTACGTACAAATTTCTTCACATAAATCCCGGTGCTGCGGGCCTGGAGGGCTTTCATAAAGTAAAGACACTGGTGCGTTTTACGGTTGATAAGTCTGTCCTTAAGAACCTCGAAGTTGTCGAATTGGGTAAACGTTGATAATTAAATAAATTTTAATACATTTGCAGTACAATTCTATTTAAACAACCCACCATTATTTCTTTTTATTTTCCCAAAATCAATTTTCTATGTATGATATTGTTGAACTGAACAACAAGCTTGTGAACGAGCTTAAGGATATTGCCAAGGAACTGAATATTCCCAAGTACGAGGCACTCAAGAAGCAGGAGTTGATTTACAAAATACTGGACCACCAGGCCTTACACCCTGCAGCAGCAAAACCTGCTGCGAAAGCAGAGGAACCCAGACATCTGCGCAGCAGAAAAGGAAAACCGGAGGCGGAGGCATCAGGTGAGTTGCCGTTGCTGCCTGAAATTGAAAATGATTTTCCGGTTCAGAAAGAGGAGCCCGTTGTGATACCTGCTGCTGTATCCGTTGATTCACCAGTTCCTCCCCAAAGCACCCCATCAATGTCTTCGGATTCGATGATGCAGGACCGAAGTATTGACCAGCACAACCGCACCAATGTCCGGTTTGAACCCCGGAACAGACAGGCGGATCTGTACAATTTTGACGGAATTGTGATCAGCGAAGGCGTTCTCGAAATCATGCCTGACGGCTATGGCTTTCTGAGATCCTCGGATTACAATTACCTGAATTCTCCGGACGATGTATACGTTTCGCAGTCCCAGATTAAATTATTCGGTTTAAAGACGGGTGATACCGTACGCGGAAGTATACGGCCTCCCAAAGAGGGTGAAAAATACTTCCCCCTTATTAAAATTGACAAAATAAATGGCCGCGATCCGGCCTATGTACGGGACCGTGTTCCGTTTGAATACCTGACACCCTTGTTTCCGAGCGAAAAATTTAAGCTTACCGGACATCCCCAGAATTCACTCTCTACACGGATTGTGGATTTGTTTACACCGCTTGGAAAAGGGCAGCGAGCTCTTATCGTGGCTCAGCCCAAAACGGGTAAAACCGTTCTGCTCAAAGAAATTGCAAACGCTATTGCTTTTAACCATCCGGAGGCTTACCTGATCATTTTGCTGATCGATGAGCGCCCTGAGGAGGTTACAGACATGGCACGAAGCGTAAAGGCTGAAGTGATTGCCTCGACTTTTGACGAACCGGCTGACCGGCACGTCAGGATTGCCAATATTGTTCTGGAGAAGGCGAAACGTATGGTGGAGTGCGGACACGACGTGGTGATTCTGCTGGATTCTATAACACGGCTGGCCCGTGCTTATAACACGGTACAGCCGGCTTCGGGAAAAGTGCTGTCGGGTGGTGTGGATGCGAATGCCCTTCACAAACCCAAGCGTTTTTTCGGATCCGCCCGAAAAATTGAAAACGGAGGCTCTCTGACGATTCTGGCAACGGCCTTAACCGAAACCGGTTCCAAGATGGATGAGGTGATTTTCGAAGAGTTTAAAGGTACCGGCAACAGCGAGCTTCAGCTTGACCGCAAGCTGTCCAATAAGCGTCTGTTCCCCTCTATTGATATTGTTGCTTCGAGTACCCGCAGGGATGATCTGCTTGTTGACAAGGAAACCCTTCAGCGCCTGTGGATTCTACGCAAACACCTGGCCGATATGAATCCCCTGGAAGCTATGGAATTTATGAGGGATCGCATCAAAAACACCCAGACCAACGAAGAGTTCCTGGTCTCCATGAATGGTTAATACCCCGACTGCGTTTTGAAAATGAATCAGGCTGCCAAAATGGGGAACATTTGCGCCGGGATATCCGTTGCTTTTATTCTTCTGATACATTACAGCGGTCTTTCCGTTTTTTTTGTGAAGGGTCTGGGATCGGGATTCTCCTCATTGGTTGAAGTGCTTTTTATTTTCCTGGCTATTTACATGACCCGGCAAAAAGAATTCGGAGGTTTTATTGAATTCAGGCTGGCCGCAAGGGCAGGGTTGACCATGGTAATCATCAACGCCATATTATTCGCTTTTTTTCAATACGTGTACTACAGTTTTATTGAAAAGGATTTTGTAAACCGTTTTTTACCGGATTACGAAAAATGGTCGGTGGTTATGGGTACCAGTAAGGCCGACATTGAAAAATACAAAACATTGCTGGGCACTACTTTTTCTCCCATCAACGCGGCCTGGTCGAGTTTTTCTTCTATGCTCTTCTGTGAAACGCTTCTGGCTCTTCTGTTCGCCAGAATCCTGAGAAGAGTTCCTCCGGAGGTTCCGCGCGACTCCTAGGTCAGCCGTTTGGGATCAGATCTGGCTCAGGCCGATTTCCCCGGCAAGAACCTTGAAGTCAATCCCGTCAAAGTTTCCCGAACTCATCATCAGCAGGTTGGTACCCTTCCAGTCGTGTGATTTAAGGAGCGCCTGAATGTCACCTGAATTTGTGTAAACGGCGATGTTTTTTCCGCCGAACGCTTCCTTTACCTGAAGCGGACTGATGTCCTGAAGTTTTTTATGCGCCAGCGTATGGGGATTAAAGAAAACAATCCCTTCGTCCGCAAGATCCATCGAATGACGGTATTGCTCCAGGAATCCCGAAGTTAAACTGCTGAAGGTATGCAGTTCCGTGCAGGCCACTAATTTTCGGTCGGGAAACTGTTTTTTCACGGCCTCGGTGGTCGCTTTTAATTTTGACGGCGAATGCGCAAAGTCTTTGAAGAAAGCCGTTTGTGTATTTTTCGCAACCAGTTCGAGACGTTTGGATGCGCCCTTAAAGCTTTGAATGGCCCTGTAAAACTGATCTTCTGAAATGTTCAGCTGCAGGCAGACATTTTTAGCTCCTTCGAGGTTCATCAGGTTGTGTTCACCAAAGATCTGCAAAGGTACGTTGCGGTTGCCCGCCGTTAAGCAGGTTAGTCCATTGCTAATTGCATATTCCGGAACCGCATAGGGTATTTTTTTTACCCGGGCAGGCGTTTGTTCAGCCAGTTTTTTCACCTCGGGGTCTGCCTGGCAGTAAACAAGTGTTCCACCCGGTTCGATCAGGCTGATAAAAGTGCTGAATTGTCCGACATAGTTTTCGAAGGTGGGAAAAACATTGATGTGATCCCAGGCGATGCCGCTGATCAGAGCCATGTTGGGCTTGTACAGGTGAAACTTGGGTCTTCGGTCTATCGGTGAACTGAGGTATTCATCTCCTTCGATAATTGCAATTTTTGTATCGCTGTTGAGATTTACCATGGTGTCAAAGCCTTCGAGCTGGGCTCCGACAAGGTAGTCGCAATCAACCGCACAGTGTTTCAGTACATGAAGAATCATGGCTGTAATGGTTGTTTTTCCATGGCTGCCGCCGATGACTACCCGGACCTTATTTTTGGTTTGTTCGTAAATGTATTCAGGGTACGAATAGATTTTCAGGCCGAGTTCTTTTGCCTTTAACAGTTCGGGATTGTCCGTCCGGGCGTGCATGCCGAGGATAACGGCATCAAGCCCGGGTTGAATTTTTGTGCTGTCCCAGCCGGTGTTTTCGGGAAGCAAACCAGAGGCCTTCAGCCGGCTTCTCGAGGGCTCTTCGATTTCGTCATCCGAACCGCTTACGGTATACCCTTTCCGGTGAAGTGCAATCGCCAGGTTGTGCATTGCACTTCCTCCTATGGCTATCAAATGGATTCGCACGTTAATTTTCTTTTTCTGCGTTTTCAGCAATTGTTTTGATCAGACGCTGACCAATGGATGAATTCTTCATTTCCGGAAAGTCCCGCTCAAAACGGTCTCTTTCCCGGAATCCCAGTTTGGCAGCCCGGGTTAGTTCCAGGAGGGCCTGATCTCCCTGTTTTTTTTCGTTGTCCCTCAGGGCCTGAAGGTAAGGGCCCTCGGGATTCGAGGGATCGATTATTTTGTAAAGCGAAATGTAGCGATCGCCTTCTTCGGGCTGGTTGGCATGCATGAGCTGGTTAATGTTCATGTAACAGGCAAGGCTGAGGTAACTCAAAACTCTTTTATTCATGGCCAGCTGGTCCGGGGGGAAACGTTTTCCATCGTTCATGCGCAGGACCTCGGTTTTCCACCAGGATTCGTCTTTCAGTGCCATGGCATTGAGGTATTGTTCCTTTAAAACTTTTTCTGTTCGGGCAAGATCCTCCCTTCGCTGCAGGTTTTTTTCAACAAGCGGAGAATTTTTCAGACTGCGCACCAGGTCCTCCAGTGTTTTGGAGGATTCCAGCCCGGACATATAGCTAAGCGTTTTCCTTGCCTCCAGAAGGGCCAGGTAATCTTCCTTTTTTTTCATCAGACCGGATACGGTTTTTTCTTCGGAGCCCAGAAAGGATTTGACCAGTGAATCGTTGCGGGGAATCTTGTTTTGCTTCATTTCTTTAAAGGCTATCCAGGTAAATGCAGACTCCATGATTTCAAGGGGACACCATTCGTGTTTGCCCTTAAAGGGAAGGAAAACGTGTTCGATGTCTGACTGGCTGAGCGTGCGCTCCAGCTCTTCCATTTCATCGCTGTTGAAATCTTCGTTTCCGGCAATGCCCACATAATTGAATTTGTTTTCGATGGGTTTTTCGATGTTCGGGAATCCGGCCCCGCAGCCGATTACCGCATTTATTCCCCCCTGGAAAATAGCCACAGCGCTTGCTACCCGGGAGCCGCCCGAGAACCCGCAGGTGTATATTCTGCCGGGATCAATATTGACACGGCTTCTGATATCTGCCAACACAATACGGGCAAACCGACCGTTGGTTTCAATTGGATTTCCGTTTTTCGAATTGTTTGACCCGACGAATACGCATCCGTATTTTTCAGCGAGCGGGCTGTATTTTTTCAGGGGCCATGCGCCTGCTGCATGCGGATCAAAAAATACGACCAGGGCTGTCATCCGGGAATCCCGAACGGAGGCAGGCACATAAAGTGCGTAGCTGACCGATGTGTCCGCCAGGCAAACAATCCGTTGAATGAGTTTACCCCTTTCGAAACCGGCCGTCTGCTGAACCGCTTTTTTTGCTGCCGGGGCTGCCGGGGCTGCGGCAGAATCCAGTTTGACAGGACTCTCTTTTTGGGGGGTGGAACTGCAGCCTGCGAAGTAAAATCCGGCGCAAACCGGCACCAGGAATAACAGGAGTCTTTTTTTTGCGGATATAAATTTCATGTCAGAGGGGCAATCAGTTCAGGAGTTTTTTTCTTAAAAACTTACCGGTAGACGAATCCTTACAATTGGCAAGACCTTCCGGGGTTCCTTCAAACAGGATGTATCCCCCTTTTTCTCCCCCTTCGGGACCCAGGTCGATTATCCAGTCCGCGGATTTAATGATTTCAGCATTGTGCTCGATCACGATTATGGAATGTCCCTGCCTGATCAGGGCGTTGAATGCCCCCAACAGCTTGCTGATATCGTGAAAATGGAGGCCTGTGGTGGGTTCGTCGAAAATAAACAGCTGTGGGCCGGAATTGTTCTGGCCCATGCCCAGAAAAGAAGCCAGTTTTATGCGCTGGGCTTCACCACCGCTAAGGGTGCTGGAACTCTGTCCGAGCCGGACATAGCCCAGGCCAACGTCGGCCAGAGGCTTTAATTTGCTGACTATTTTGCGTTCAGCAGAAGACGGAGGCTGGGCGGAATCAAAAAAGGCGATGGCTTCTTCGATGGTGAGGTTTAAAATGTCTGCAATGTTCAGTTCTCTGTATAGAATTTCGAGGGTTTCCTGCTTGAAGCGTTTTCCGTTACAGGCATCGCAGACCAGTTCGATATCAGCCATGAACTGCATTTCAATGTTTACCACGCCATCTCCTTCGCAAACCTCGCAGCGCCCTCCGTCCACGTTGAAGGAGAAGTGCGATGCTTTGTACCCCCTTGCTTTGGACAGTTTCTGATCGGCAAAAAGCTGGCGGATTTCATCGTAGGCTTTTACATAAGTAACCGGATTCGAACGGGAGGATTTTCCGATGGGATTCTGGTCAACAAATTCAACTCCGGCAAGGCTGGCGTAATCGCCTCCGATTTTGTCCATCTGTCCGGTATATTCTCCGTAACCACCGTGCATTTTTTTCAGGGTGGGATACAGCACTTTTTTTACCAGGGAGCTTTTTCCCGATCCGCTTACACCGGTAATCACCGTCAGTATATGCAGCGGAAAGCGCACATGCAGGTTTTTTAAATTGTTTTCCCTGGCGCCCATAACTTCTATGCAGCTGCTCCATTTTCTGCGGTATTCGGGAATTTCAATTTTTTCCTTTCCCGACAGGTAGCGGGCTGTCAGGCTTCTTTCCTCTGTTTGAATGTCTTTGAGCTCTCCCTGAAAAACGAGCTCTCCGCCCAGACTTCCGGCCAGGGGACCGATATCGATTAACTGGTCGGCTGCCCGCATGATTTCTTCGTCGTGTTCGACAACGACCACGGTGTTGCCCAGATTTTTCAGTGCAAAGAGGGCCTTGATAAGCCGTTGGGTATCTCTGGAGTGTAAACCGATACTGGGTTCGTCCAATACATAGAGCGAGCCCACCAGGCTGCTTCCGATGGAGGTGGCCAGGTTGATCCGCTGGGATTCTCCTCCGGAGAGGGAATTGGACAGGCGGTTCAGGCTCAGGTAACCGAGCCCGACATCCTCGAGAAACTGGAGCCGGTTTTTAATTTCAGTAAGAATCCGTTTGGCAACTTCGGTATCGAATACGCTGAGTTCGGGTTTGCTGAAAAAGTTCAGGTTGTCTGAAACAGATGCGAGAACGATTTCGTTTATGGATTTTCCGGATACCTTAACGAAGGAGGCATCCTTTCGCAAACGTGTTCCCTGGCAGTCGGGACATTTGGTTTTTCCACGGTAACGGGAAAGCATCACCCGGTATTGGATCTTGTAACTTTCCTTTTCGAGGTAACTGAAAAACGCGTTTAATCCTTCCACATATTTATTGCCTTTCCAGAGTTCTTCACGCTGGAGCGGATTGAGATCGTAATAGGGCTTGTGAACCGGAAAATCGAACCGGTGAGCCTGTTTTAAAAAGTGCTTTTTCCACTCGCTCATTTTCTCGCCTTTCCAGCAAACGATGGCATCTTCATAAACCGACAAACTTTTATCCGGAACCACCAGATCTTCATCGATTCCCATAATGCTTCCGAAACCCTCACAGGTTTTACAGGCTCCCACAGGATTGTTGAAGCTGAAAAAATGTTCGCTGGGCTCTTCGAATGTTATGCCGTCGAGTTCAAACCGGTTGGAGAAAATTTTACGTTTTCCGCCGACCTCGATAAAGCATTCGCCTTCTCCTTCGTAAAATGCCGTTTGAACAGAGTCTGCCATGCGGTTGATCAGGTCTTCGTCTCCCTGATGCATGCTGATCCGGTCGATCACGATTTCGATCGCCTCTTTTCCGGTAAACCTGGATTTTAAAAATTCATCCAGACGTTTGACCTCTGCTTTGTACTGTATTCTTGCGAAGCCCTGTCGAAGCAGTAATTCCAGCTGCTCCTTCAGGGTTTTACCTGCCTTTTTTTTCAGGGGAGAAAGAATCAGGAATGCCGTATCTTCCTTGAGTGTTTTTAAATAATTGATCACATCTTCTACGGTCTCCCGTTTAACCTGCTGCCCCGAGACGGGGGAGTAGGTTTTCCCGATCCTGGAAAAAAGAAGTTTTAAATAGTCGTAAATCTCTGTGGATGTGCCTACGGTTGAACGGGGGTTTCTCGAAATAACTTTTTGCTCGATGGCCACCGCAGGAGAGATGCCCTTGATGTAATCGACGTCCGGCTTGTTGATCCGGCCCAGGAATTGCCTGGCATAGGCAGAAAGGCTCTCGACGTATCTGCGCTGTCCTTCAGCATACAGGGTGTCAAACGCCAGCGATGATTTTCCGGAGCCGCTCAATCCCGTAATAACAATCATTTTATTGCGGGGAATCGCAATGCTGAGGTTTTTTAAATTGTGTACACGGGCACCTTTTATGATAATGTGCTGCCTGGGATCCAATGATTCAAATTCGTCCACCGCCTCTGTTATTAAGTCTGTAACACCCCTACATTGTAAGGTCTTGTAATGGGGGCATTGTTGGCCATTTCAATTCCCATGGACACCCATTTGCGGGTATCGGCCGGATTTATTATGGCATCGACCCAGAGCCGCGCAGCAGCATAATAGGGAGACGTCTGGGCTTCGTACCGTTTGGTGATTTCACTGAGCATTTTCTCTTCGTCTTCTTTTGTGATTTCGGCCTTTCCCTGGGATTTGAGCGTAGCGACCTGGATCTGCAACAGGGTTTTCGCAGCCTGGGATCCTCCCATGACAGCGATCTGTGCAGTCGGCCAGGCCACGATCAACCTGGGGTCGTAAGCCTTTCCGCACATGGCATAGTTTCCTGCTCCGTAGGAGTTTCCGATAATGACGGTAAACTTCGGCACAACTGAATTGCTCATGGCATTGACCAGTTTGGCTCCGTCTTTGATGATACCTCCCTGTTCGGATCTCGACCCTACCATAAAACCGGTTACATCCTGAAGAAACAGCAAGGGGATTTTTTTCTGATTGCAGTTCATGATGAAACGGGCCGCTTTATCGGCGGAATCGCTGTAGATGACTCCTCCGAATTGCATTTCCCCTTTCTTGCTCTTAACCACTTTCCGCTGATTGGCGACAATGCCAACCGACCAGCCTTCGATCCGGGCCAGTCCGCAAAGTATCGTTTGTCCGTAGGTTTCCTTGTATTCCTCAAAAGCCGACTCGTCTGTAAGCGCGGCTATAATTTCTTTCATTTCGTAGGGCTTGTCTCTGGTGTCAGGAATCAGGCCATAAACATCCGCTTCGTTTTTGAGCGGGGCTTTGGTTTCGGCGCGATCGAAACCGGCAGTGGGAAAATGTCCTACCTTGTCCATGATATTGCGGATTCTGGTCAGGCAGTCCTTGTCGTCTTTGCATTTGTAATCCGTGACGCCCGAAATTTCACAATGGGTGGTGGCGCCTCCCAGGGTTTCGTTGTCAATCGACTCACCGATTGCGGCTTTTACCAGGAAGGAGCCGGCGAGGAAAATGGACCCTGTTTTGTCAACAATGAGGGCTTCATCACTCATAATGGGAAGGTAAGCTCCTCCGGCAACGCAGCTTCCCATAATGGCTGATATCTGAAGGATGCCCATCGAAGACATCATGGCGTTGTTTCTGAATATCCTGCCGAAATGTTCCTTGTCCGGAAAAATTTCATCCTGAAGGGGAAGAAACACGCCGGCGCTGTCAACCAGGTAGATAATCGGCAAGCGGTTCTCCATGGCAATTTCCTGGGCTCTGAGGTTCTTTTTTCCTGTAATCGGAAACCAGGCCCCGGCTTTAACGGTGGCGTCATTGGCAACGATAACACACTGGCGTTTGCTGACGTATCCGATTCCGATAACCACGCCTCCGCCAGGACAGCCTCCGTGTTCTTTGTACATTTCATCACCGGCAAAAGCACCGATTTCAATAAACCGGCTGTCATTGTCAACCAGAAAAGCAATCCGTTCACGGGCCGTCATTTTTCCCTGTTCGTGCTGCTTGTCGATCCGGGTTTTGCCCCCTCCCAGGTAAATTTTTTCAAGCTTGTTTTCCATCTGGGAAATAAGCTGTTTCATCTTGTCTTCGTTGCGGTTGAAATCGATATTCATACTCGGGGATTCTTTGCCCGAATATAGCTAAAAGATTGGGATTATCGGGCTGAATTTGTATTGAAGTACTGTGCGATGCTGTTGTCTGCGAAGGCCGAAACCGAATCCGGTCCGGAGGCCGAAAATGCCGGACTTCTGACCCCCGAACCCAACTCTTTTTGAGAGCTGATTACGCGGGCTTCGTCCCACAGATTTTTGCTTAGAAACGAAGCGATCAGCCGGGCACCCCCTTCTACAATCAGGGACTGAATGTTTCTTTGAAAAAGCGTGTCAAGTATAAAATCCAGGGGATCCGAAGTTCGGTTGAAGGTTATGAATTCGGTACGTTGCCCCGAAAGTCCGGATTTTTTATCCGTAAAAATCAGTGTAGGCGAAGAATCATCCAGCAGGTGGTAACCGGATGGTATCCGAAGACTGCGATCAATGACAATCCTCACGGGGTCTCGCCCTTCAGCCAGGCGTACATTCAGGCGGGGATTGTCCAGCAGAGCGGTGTTGGTTCCGACCACTACCGCCTGCTCCTGGGATCGCCAGCAGTGAACCTGCTGCTGCACCCTTTCATTGCTGATTTTCTCCTGTTGTCCGGCCTCTGCGGGGGAGCGAAAACGGTCCATAAAACCGTCTTTGGATTGGGCCCATTTTAAAATAATATAAGGACGTTTTTTTTCGTAAAAAGTAAAAAAACGGCGGTTCAAAAAGCGACATTCGTTTTCGAGAACGGGACCGGTAAGGCTGATTCCCGAACCTTTCAGCTTTTCGAGGCCTTTCCCGGAGACAAGTGGGTTGGGGTCGATGGAACCGAAAACCACAGCCGGAATATTATTTCGGATGATCAGATCGCTGCAGGGAGGTGTTTTTCCGTAATGGGAGCAGGGTTCGAGTGAAACATAGAGGGTTGAGTGCCTGAGCAATTCTTTATCCCTTACTGTGTGTATTGCGTTTACTTCGGCATGGGCTTGTCCGTAGCCTTCGTGAAACCCTTCACCGATGATCTTGTCCTGACAAACGATTACGCAACCCACCATGGGATTGGGACTTGTTTTTCCAAACCCTTTTTCTGCCAGTTCGAGGCAGCGTTGCATGTATTGATTTACGTTTTCCAGGATAGCAAAGGTAAAAAAATGAAGTACTTTTGGGACATGCGGATAGCCAGTAATCACGTGCGTTCTGTTTCGCGGTTTTTCAGGGATGAACTGAACGGACTCTATGAACCGGGTGAAATCGAAGAATTTATTTTCTATTCCTTTGCCGGTATTCTTGGGTATTCGCGTAGCGAACTTTCGCTGAATGCCGAAACGACAATTACCGAATCAGAATTGCTGAAATTGAATGCAATTGTCAAACGTTTAAAAAAACAGGAACCCATTCAGTATATTTTGCAGGAGGCCTGGTTTTTTGGAATGAAACTAAAGGTGAGCCCTGCGGTTTTGATACCCAGACCGGAGACGGAGGAACTGGTAGAATGGATTTTAAAAAATGGAAATGCAAGTCGGACTAAAAAGGCAGCGTCGGAAAGGTTGAAAATTCTGGATATCGGGACCGGCAGCGGCTGCATTGCCATAGCCTTAAAAAAACAGATCGCCGAAGCAGAGGTGTTCGCACTGGATATTTCAACGGATGCTCTGGACATGGCAAAACAGAACGCTGAATTAAACAGCGTTCTGGTAAATTTCATTGAAGCGGATATTCTCAGTAAGTCGGGACTAGCCGCAGATCTGGGCCGGCAGGATGTAAACGGTTTTGACCTGATCGTTTCGAATCCACCTTATGTGCCTGAATCCGAAAAAAAATCGCTGCGTAGCAATGTTCTCCATTTTGAACCCCACAGGGCTTTGTTTGTAGCGGATGATGATCCCCTGTTGTTTTACCGGAAGATTTCTGAATTTGCAAAAGCAATGCTTAGGCCGGGAGGTTCTCTGTTCTTCGAAGTCAACGAAAGCAAGGGTACTGAGATTGCGGACTTGCTGCGGTTGGAAGGGTTTTCAACTGTTGAGGTAAAAAAGGACATAAATGGCAAGGACCGGATGATAAGAGCGGTTAAAAAACATCGTATTTAGATTTACCTTTGATTCAATGAACAAAGACCAGGTTAAAGCCCGCATCGAAAAATTGTCCAAGGAGCTGGGCGAGCACAATTACCGTTATTACGTTCTTTCTGAACCAAGCATCAGTGATTTTGAATTTGATCAGCTTCTGGAGGAGTTAAACAAGCTTGAAAAAGAGCACTCCGAGTTTTTAAAACCGACTTCACCCACCCAACGGGTTGGCGGGCAGATTACCAAAGCGTTCGCTTCTATAAAGCACAAATACCCGATGCTTTCTTTGGGGAATACCTATTCTGCTGAGGAATTGCGTGATTTTGACGACCGTATTAAAAAAGGCCTGAAGGATAACTACGAATACGTTTGCGAATTAAAATTTGACGGAGTGGCCATTGGGCTGACGTATAAAAAAGGGATATTGGTACAGGCTGTTACGCGTGGTGACGGAGAGCAGGGGGATGATGTGACGACCAACGTGAAGACGATCAGGAGCATTCCTTTGCAACTAAGGGGAACCGATTATCCCGAGGAATTTGAAATACGGGGAGAGATCATACTTCCGCGCAGGGAATTTGAGGCCATTAACCGCGAACGCGAAGAGCTCGGGGATGCACCCCTGGCAAATCCCCGAAATGCAGCCTCTGGGACACTTAAAATGCAGGATTCCTCGGTTGTTGCTTCGCGCAACCTGGATTGTTTTCTATATGCTATGATGGGGGCCGGGCTTCCCTTCAAAACGCATTACGAGTCACTTGAAGAAGCGCGGAAATGGGGCTTCAGAATCTCCGAACACATGATCAAATGCAGGGACATAGAGGCTGTGCTGGATTACATAAAGAATTGGGACAAACAAAGAAGCACGCTTGGTTTTGACATCGACGGGGTTGTGATTAAACTAAATTCGTTTGATCAGCAGAAATCGCTGGGCTTTACCGCAAAGTCTCCCCGCTGGGCCATATCCTATAAATTTAAAGCGGAGCAGGTAAGCACGCTTCTTGAAAAAATAAGTTACCAGGTTGGACGCACGGGCTCTATAACGCCCGTTGCCAATCTGAAACCGGTCTCGCTGGCCGGAACCGTCGTTAAGAGGGCTTCACTTCACAACGCCGACATCATCGAAAAACTTGATGTGCGTATCGGAGATACCGTTTTTGTGGAGAAAGGAGGGGAGATCATTCCCAAAATTACCGGAGTTGATTTGTCGAAAAGACCAGCTCATGCACAGAAAACAACTTACATAAGCCATTGCCCGGAGTGCAATGCCGTGTTGGTAAGAGAAGAAGAGGAGGCCAATCATTACTGTCCGAATGAAAACGGCTGCCCGCCTCAGATAAAAGGGAAAATCGAACATTTTGTGAGTCGTAAGGCCCTGAACATTGATTCCCTGGGAGGCGAGACCATTGCTGCCTTGTTTGAAAATAAGCTGATTTCTACTGTAGCCGACATCTACGATCTTAGAAAAGATGACCTTTTGAAACTGGACCGGATGGCCGAAAAGTCGGTGAACAATCTGCTCAGCGGAATTGAAGAATCGAAAAATGTACCCTTTGAAAGACTGTTGTATGGTTTAGGGATACGTCATGTGGGCGAAACAACGGCAAAAAAACTGGCTCATTCGTTTAAAAATATTGAGTCGCTTATGAAAGCCGGGGAGAACGAACTCGAAGAGGTGGGCGATGTGGGCGAGGTGATTGCCAGGAGCATTCTGACCCATTTTAAGAACCCGAAAAACCTTGAGATTATCGAACGCCTTAAACAGAAAGGCCTTAAATTTGAGTTGAGTGAACAGGCGCTGGCTTCAAAAACGAATAAATTGTCTGATCTTTCGTTCGTTATTTCAGGTGTTTTCACAAAATTTTCGAGGGATCAACTCAAAAGTCTTATTGAACAAAATGGAGGAAAAAACGTAAGTTCGGTATCTGCCAAAACGAGCTATTTGCTCGCGGGTGAAAATATGGGTCCTGAAAAACTAAAGAAAGCCGAGAAACTGGGTGTGAAATTAATAACCGAGGACGAGTTTGCCAAGATGATAAATTATGTATTTTAAAAATATACGAATAGCTGCCGGCAAGTACCTGCTGAGAGCCGAAGCCGAGCATGTCAGGCGGGTGAAGACTGCGTTTAACATGTTCGAGGCCCGCACCTTTGTCATTCTTTTTGAAGGCTCCCGGATCGACGACGTCGATCTGGTAAAAAAATACGTGAATTACCTGAAAGAAATGAAAAAGAAGGTCCGGGTGATCGGGTTCTTCAACACCGAATTTCCTCCTGACTTTACGTATTCAAAACTTGATTACGAATTTTTTTCAATAAAAGAGCTGAACTGGCATATGAAGCCTTCGGGTACCTTCGTTCGTTCTTTTTTGGAGGAAGAATTCGACGTGCTGATCGATCTCAATTTCGAAGATCACTTTCCTCTGACTTATCTTTCAACCCTTTCAAACGCTCACTTCAAAGTCGGAAAATTCAGTACGGAAAACCAACAGATATTCGACCTGCTGATCGATACAGCCAAAGGAAAAACATTTAAGTATCTGCTCCAGCAGGTTGATATTTACCTTCAGATGATCAATAAAAAAACAGACACTTAAGAGGCTCTAAATGAATTTTATTTTATTCGACGATGATTCAAGAGATCAGCTGCTTCCGCTGACCTTTACACGCCCTGTGGCCGACATCAGGGTCGGTATTCTCAGTATACGTGAAAAATGGGAGTGTCTGCTTGCGTGTGAAACTTCTTCAAAGACACAGGAATACCTCGCCGAAAAATTTCCTATCGCATTTACTATCGACACGGATAATTACTGGATCAATGGTTCGGTATGCCCTGATACTGGTCTTGTCGAAGCGGTGAAAGCCCTTGAGCCCGGAAATGCCCTGGTGTCCGGAGAAACGCTGATTGCCGTAAATTCCGGAAACGGCAAGTCGATTTCGTATGTGATGAAAAATGAGTGGCATTCCCCTTTGTTTAAAATAAATTCCTGCTGGGATATTTTTTCTCTGAACGGAAAGGCCATTGAAGCCGATTTTGCGCTGTTGACCAAAGGGCGGAAGTCGGGTACCCTGAGCAAAACCAATCGGGTAATTTGTCCCGAGAATGTATTTCTGGAAGAAGGTGCCCGGGTTGAATGTTCGGTTCTGAATGCCTCAACGGGTGTGATTTACATCGGGAAAGATGCGGAAATTATGGAAGGTTCTCTCGTGCGCGGGCCATTTGCACTTTGCGAACACGCTACCCTGAAGCTTGGTGCTAAAATATACGGGCCAACAACCATCGGCCCCTATTCAAAAGTGGGAGGAGAGGTGAACAATTCGGTTCTTTTTGCATACAGCAATAAAGGTCATGACGGTTTTCTGGGCAATGCGGTTATCGGTGAATGGTGCAACCTGGGAGCGGACACCAACAATTCGAATCTGAAGAACAATTACGCGCAGGTTAAGCTCTGGAATTACCCCCTGGGACGCTTTGTCAATACCGGCCTGACCTTTTGCGGACTGATCATGGGAGATCATTCGAAATGCGGCATCAATACGATGTTCAACACCGGAACGGTTGTGGGTGTTTACGCGAATATTTTCGGATCGGGTTTCCCCAGGAATTTCGTACCTGATTTTTCCTGGGGCGGCGCCCAGGGATTCACCACTTACAAGCTTGAGGACGCTTTCGAAGTTGCCCGCCTGGTGATGGCCAGAAGGAATGTTGAATTTTCAACAGCAGATCAGGGAATACTTCAAAAAGTTTTTGAACTGACTGAAAAGTACAGAAAATAAAATGTTACAGTCGCGTATTCAGCCTTTCTTTAAGCGGGCGATCAGTTCGTCTTTCTCAGCCAATAGAGATTTTAATTCGAGGATCTGTTTTCTAAGGGTGTCGATTTCGGTTTTCAATTTGGATTCGTGGGGAGACCAGAGGTTGAAGTCGTAATAGGCTTTTTCTTCGGTTTTGGCCCTGGCATTGTTGTCTCTGAAGAAACTGTAAAGGGAGATGTGTAGGGCCTTGGAAATCAGCTCCAGGGTGCGTATATCAATACTGTTGTGTTCGAGGGCGAAATCGAGGTCGGGTTCTGAGAGACCGATGTAACGTGCCAATTCAGAATAGGTATGTCCCTGCGCCGTTACGACTTCTGTGATTCTGGTTTTTAAATTCATTTTGACGGGTTTTGAGACTTGTAATTTTTTGAAAATTCTTCCCAGCTTTCCTTAAGTGAATAACTTTCTCCTAAAAACACCAGTATGGGTTCGAGGTTCTCTGAAGGAAGGTAACCCGCGATGGGCTGACTCATCAAGGCGAGCTTCTCACTCAGCACAACGGCAGTCGGGTAGCCCATCTGATTGTTCAGCAGTGATGTTGCCAATTGATGGGTAGAGCCCTTCACATCGGGACGCGGATTGACCAGCCTCACACTATCCATGATGACGGTATCCTTCATCTCTGCATTCAGCTTCACGGCATAAAAGTACTTGTTCATCAGTTTAATGATGACCGGATCTTTATACGTTGTTGCGTCCATTTTTTTGCACCATCCGCACCAATCGGTGTAGACATCGATGAATATTTTTTTTGGTTTTTTTTTGTTCAGGTTAAAAGCTTCCTGAAAGGTATACCAATGGATTTCTGCTGTAACCGGAGGCTTTTGAGTCTGTTGGGGTTTGAAGCTTGCGCAAATAAGCGCAGCTGAAAACAGAACGGGGAAGAACATTCGTTTTTTCATTCTGCTTTGTGCAATACGGTTGTATCCAGGGACTGAATCAGCTCCTGAGAACCGCTGTACTTAAATTCAAAATACCATTTTACACTCATGCTTTTTTGATCCGAATTGATTTTTTTTGAAAGTACACTCAGGTGACATTCAACCTCTTTGTTCGGGAAAACGGGTTTTAAAAATTTCCAGTTGTTCACTTCGAGGCCTGCCAGAACACTCTTCCCGAAACGGGGAATCCAGAACCTGCAGTAGCTAACCTGAAAAACATGTGGTCCGCTTGCGATAAGACTGTGAAACATGCTTTTTTTACCGGCCTCGACACTGGTATGAAATTCAAGCGGATCAAAGGCTTTGGCATAGGCTATGATTTCGTCTTCGGAAAGGCTTAGTTTACCAAGGAGGATTGGTTGGTTGAGTTCGAGCATTAGCGGATGCCGTTCATCTAATTACAATTACAGGATGCCATTCATCAATTTGACCAGCCGTTTGCTGACAAAAAACAGGCAAACAGATGCAATTCCTGCCATGAAAACAAAAATCATGAAGAAGGAGTACAGGTCTTTTATTTCAAAGCCTAAAAAATGAGGAAAAGGTTTTGACGGATCGGGATACAATCCGCTTAAAACTCCGGCAAACTTATTGGATGCAGCATTCGACAGAAACCAGACGCCCATTAAAAGAGAAGCGAATTTAAAGGGTGCCAGTTTGTTTACCATTGAAAGTCCGATGGGAGAGAGGCAGAGTTCACCAAAGGTGTGAATCACATAAAGGGAGATCAGCCACATCATGCTGACTTTTACGCCAGGTTCGAGACCTTTGACACCGAACGCAATAACCAGGTAGCCTACGGCCAGCAAAAACAAACCAATGGCCTGTTTAAAAGGGGAAGCGGGTTCTCTGTTTTTGTTGCCCAAAAACTGCCACATAAAAGCAAATAAAGGGGCGAAAATGACAATGGCTACGGCATTGACGGACTGAAAGAAACTGGCCGGTATGGTATGACCCATTAGTACCCGGTTTGTCTGCTCTTCTGCAAAGTAGGTAAGTGAAGCCCCTGCCTGCTCAAATGCAGCCCAGAAAAAGATAACGAAAAAGGCCGCAATGTAAATCACCCAGATTCTTTCGCGTTCGATTTTGCTCAGGGATTTGTCCGAGATAATGAAGCCTGGAGCCGCAATTGTAAAGGAATAAATAAAGGATCCGATCAGGTCGGTATCCAGGTATTTGAAGAAAATAAAAAACACGGCTACGGCTACTCCGATCCAGGTTGCGATCTGCGTATTTGAAAAATCTTTGATTACTTCTTCCGCATTATCGACGGGGTCGGGCTGAATTGTTTTAACCGGTTTACCGCCAATCGCCTTTCCTTCGGGCGTTACAATGTATTTGTCTTTGAGGTAAAGGAAAAGAAAAATACTGAGTACCATTCCGCAGCCGGCTGTCAGAAATCCCCATTTAAAATCAGCCGGATTGCCTGTATCCCCAAGGTATCCGCAAAGAAGGGGCGCAATAAACGCCCCGAGATTTATACCCATGTAAAAGATTGTAAATGCCGCATCGCGGCGCTTGTCTCCGTCGGGATACAGCGCGCCGACCATGGTCGAAATATTGGGTTTGAAAAAACCGTTACCGATAATAAGCAAGGTCAATCCTGAATACATCAGTGTCACGGCGGTATCGTGCTGCTGGTACAAAGAACCGCTCAGAAACATAAAAAACTGGCCAAGTGCCATTACGATACCTCCGATAATAATGGATTTGCGGTTCCCCCAATACCGGTCAGCAAGATAGCCTCCGATGAGGGGAGTAAGATAAACCAGACCGATGTAACTTCCGTATATCTGCGAGCCGGCCGCTTTATCAAAAAGCAGGGCCTTGGTCATAAAAAGGACAAAAAGCGCCCGCATACCATAATAGCTGAAGCGTTCCCACATTTCTGTTACAAACAATACATAAAGTCCTTTGGGGTGAGCTGATTTCGATGTTTCTGCCATGTTCTATTGATTTTTAATGGTCGCTAAGATAATAAAATGCCTGTTATAGGTTGGTTGTAATAAAATTGGTCATGCGTGTGAACAAATTCAGCCTTGTGTACCCACCATTGAGACTGTGTGCCTTGTCGGGGTATATAAATTGCTCGAATTGTTTGTTCGCACTGATCAGTGCCTGACTCATTTCCATGCTGTTCTGCAAATGCACGTTGTCGTCAGCGCTTCCGTGGATCAGCAAGTATTTTCCGTTTAGCATTTCTGCGAAATGAATCGGGGAGTTTTCGTCGTATCCTTTTGGATTGTCCTGAGGTGTAGAAAGGTAGCGCTCGGTATAGATGCTGTCGTAAAACCTCCAGTTGGTAACGGGCGCAACTGCGATGCCGGCTTTAAAATAGTCGGCACCTTTGGTCATGCAGAGAGAGCTCAGGTAGCCGCCAAAACTCCAGCCCTGAACACCTATCCGGGTCTTGTCGACGTAGGATTGCTTTCCCAGGTATTTGGCTGTTTCAATCTGGTCAAGGGTTTCGAGTTTTCCCAGCTGTTTGTAGGTGCATTTTTTAAAATCTCTTCCGCGGCCTTCGGTTCCCCGGTTGTCGACGCATGCAACGATATAGCCTTTTTGAGCCAGCAAACAGTGCCAGAGGTAAGTTCCGCCTTCCCATCTGTTTACCACTTCGTTGTTCTGAGGGCCGCCGTAAAAAGTCATCAGCACGGGATATTTTTTACCGGGATCAAAATTTGATGGTTTCATCATCCAGCCGTTGAGAAGCGTTCCGTCAGGCGTTTTAAAGCTGAAAAATTCTTTTTTACTCAGGTTGTATTCACTTAGTTTTTTCTTCAGGCTGCTGTTGTCCTCCAGAACCCGGATCAGCTGACCGTCTGAGGTATGCAGCGTGATGCAGGGCGGTGTATCGATGTCGGTGAAGGTGTTGATGTAATAGCTGAATCCGTCACTGAACTCAACGGAATTACTTCCTTTACCGGTGCTGAGTGTTTTTTTGCCGCTCCCGTCAAGCTGAACACTGCAAAGCACCGTTTCGGTTACCGAAGGTTCATCGCAGGTGAAAAACAGGGTTTTCGTGGCCTCGTCTACTCCTTTGAAATCGATTACATCCCAATTGCCCTTTGTAATCTGGTTGACCGGGTTTCCGTTTATATCGTAAAGGTAGAGGTGGGTATAACCGTCCCTGTCGCTGGTCCAGATGAAATTCTTGTTGTCCCTGGTAAAGCTGAGGTTGTCGTTGATTTCGATAAACGTCTTGCTGCTTTCGGTAAGAATGGTTTTAGACGCTCCGGTGCTGGCGTTGCAGAACAAAAGTTCGAGTTTGTTCTGAAGGCGGTTCATGCGTTGTATGGAAAGGGTCTCGGGATCTGCAGTCCATTTAATCCGTGGTATGTACTGATCTGTTTCTGTTCCGATGTCGGCCGGCCTTGTCTGGCCGGTTTTTAAATCGTAAATAAGGATGCTTACGGTTGAATTGGTCTCCCCGGCTTTGGGGTATTTAAATTTGTAAATAGTAGGGTAGAGGCTGGCGTTGTATTCCGCCATTTCGAATTCCTTAACCTTGCTTTCGTCGAAGCGGTAAAAAGCGATGTACCTGCCGTCGGGACTCCAGAAATAAGCCCGGTCAAAACTGAATTCTTCTTCGTACACCCAGTCCGTAGCCCCGTTTATTACTTCGTTTTGCTTCCCGTCTGAAGTAATCTGCGTTTCGGTATTTGATCCCAGGTCTTTTACAAAAAGGTTGTTGCTTTTTACAAATGCCACCTTGCTGCCGTCGGGAGAAAATGTAGCGTACATCTGCTTTTCACCACTGGTGACTTTGCTGAGATTGCGGGTTTTTAAATCCCATACGTAATACTCTTCACGTGTTGAATGACGGTAGACTTTCTCGGTTTGAGAAGCAATCAGAATTTTGCTTTCGTCCTCGCTGAAGCTATAGGTGTCAATCGACAGGCCGGTCTTTGAACCCTCTGTTTTGAGCTCGTTAGATTTTAAAATGACAGCCTCTTTTTTTCCGCTTTTGTAGGCGTATTTTACAATGGAGGATTCAGGGCCCTTTATTTTTTCTGTGTACTCAAGAGAAGTATAGCTCTGCCCCCCCTTCATGGATGACAGGCCATAAAGCCCCGAAGGCGAAAATGTGTTTTTCAGCCAGATGTCCTCCAGACTTAGCTCTTTTTTCTGCGCAAAGCCCGTAATGGCGATAAAAAACAGTACAATTGCCGTATTTTTACGCATGTTTTCAGGGTTTAGGGGGCTAAAAATAGCAATTCCTGTTGCTATTTTATATAAAATTCATATATTTGCATCCCAATTAAATAAAATTTTTATTCAAATGAAAAAAGGAATTCACCCCGAAAGTTACAGACTGTGCGTATTTAAAGATATGTCGAATGAGTATGCGTTTTTAGTTCGTTCTGCATCAGAAACCAAAGAAACAATTACCTGGGAAGACGGTAAGGAATACCCCCTTGTAAAACTCGATATTTCACATACCTCTCACCCTTTCTATACAGGCAAGAACGTACTTGTGGATACTGCCGGCCGTGTTGATAAATTCAAAAAGCGCTACGAAAAGAAAGCTGCGAAATAACAGCATCCCCAGACAGCGAACACCAATGAAAAAGCCGCTCTATAAAGCGGCTTTTCCTTTTTCTATACTGCTACTGCGTTTTGTCTATTGAACAATCATTTTTCTGGTTACAGATCCTTCGGTTGTGCGGATGCAGTAAAAATACAGCCCCGCTTTAAGATTCGATCCGTCCAGGGTAAAGGTCTGCAATCCCGAATTCAGACTCAGGGTTTTTGTAGGCAAAACCGATTGGCCCACCGTGTTGTATACATCCACCCTTATCACTGCAGGCTTTTGCAGATTTACATCTACATTGGTAACTCCGCTGAAAGGGTTGGGGTAATTGTTTACCGATAGAACAGGAGTCGTGTTTTCCTTTACACCTAAAATAACCGAACTTACCGGAATGCAATTGTAATAGATGGTTGCCTGAACACCTGCGTTTGATGAGGCATCCGGGTTTCCGGTTCCGATACCGTGTCCTGCAGCGTAATCTTCCTGATACGTAAGGCTCATACACGAATTCACGTAACGCGCAACCGAAGGATAAACCTGTTCAAACCCATCGTCTGAATCGGGCCGGTAGGCCAGCATCCATGATTTTCCTCCGTCTTTAGAACCGGTGACATAAATATTTCTAAGCGCCTTGTTGGTGCCGTCATTCGTTCCCTGAATAATGCCGTCGTAAGCAAGGAAAATGTTTCCGCTGCTGTCCATTCCAGCACTTGGGTGAGAAGTCAGGGATACATTATAGGTGCCGAAATTTGCCGAAGGCAGATTCAGACTTCCGCTTCCTGCGTAGTCCATCCAGCTTTCAATTATTTTTACCGAATCCGTTGCCATTCCCTCTGTCCAGTACATCAGGCCTGCTGTTCCGGGGTAGTAATCGTAGGCCCCACTGTCGTTGGTGGTTGGATTGGAGACGAACATGTTTCCGTACCATACATGTGCCTTGTTGTTTTTGTCCAGCAGAATGGCATAGGATCCGTCCGACGTGTTTACGGTATCTGCAACCCCGCTGCCTTCTTTAAGCAAGGCTTGTCCGGTAAAATTTTTAACCGGAAAAGAAAGTATGGTCGTCTTGGTCCAGGTGGTTCCGTTATCGGTAGACTTTATAAGCACAAGGTCTGAAGTCTGATTCCCTGCAACATAAGCCACGGTAGTACCTCTGGCGTCAATGGCATAACTGTCGCCTCCGAAGCCGCTGAATCCGGCGGCATTGTTGATTAAAGGATTAACGGTGTGTTTGATGTCCCAGGTGGCTCCGCCGTCCTGTGAACGGCAATACGTCAGGGCAGGAGACTGGTTCAGGTATTCCTTTCCGCCGAAACCTCCTGCTGCCGGTGCAGTTACCGAAATGACGTGAAGCGTATTGCTATCCGTGTTCCCCGGTACCATTCTTGGCCACCAGTTGCCATCCTGAGCAGGGCTTTTCAAGGTAATGGTATCCTGAGTCCAGGAGCCTGTTCCCTTGGCCGGTCTGTTCATGAAATCCAGGTTGTTTACCCCTGTATTGTGTGCGATAATTGCTTCCTGGTTGCCTTTTGTGATTGCTACACTGGGCCATCCTGTACGTTCGTAAGCGAGTGCCCCTTCAATACGTGCTGTGGGATTCAGCACGGTCCATGCCGAACCGTTGTTATAGGCGTAACCGGTGCCCCTGTCAGCAAAAATGCCCGAGGGGTCGTTGGAAAAAACCCAGGCCGCAGAAACGCTTCCATCCTTGTTTTTAAAAAGGCCGTTGCGTACAGACGAATTGGTCTGAAGCTGGTAATAGGTAGTTCCGATCTGGGTAGCCGTTGTAAGCGACAGGGGACTTGGTGATTTGGTTTTTTTCAAGCCGTCACCCGAAAGGTTATTGCTTACCGGAGTATTGGTCTGCCTCGTGGCATCCTCTCCCTTGAGGCTGGCAACTCTGGTTCTGACTGACGTTTTTACAATCAGTCCGGTTTTTTTGGAATTGCCGGTTTTTACAATTGAAACACCGGTGTTAGCGTTTTGGGAATTGGCCTGAAACGCAATTGAAAGCAGAAAGAGGGGTATAAGTGTCTTTTTCATGTTGATTGTTTAAAATACGTACTAAAAATGGGTTTAAAAAGCAGGCTAAACTAACGAGAATACTACAAATTTACAAATCCGGAATACACATCTTTTAAGGCGGTGCCAATCTGGTCGTAACTGAAGTTTTT
>Ga0207063_1017_pt1 | contig 41357 bp, 29 predicted proteins | sample Alteio_BWMinCont_29_FD_153462 | JGI IMG/M metagenome (GOLD analysis project Ga0207063, IMG submission 153462) | Enriched cells from forest soil in Barre Woods Harvard Forest LTER site, Petersham, Massachusetts, United States -... | ecosystem: Environmental > Terrestrial > Soil > Temperate forest >...
ACATCCGCTGTGATCGGTAACAGTAACCTGATACTTGCCGTTAAGCGGGGGGCCCACGTTCAGATTCACGGCCGTGTCTTTCACCTGGACAGGAGTGGTATTCCAGGAATAAGCATAGGGTCCTGTTCCGCCCGCAACCAGGGCTATTGCACTACCATTGCTTCCGCCGAAACAGCTCACATTCACCCCTTTTACAGAGGCCGTAAGGCCACTTGTACTTGCAACGGTTTCTATCGCAGTTGAGGTACAGGTTTTGGCATCGCTGACGGTCACCGTATAGGTTCCGGCACTCAGGTTGGCATCGGTTTGCGAGCTGGCACCGTTGCTCCATTTGTAAGCATATGGAGAGGTTCCTCCGGTTACAACCACATCGGCAGTCCCTGTCGACGATGAACACGAACTGCTGGTAGAACCTCCGGTGAGTGATAGGCCCGAAGCAGGCTGTGTGATAGTAACGCTTCCGATGGCAACGCATCCGTTTCTATCCTGAAGGGTAACCGTATAAGTTCCCGCAATAAGCACCTTGGTTGTTGTGCGGGTTGTCTGAACAGGTGTGGTAGACCAGGTATAGGTATACGGGAAGGTTCCGCCTGTTGCATTGGCTGTTGCAGTAGCAGTGCCGCCGTTACAGGAAATATTAGGCGAGGTGACTGCAACAGAAAGGTTAACAGGCTGGGTCAAGGTAGCCGAATCCTTCAAGGAACAGCCGTTGGCATCGGTAACGGTAACGTAAAACTTGCCTGCAGGCAGATCAAACGCCGAATCGGTCTTCTGAACAGGAGTGCTTGACCATACGTAGGTATAGGGAACAGTCCCCCCTGTCACAGTAGCCTTGATCCAGCCTGTGCTGGCGCCAAAACAGCTTACATTTCTGGAACTCATACGGGCAGTCAGCAATGCAGGACGGGTGATTTTGACCGTAGTCGAAACCTCACAGGACTTCGAATCGGTAACGGTAACTGTATAGGTTCCTATCACCAGATTGTTTACCGTCTGAGTGGTTGCCGAAGTTGACCAGGAATACGTATAGGCAGGTGATCCCCCCGTTGGGTTGGCAGTAGCCGTTCCGTTCCCGGCACCAAAACAGGTGATATTGGTATTCGAAACTGTTACGCCGAGCCCCGAAGAGTTTCCAACAGGAACAGCAGTACTTGCATTGCAACGGCTGGCGTCTGTCACCGTAACGGAATAACTGCCCGAAGCTATATTGGAGGCAGTGCTTCCGGTCTGGGCCGGAGCAGTACTCCAGTTGTAGGCAAAAGGACTGGTTCCTCCGCTGACAACCGAAACCGTAGCCGAACCATTCGAAGTTCCGCAGGTCGCTATCGTAGAGGTCGAAGAAAGTTGCAGTACCGCCGGTTGAGTAACCGTGTCGCTGGCCATTGCGGTGCAACCTGACCTGTCTGTTACAGTTACTGTATAGATACCAGGACTTAGACCCCTTGCGGTCGCTCTTGTTTGAACAGGCGTTGTAGACCACACATAGGAATAACCACCTGCTCCACCAATCGCCAGGGAGGCGGCTCTCCCATTGGCTGCTCCATTACAGGTAACGTTGGTAGTTGTTATGGACACAGACAAAGGTGGTGTGGTGTTGATCGTCACGCTGTTTGTCGCCGTACATCCTTTTGAATCCGTAACCGTAACAGTATAGGATCCGGCACACAATCCGCTTGCGGTCACCGTAATCTGTGCCGGACTGGTTGACCAGTTGTAAGCGTAAGGCTGAACACCCCCAAAGGACCTGGCCGTTGCAGTCCCTGTGCAGGGACCTGAACAATTTACATTTGTTCCGCGTACGTTAACGATCATGAAACACTGCCCGTAGGACAGTTGCAGTGATGAGACAAGAATCGAAATGGCAAGGATTAGTTTTTTCATTGTTTTACGATTAAAAATTTGGATTGTTAAAATTAGGTTGGCAATTTATAGTTTGTTGTTCGGTCATTTAAAGTTTTTTGACGGATTGCTAATTTAGACCATTTTGAAAGGCAAAGGATTAAAGGCCGATTAGAAAAATTTATTTCATCAAAAGAACAAGCTAACTAATTGAATTTTAATACATTTGGTACGAATAAATTCTGTCGCCATGAAAAAAATTATCGTGCTGCCACTTTTGATTGTTCTTCTTTCTTTGGTTATTTCCTGCAAAAATGAAAATACGGCCCCGAATCAGTCTCAGAATCAAGTCCGGCCCGACAGTCTGAAACCAAGTACAGAAACGTCAGCAGGCACAACAACTGCTCCTGAAAATGCGACAGCCGGACTTTGGGCAGAGCAGGTTGAATCCGGCATCAATTTAACGGTTCCGGAGGACTGGACTCCGGAAGATTTTAACAACGTCTACAAGAACATCAACCGCAAAGCGATTTATGCCGATATCGTCGATGCGGTGCTGAGCGGAAAGCAAAAAGCATACAATTTCTTCAGCGATTCAGTTCTCAGACCGGATGAACTCAAAGCAATCCTGGCCAAACCCAATCATGGTCCGGGCGACATCAGCCTGATCAGGATCAGGGAAAAACTTGCTTTTGACAAAGAAAGCTTCAGACTTCAGTCAACCCCCAATACGCTCATATTGTATGTTAATCACCTTTCCAATGGGGAATTTCACGGGTATGAGCCGTTGTTTTATGTTCACATTCGCTAGCACCTTTTGGGCATAAACACCCACCTGTTAATTTCTTTATTTCCCCGGCACCCAAACCTTCTGATCCTTCGCCTAGTTTTATCACACCAAAAAAAACGAGATGGCTCAATCCGACCGCAAAGACAAAAAAATATTCGTACTCGACACATCAGTAATACTATACGATCACCACGCGATTAAAAATTTTAAAGAGCACGATGTAGTTATACCCATTACTGTTCTCGAAGAACTCGATAACTTCAAAAAGGGAAACGACACCAAGAATTTTGCAGCGAGAGAATTCATTCGGTACATTGATAAGATCTCGGGCCGAAATACACTCCAGGACTGGATCAACATCAATGGCAAAGGCCACGGTCTTTTTAAAATTGAAATGAACCAGCATTCCAAAGTGGATTCCGAACGCATCTTCGGGGAGCGCAAGGCCGATCACCGCATCCTCAACACGGCACTTTACCTCCACGAACAGAATCCGGGAAGAAAGGTGATCATGGTTACCAAAGACATCAACCTCCGGCTCAAAGCCAAATCACTCAACCTCACCTCCGAAGATTACGAAACGGGTAAAATAAAAGACATTGATGAGATGTACACCGGCCGCACTGTGGTTGAAAATGTTTCTTCGGTGAGCATTGATGAAATTTACGAGAAAGGTTGCAGCGACCCGGCACCAGTACTGAAGAAATCAAAGCCGGTGGCCAATCATTTTTACGTTCTGAAAAACGGTTCCAAGTCGGTACTGTCTCATTTCAATCAGGAAGAAAATTCGCTGGAGCGGGTAAAAAAAGTTTCCGCCTACAAAATAACCCCGAGAAATGCTGAGCAGGCTTTTGCACTGGATGCCATACTGAATCCGGACATACGCCTGGTTACCCTTCAGGGCGTTGCCGGAACCGGAAAGACACTCTTATCACTGGCCGGAGCCTTAGAGCAGCGAAGAAACTATCACCAGATCTACCTGGCAAGACCCATAGTCCCCCTGAGCAACAAAGACATCGGTTACCTGCCCGGAGATATCAAATCCAAACTGAACCCCTATATGGAACCCCTCTGGGACAACCTCAAATACATCAAGAACCAGTTTGACGAAAAAGAAAAAGAGTTCAAGCAGATCAGCGAAATGGTTGAAAACGAAAAACTGGTGGTCTGTCCCCTCGCCTACATAAGGGGACGAAGCCTGTCGAATGTGTTTTTCATAGTGGATGAGGCTCAGAACCTGACTCCGCACGAAGTAAAAACAGTAATCAGCAGGGCCGGAGAAAACACAAAAATTATCTTCACAGGTGACGTTTTTCAGATCGACACGCCCTACCTGGACACCCAGAGTAACGGTCTCTCCTACCTGATCGACCGGCTGAAAGGACAGAATCTCTATGCACACATCACCCTGGAAAAAGGCGAGCGCTCAGACCTGGCCAATCTTGCGAACGAATTTTTATAATGCGGGCTGCGCTCCTCCGGATTCTGATTTTAACGCTGATCTGCTCTACCGGAGTCTTTCTTTGGAATTCCTATGGCCAGGAGGAAAAGCGCCTCAACGCGCTTTGGCTTATAACCGGGATTTTCACCCTGAGCTCTGGCCTGTTTCAATACCTGCTCATCAGAGCTGAAACCCAAAAACCAGGCACCTTTGTAAGAGTATTCATGGGGGCTGTTGCGCTAAAGCTATTGGTATACATCGGTTTGATCGTGCTCTACAGTATTTTTTTCAGAGCACATGCCGTTGTTTTCATCATAGGCTTTCTGCTGCATTACCTGCTCTTCAGCGGGATCGAAGTAATCTCCCTGTTCGGGCATTTCAGAAAAAAAGATTCTTCAAATACCAAAACCTAGAGCCTGCTGAAATTTACAGACTCTTAATTACCTGTTAATCAGGGATTAAAAAAAACCGGTTGATTTTGTGTTAAAAACTCGTGCAAAATCATGTATTAATTACCTCATTTTATCTAAATTCGCAGCACTTTTTTAAGAAGGTTTTAAGCAGCAGCAATACGAAGTCGAAGATGGGTAGATTTTTCCTTTCAATTCTCATAATTTTAGGCCTTTCTTCTGCCCTGAAAGCAGAAGAAAACGACTCCAAAGAAAAAAAATTCAATCCGGGCGAGTTGATCATGGAACACATCGGGGATGCACACGAGTGGCATCTCTGGGGTGAAGGAGAACGCGCAGCATCCATTCCACTTCCGGTTATCGTTTATTCCAAAGACCGCGGCCTTGATGTATTTTCATCTTCGCATTTCGAACATGGAAAAAAAACCTACAAGGGTTACCGCCTCGATCATTCCCGGCTTGTTGCTGTTAACGAAATGGGAGAAATCAATGCTATTGATGCATCGGAGAACAAAGAACTAACCGACGGGCTTTGGGACATTTCCATCAGCAAGAATGTAGTTACCCTGCTTTTCAGCTGCCTGCTGATGCTCTGGTTCTTCATTTCCGTAGCGAGAACCTATGTTACCAGCGGCAACGGTGCACCCAAAGGCAAACAGAGTTTTGTGGAACCTCTGATCACCTTTATCCGCGACGAAGTGGCCAAACCAAGCATTGGTCCCAAATACGAAAAATACGTACCCTATCTGCTGACAGTATTTTTCTTCATCCTGGTCAACAACCTGTTGGGCCTGATTCCCATTTTTCCCGGCGGAACAAACCTGACCGGCAACATTGCCATTACCATGAGCCTGGCGCTTGTTACTCTTGTCGTGGTAACCTTTACGGCAAACAAAGGATACTGGAGACATATTTTTGCAATGCCCGGCATACCTGTGGGGATTCTGGTGATTTTAACCCCGATCGAAATTCTGGGATTTCTTCTCCGGCCCTTCGTATTGATGATACGTCTTTTTGCCAACATTACAGCCGGACACATCATTGCCCTTTCTTTTTACAGCTTGATCTTCATCTTCGGTGAAATGAATGTCGGACTGGGCTACGGCGTGTCCGTACTTTCGATTGCCTTTACTGTTTTTATGGGCTTCCTCGAATTACTGGTTGCCTTTCTTCAAGCCTACGTTTTTGTGCTGCTCACTGCCATGTATTTCGGTGCCGCCATTGAGGAGCACCATGCACATGGAGCTGATCATCACCAGACACTTTAAGCTGAAAGTTTCCGACAGCGATTAATTCGGAAACAATTTAAAAATTATCACTATGTTATTATCTACTTTATTGCAGGCAACAGCTGGAGGAGGTGCCGGTTACGGTATAGCCGCCCTCGGAGCAGGTGCAGCAGCAATCGGTGCAGGTATCGGTATCGGTCGTATCGGAGGAAGTGCTTTGGAATCCATGGCACGTCAACCCGAGATGATGAACGATCTCCGCGCCAACATGATTCTGACTGCAGCACTTGTCGAAGGAGCTGCTTTCTTCGCGATGGTTGTCGGTCTGCTGGTTATCTTCATGAAATAAAACAATTTCATCAGAACAGCAGGTCAAAAACACAAACTGCTGTTTCAACGGTAGGTTGAAGCAGCAGTTTTTAGCAAGACTTTTGCGGAGCAAATTAGTCTTGTTTTATGCCCGAAAGGGCGAACTAAGTACCGATAAAACAAATTTAAAAACACATGGAACTCGTAAAACCCGCATTTGGTCTGATCTTCTGGATGTTCGTATCCTTTGGGATCATTTTTTACCTGCTGAAGAAATTTGCCTGGAAACCCATTCTGACCATGCTCAAAGAGCGCGAAGAAGGTATCCAGTTCTCCCTTGATTCAGCAAAAAAAGCCCGGGAAGAAATGGCTGCTCTTCAATCCAACAACGAAAAAATTCTAAACGAAGCCAAGGCGGAGCGCGATGCTCTTATCAAAGAAGCGCGTGAAATAAAAGAATCGATCATCAACGAAGCAAAAACCAAGGCAACAGAAGAAGCGGGCCGCTTAATGGCGGCCGCCCGAGAGAATATCAACAACGAAAAGATGGCAGCCATCACCGAACTCAAAAATCAGGTCGCCATTCTTTCCATGGAAATTGCAGAAAAGATCCTCAAAGAAGAACTCACTTCACAGGAAAAACAAAAAACGCTTATCAAAGCATTACTCGAAGACGTTAATTTAAATTAAACATGGGTAAATTATCCTCCCGGTACGCAAAATCGCTTCTCGAGTTGTCCATCGAAAAAGGCCTCTTGGAGAAAGTCTATGCCGACATGAAACTGATTCTGAATACCTGCAGAGAAAATCACGAATTGCGCACCCTGCTGAAAAGCCCCATCGTAAAGACCGATAAAAAACACGAAATTCTCGAGGCTATTTTCGGAAAGAAGACCGAAAGCATCTCCTTTCAGTTCATGCAGATCATTGCCACCAAACGCAGAGAAGAATACCTCGAAGAAATCGCCGAATCCTTTATTGAGCAATACAAAGAGCACAAACACATTCTTACTGCTGTTGTCACAACAGCCCAGGGCCTCGACGAAGAACTTAAAAAACAAGTGCTCGAGCTGGTGAAGAAAAGCTACAACTCCGAAGTCGAACTCGTCGAAAAGGTTGACAAAGATCTGATCGGCGGCTTCATCATCCGGGTTGGAGACAAACAAGAAGATACCAGCATCTCACGCAAACTCAAATTACTATACCGAACATTTAACGAAAACCCTTACATAAAAGAATATTAGGCAGACTTGATTTTGCGCAGCAAAATTTAGTCTGGCTTATGCCCGCAGGGCGATAAAAAGACAAAATAAAAAATAATAACCAATGGCAGAAGTAAAACCGGCAGAAGTATCAGCAATCTTAAGACAGCAATTGTCAAGCCACAAGACAGCTTCAGAACTCGAAGAAGTAGGAACCGTATTGCAGGTGGGAGACGGTATTGCCCGTATCTACGGATTGGGCAATGTTCAATCGGGCGAACTGATTGAATTCGAAAACGGACTCCGCGGAATCGTTCTCAACCTCGAAGAAGACAACGTAGGTGCTGTATTACTGGGTGCCTCAAACGACATTAAAGAAGGCGACACAGTAAAACGTACCCGCCGTATCGCCTCCATCAATGTGGGAGAAGGCATGTTGGGGCGCGTGGTAGACACGCTCGGCATTCCCATTGACGGCAGAGGACCTATCAAAGGTCAGACCTACGAAATGCCCCTTGAGCGTAAAGCTCCCGGTGTAATTTACCGGCAACCGGTAAACGAACCGCTCCAGACCGGCATCAAGGCCATTGACGCCATGATCCCCATCGGAAGAGGTCAGCGCGAACTGGTCATTGGCGACCGCCAGACCGGCAAAACAGCGGTTTGCATAGATACCATCATTAACCAGAAAGAATTTTTTGCAGCGGGTAAACCCGTGTTTTGCATTTACGTAGCCATTGGACAAAAAAGTTCCACCGTAGCAAACGTTCAGCGTGTACTCGAAGAAAACGGAGCAATGGCCTATACCGTTATTGTAGCAGCAAGTGCTGCCGATCCGGCTCCCATGCAGTTTTATGCGCCCTTTGCCGGTGCTTCCATAGGTGAATTTTTCAGGGATACCGGCAGACCCGCACTGATTATTTACGATGACCTTTCCAAACAGGCCGTAGCTTACCGTGAAGTATCCCTTCTGCTGAGAAGACCTCCGGGACGCGAAGCTTATCCGGGTGACGTATTTTACCTGCACAGCCGTCTGCTCGAACGTGCTGCAAAAATCAATTCCAACGATTCCATTGCCAGGGCCATGAACGACCTTCCCGAATCCATCAAAGGAATCGTAAAAGGCGGCGGATCCCTCACCGCTCTTCCGATCATTGAAACGCAGGCCGGTGACGTTTCGGCTTACATTCCAACCAACGTAATTTCGATTACAGACGGTCAGATCTTTTTAGAGTCCAACCTGTTCAACGCAGGTGTACGTCCGGCCATCAACGTGGGTATCTCGGTATCCCGTGTGGGTGGAAATGCCCAGATCAAATCCATGAAAAAAGTAGCTGGAACCTTAAAGCTCGACCAGGCCCAATACCGCGAACTCGAAGCCTTTTCCAAATTCGGATCAGACCTTGATGCCGCAACCAAATCCGTACTCGACAAAGGTTCACGCAACGTAGAAATTCTCAAACAAGGTCAGTTTTCTCCGCTTCGCGTCGAACAGCAGATTGCGATCATCTATTGCGGAACCAAAGGCCTTCTGCGCGATGTCCCGGTCAACAAAGTAAGGGAATTCGAAGCCGATTTTCTTCAGTTTATGGAAAGCAAACACGCCAATGTATTGAACGATCTGAAAGCAGGAAAATTTGACGACAGCCTGACTTCAGTTCTCGAAACCGTTGCAAAGGATATGTCTAAAAAATATAAAAAATAAAAGCGATTAGCCAGACATGTGCTTCAGCGCTTCGTCTGGCTTGCACCTAGCTTGCGCCTAGATGGTGCTAGCGAATACAAAATAAGATGGCAAACTTAAAAGAAGTTCGGAACAGAATCGTATCAGTCGGTTCCACCATGCAGATCACTAGTGCCATGAAAATGGTGAGCGCGGCCAAACTGAAACGCGCACAGGATGCCATCATACAGATGCGTCCCTATGCCATCAAGCTCCGCGAGATTCTCGAAAATTTAAGTTCGAGCCTCGACAATTCAGAAGGTGCCTTCACCAAACAGCGCGAAGTAAAAAATATTCTTCTGGTAGTCATCACCTCCAACCGTGGACTTTGCGGAGGATTCAATGCCAACATCATCAAGAAAGCCTCCCTCCTTATCCGCGAAGAATACAAAGGCTGTAACATCAACGTCATCACCATCGGCAAAAAAGCAACTGATTTTTTCAAAAAATCCACCTTTAAACTGGTCAGCTCCCACAACGAATTGTACGACGCACTCAATTACGCCAACGTGGCTCCTGTTGCAGAAAAAATTATGCAAGACTTTGCTGCAGGCACTTACGACAAAATCGAACTCCTCTACAATCAGTTTAAAAATGCGGCCGTTCAGTTGCCCCAGAACGAACAATTCCTTCCCGTTCTTCCTCCGGCGCCAGCTGCAAACACCAGTAAAAAAGCCGCTTCCACCGATTACATTTTCGAACCCGGCAAAGCCGAAATCGTACAGGACATCATTCCTCGCTCACTCAAAACCCAGCTCTACAAAGCCCTGCTCGACTCCCAGGCCTCCGAACACGGAGCCCGCATGACAGCAATGCACAAAGCCACCGACAACGCCAAAGAAATGATCCGCGTGCTCAAGCTCAACTACAACAAAGCAAGGCAGGCAGCGATCACAGGAGAAATTCTGGAAATCGTTGGAGGATCAGAAGCCCTCAACGCCTGATCTGTTTCACTTTATTCATGAAATCTTCATCTGGCATACGCGACCAAAAGGCATACCACCCCGGAACGTAAATCACTAAACGGCTTACCCCACCTTGATCTTCTGCCCCGGCAGCAGCATATACTTATCCCCGAAATTATTCAGACGTTTGATCACGTCAATCGTAGACCCCGTTTTCTTGGCAATCTCCCACAACGTGTCCCCCTTCCCTATCGTATAGTACCGGGGCTGTCCCGACACGGCACCTTGCCCGCTCTGCTGCGCAGCGGGAGCCTGTACCACCGCCGGTTTAGTTACCGGCTGGCTTACAGGAATAGTAACTGCAGCCGATGAGGCTGACTTCTGCTGAAGCGGCTGAACACCGCCTGAATTGTTACCGATTTTATTTATGTACACCGTCAACTGCTGACCCGGCTTCACGTAATTTGTTTTCAGATTATTCCATAACTTCAGATCATAAATAGTGCATTTGTATTTATTCGCAATGGTATTCAGGTGCTCCCCTTTTTTTACCGTGTACACCTCCATAACTTCCTGCATAGCCATCACATCCTGGCTGCTGGGTTTTTCTTTCTTCAAGTAATTGTAAATGGCCTGCTCATTGGTCACAAAACTTCCTACTTTACCTGCAGGCAGCGTCAGGGTATAGGGTTTGTCAGAAGAGTAAGGAATAACTCCTTTTTTATATTCCGGATTCAGGAATTCAATTTCTTCAACCGGTATGCCCAGTATAGCAGACAGCTGTTCGAAACTCACCTGCTGCTTAATCTTTACCGTATCCACTTCGTAAAACGAACGTTTCGGAATACTAGAATACAGGTTGTGTTCAGCCGTATTGCGCATCACATAATTCACAGCGATAAAAGCAGGCACATACCCCTGAGTTTCACGTGGCAGATAAGGTGCAATTTCCCAGAACGTATGTTTGCCACCAGAGCGACGTATGGCTTTATTCACCGAGCCCGGTCCGCTATTGTAAGCGGCAAGCACCAGTTGCCAGTCCCCGAACATTTCGTACAAAAAGTGCAGGTACTCACAGGCCGCAACTGTCGATTTATACGGATCACACCGCTCATCCACATACGAAGTCACTTTCAGATCGTACAATATTCCGGTGGTATACATAAACTGCCAGAGTCCCATGGCTCCTGCCCTCGAACGAACACGCGGGTTCATGGCCGACTCAACTATGCACAGGTACTTCATCTCCAGGGGAATATTGTACTTGTCCAGCAACTGTTCAATCATAGGGAAATAGAGCTGAGACAATCCCAATGCCCTCGAAACCAGGTCTCTTTTGCGCACAGCATACAATTCAATATACCCTTTCACGGCATTGTTGTACTGAAGGTCAAAAGGAGATTCGGCATCCAGCTTTTGAAGCCGGGCTTCGTATACCCCATCGTCGTAACGGGGAATAGAGTCGGGAGTAAAATGAAACTTGTTCAGGTTTGCCGAAGGAGGTTTAATCAGGCCTTTGTCAAAATACTTTACCATCGCCAGACTATCCAAGGCAGCAGCAATCGGATCATCCTGAAAAACAGGTACTTCTCCAGGTTTTTGCTGCGCATAAGCCCCTGGCTGAAAGCAGCCCAGACACAAGGCAACAAGCAAAAGGCTAATCCCCGCAAAATGCCTCATCACCACTCCTGCTCTTCTCATTTATCTTAAGTTACGAAATATTAACGCCAATTACAAGTATAAACAATAACGCAATTGGCGAATCTTTGGTATCCAAAACTTATTAACCTAAAGCTGTTATCAGCAGATTTTAATCGCGGTCTGATGATAATTGTTAACCGCTCCCAGCAATTCGTATTTCAGGTACCAGGCTGATGCAAAATCGGCAAAGGCCTTGAATTCCTGTGTCGGGGTTACGAATTCATCAAAAATCAGCAGGTCGCCCTTGCTCAGAAAAGGAGCCATCGAAGCCAGCACGAAAAGCGTAGAACTGTATAGGTCACAGTCGATATGAAGAACCCTCATGTTCCTGCTGTTGTATGTTTTCAGAAAACCCGGCAGGGTCTGCTGAAACAAGCCCTTGTAAAACCGACAGCGCTTATCTTCAATGACGGGCAATGCATTTCCTGCATTCAGGTCGCCTTTTTTAAACTCTCCGAAATCCTCAGGCAGACCGTTAAAGGTGTCAAAGCCATAAAAATTCGACGCCGGCTCCTTCCTGTTTTCCAGCCACCACGCAATCGAGTTTCCCTTAAAAACCCCGAACTCAAAATAATCGATTGCTTTCCCCTTCAGCTCCGACTCCGAAACAAAGTCGAACAATTCAAACATTTTGCCAAAGCGGTACCCACGCGAGTAAAAATCATTCAACCTGCCCGAGGCCAGATGTCCTCCCGAAGCCTTATGTTTCTGAATCCATTCCGACTGAAGAATCAGGTAATGCAGTTTCAGAAGCGAACCCTTTACGGGAGCAAGAACACGGTGTGCCCTGAGCCTGAAAAACAGGTTCTTAAAATTTCGTTTAAAAGAAGAAACAAACAGCATTATCCGAAAGAAAAAAGTTTTTTGATTTCCGAGGCCATATACCCTGTGTCCGTACGCTTGATCCAAAAATCGTTCCACCTGAGACCGGCTTCTCTTTTAAAAAGAACAATCATAAAAAGAGCGCTGGCCAGGTACGAAACCGTCGAGCCGATCGCTGCCCCGGCCAGGTGGTAGCGGGGTATCAGCAACAGGCAGCACAAAAGGGTAAACACAAATCCCACTGTCGAACCAATCGTGTTGATGTGATTTTTTCCGATAGCCGCATAATAGTGTACGTACAGACTCGAATTGGCCACAACTGCAATGCCCGGGAGCAGGTAAAACAAGGTATGTTTGATCGCGTTGAAGCGCTGCCCGAAAATAAAAACGTAAAAGTCCTCAGGAATCAGCAGCATCACAACAGCAAAAAAAAGTGTCAGCACAAAACTGAATTTTGCCAGCGACAAGGTCAGGGCCTGGGAACTTCTGCGCTCATCCGAATTGACCACATTGGAGAACTGAACCACTGAAATGCTCCGGTTGATCAGCCAGAGCGATTCGGCAATCGACACGGCGGTGGAATAAATTCCCAAAGAAGCCTTGTCCATATAACCGTCCAGAAAAAAATAACTCAGTCGGCAATTCATCAGGTGAATGATGGTGGCCAGTTGTATGTAAACAGAATTCTCAACGATCGTCCGGAGACTTCCGGCCCAGTCCCTTGCCGTCTCAAATTTAACCAGGGGCAGCAGAACCCTGCTGCTCGCCAGAAAAACATAGGCAAATCCCAGGTAGAGCGAAATCAGGTACGAACGGATTGTTTTTTCGTTTACAGCGTAAAACAGAAACAGCAGGGCGGCAAAACCAATCAGTACCTGAAAGGAATTGATCCAGTTGTACTTCTTTATTTTTTCAAGGCCGATAAACAGATTCAGATGAATCGTTCCCAGCGCCTGCAGCACTGAAAGCAGAAAAACATCTGTCGCATACCCTCCTGGAATCAGGTGCAAAACCCGAAGCACTAGTGTGCAGACCAATGAAGAAACAACCGCCCAGACATACGAAGGGAGCAAAAGCTGCAGCAGGGGCTTACGCGAGGCCAGATACATCAATGTCGCCCCCCCGATAAGCCCACAGACGACCTGGTTGTAGGTAATGCACAGAAAAATCAGACTGATAACCCCCAAACCTTCAGCGCCGAGTTGCTTGGCATTGAGGATGACAATAAAAAAGCCGAGAACCGAAACAAGAATTTTTGAAAAAAATACGCGGGAAATTTTAGCGAACATTTTCGGTATTTAGCAGCAAGGCCTCGGCCCTGCCGATGGCACGCTCAAGTCCTGAAAGGTCAGTTCCGCCCGCCGTTGCATAAAAGGCCTGCCCCCCCCCCACCGCCTTTAATTTCCTTGGCCAGTTCGCGAACGATCTGTCCTGCATTCAGTTTTTGTTCCTTGACAAGCTTGTCCGAAATAATAACCGAAAGACTGGGCTTTCCGTTAACAGCCGCGCCAAGAACAAGAAAAAGATTGTCCACTTCATTTTTCAATTCAAACGACATGTCCTTAATCGCATCTGCTGAATCCAGAATAATTTTTTCAGAAATAAAACGAATGCCCCTGATCTCCTTTGCCTTGAGCATCAGCTCAGCTTTAATGAGCTGGGCTTTTTCCTTTAGTAAAGCGTCACTGAGCTTTCTCAATTCCGCATTCTGAGCCAGTACATCCTGAACGACTTTCGCCACATCTTTAGGATTACCCAGAAGAATCTTTACCTGCTCAAGCTCGGCCAGGTGAGCTGCAAAATAAGCTTCCGCCCTAACCGAAGTAATGGCTTCAATTCTCCGTATGCCTGCTGCGACAGCACTTTCCGAAATAATTTTAAAAAGTCCGATCTGCCCGGTCGACTTCACATGCGTTCCTCCGCAGAGTTCAATAGAATACGCTTTGTCAAATGTCACCACCCTCACCCGTTCTCCGTATTTTTCGCCGAACAACGCCATCGCTCCCGTTTTTTTTGCCTCTTCAATAGGCATCTCTTTTATTTCAGAAGAAATGTTTTCCCTTATTTTTTCATTCACCAGCTGCCCGATCTCCGCCAGTTCCTCATCCGTAACTTTGGCGAAATGCGAAAAGTCAAAACGCAGATAGTCCTGATTCACCAATGATCCTTTCTGTTCCACATGTGTACCCAAAACTCTTCTCAGGGCGGCATGCAGCAAATGTGTAGCGCTGTGATTGTTCTCCGTAAGTCTGCGGTTAGCTGTATTGACAACCGCCTTAAAAGATCCGCTCAGCTGCTTGGGGAGCTTATCCGCAAAATGCACGGTGATTCCGTTTTCTTTTTTGGTATCTGCAATGCTTATTTTTTCCGAACCGTTATCCAGGTAACCGGTATCCCCTACCTGTCCGCCGCTTTCCGCGTAAAAAGGAGTTTTGTCAAGCACCAGCTGAAAGAGCTCTTTGTTCTTCGTTTTCACCTTACGGTATTGCACAATCTCCGCCTGACACTCGGTTTTTTCGTACCCGACAAACACAGGACTGCTCCCAACCGAACTCAACTTTTCGTTCAAAACCTGAACCCAATCCCCCGTCTCCACTGCCGTGGCCTCCCTCGAACGGTTTTTTTGCCTGCCCATGCACGTATCAAATTCCGTTCGGTCAACTGTAAATCCGCTTTCCCGGGCAATAAGCTCCGTTAAGTCAATAGGAAATCCATACGTATCGTATAGTTCAAAAGCATCCGTTCCGGGCAAAACCTTCTGGGCTTTGGCGCTGATCAGAGCGTTGAACAGTGACTCAATTTTAACAAGACCGTTGGCCAGTGTTTTGAAAAACGAATTCTCCTCCTCGAAAATTACTTTTTCAATCAGGCTCAGCTGGTTTTTCAGCTCAGGAAAAGCCTCTCCCATTTGCGCGGCCAATACCGGTACTAGTTTGCAAATAAAGGGCCCTTTGAATCCGAGCGTCTGGTATCCGTAACGGACAGCTCTACGGAGTATACGGCGTATCACATAACCGGCTCCGGTATTCGACGGAAGCTGACCGTCTGCAACCGAAAAGGCAATTGCTCTTACGTGGTCGGCAATAACCCGCATAGCGATATCCGTTTTTTCAGTTGAGCCGTAGCCATGCGAACACAAACCGGCAATGCTTTGAATAAGCGGCTGAAATACATCGGTATCGTAATTGCTTTGCTTACCCTGCAAAACCACACAAAGACGCTCAAACCCCATACCGGTGTCCACATGCTGTGCCGGTAATTTTTCCAGGCTGCCGTCCGCTTTGCGGTTAAATTCCATGAACACATTGTTCCAGATTTCAATAACCTGGGGGTGTCCGGTATTCACGAGTGATCGTCCGTCTCCTTTTTTCCGGTCTTCGGGTTTGCGAATATCACAATGAATTTCTGTGCAGGGGCCGCAGGGACCGGTATCACCCATTTCCCAGAAATTGTCTTTCTTGTTTCCCTTGATGATACGTTCTTCGGGCTTCAGTCCTGCTTTTTTTAGCAGGCCCGCCCATAGGTCATAAGCTTCCTGGTCAAAAGCCAGATTTTCTTGTGCATAACCCTCAAATACGGTCACGTACAATTGGCTCTTATCAATCTTGTAAACTTCTGTCAGCAATTCCCAGCTCCAGGTAATGGCTTCCTTTTTAAAATAATCCCCGAAACTCCAGTTCCCGAGCATTTCAAACATCGTATGGTGATACGTATCCACCCCGACTTCTTCAAGGTCATTGTGTTTGCCCGAAACCCTCAGGCATTTTTGGGTGTCCGCAATCCGGGCGTGTTTAACCGCTGCATTTCCCAAAAAAAGATCCTTAAACTGATTCATACCCGCATTGGTAAACATCAGAGTAGGGTCATTTTTAATAACCATGGGAGCCGAAGGCACAATAAAATGCCCTTTGTCCTTAAAAAAGTCCAAAAATGTTTTTCTGATCTGGGCAGCGTTCATTAAATCGGTGATTTACAGAATTGCAAAAATAGCTTTATTTCGTTAATTTCGTTCGCCCCGGACCCAATTAAGCGTTCCAGGACCAACCCGAGATGTCAAAGGTAAAATACAAGTTTAATACTAAATCGCTTAGCTACGAAAAGCTCGAAATTACGTTTAAACAGCGCTTTTTTCGCTTTATTTCCTACCTGGCGACCGGATCAGTATTTGCCGCCATCACGGTATTGATCGCCTTTACCTATTTCGATTCGCCCAAAGAAAAAATGCAGAAACGCGAAATCGAAAACCTTCGCCTTCAATACGACCTCCTCGACCGGCGCATGAGCCAGGTATCCTCCATCCTCGGTGAAATGCAAGAACGAGATGACAATATTTACAGAGTCGTATTAGAGGCCGAACCCATTCCCGACAATGTGCGCAAAGCCGGCTTTGGAGGAATAGACCGCTACAAAGACCTGATGAACTACGAAAACTCAGACCTCATTGTCGAGGCCACCAAAAAACTCGATCAGCTCAGCAAGCAACTATACATCCAGTCCAAATCCTTTGACGAGATCATGAACATGGCCAAAAACAAAGAAAAACTGCTGGCCTGCATTCCCGCCATACAACCCATTTCAAACAAAGACCTCAAGTATCCTCCCTCCGGATACGGCTACCGCACAGACCCAATCTACAAAACCGGCGAGTTCCATCCCGGCATCGATTTTACAGCCAATATCGGAACCCCCATTTTTGCAACCGGTGACGGCATAGTCGAAGTGGCCGACGACGTCATGCAAGGCTATGGAAACCACGTGGTCATCAACCACGGTTTCGGCTACGAAACACTCTACGGACACATGAGTCGCATTAAAGCAATCGTGGGACAAAAGGTAAAAAGAGGAGAACTCATCGGCTATGTCGGTAACACGGGCCGTTCTACCGGCCCCCATGTCCACTACGAAGTCATCCGCAACGGCGAAAAAGTCAACCCCATCAACTACTTCTTTAACGACCTAAGCCCCGCCGAGTACAAACGTCTCACCGAACAGGCTTCCCGGGCATCGCAATCCTTCGATTAATCAGACTTGTCTTTGCATTTCAAAGACTTAGTCTGATTTATGCCTGAAAGGCGATAGGTATTAGAAATTGTAATTTTAACACTACTTTTGCCCAATGTTAAAGCGTTACATCTCCTATTATACCGCCACCGCCGTTGTCGTTTCCAACATGATCGGCACCGGTGTTTTTACCAGCCTGGGGTTCCAGGTTGCAGGTATACATTCGGGCTTCGCGCTGATTGCATTATGGTTATTGGGCGGCATTGCCTCCTTACTCGGAGCGCTTTGTTACGGAGAACTGGGTGCCGCACTTCCGCGTTCCGGAGGCGAATACAATTACTTGTCAAAAATATACCATCCGGCTGTAGGCTTTCTTTCGGGCTGGGTTTCAGCAACCGTGGGCTTCGCAGCACCTGTAGCAGCAGCTTCCATGGCCTTTGCCGAATATTTTAAACGGGGAACCGATATGCACCCGCTTATGCTGGCCGGGAGAGATTGCAGTTCAGCCCTTCTGGCCACTTCGATTATCGTCCTGGTCAGCGGCATCCATTTTTTAAAAGTACACATCGGGAGCCGTTTCCAGAATATTTTCACCAGCGTCAGTATCCTCACCATTCTTTTCATTATTGTCAACGGCCTTTTTGCCGGACATACTGGTGACGCCAGCTTCGCTCCTTCCGCCTCAGCCTTTCACGATATCCTGAGCCCCTCCTTTGCCATCTCCTTTTTCTTCGTAAGCTTTGCTTACTCCGGATGGAATGCGGCAGCCTACATTGCAGGAGAAATGAACAACGTTCAGGAAAACCTCCCCAAAGCCCTCCTCCGCGGAACAGTTTTCGTAACCCTGCTCTACATCCTGCTCAACTTTGTCTTTTTATACACAACCCCGATGGCCGATATGGCTGGTAAAAAAGAAGTTGGCTTCATTGCAGCCACCTCGATTTTCGGAACTCTTGGCGGAAAAATAATGGCTGTCATCATTGCGGTAAAACTCATTTCAACAATTAGTTCCATGACACTTGCAGGCCCCCGCATCATCAGTGTGATGGGCGAAGACCTCAGCGTTTTTAAAATGCTTTCGGTCAAGAACAAACACAACGTACCGGCAACCGCAATTCTGACCCAGTCCTGCATAGCCCTTCTGTTTGTCTTTACCGCCAGCTTCGACCAGATCATCCGGTTCATTGGATTTACACTCAACCTGTTCACATTTTTAACCGTGCTGGGTCTGATGATCCTTCGCATACGCGAACCCGACCTGCCCCGGCCTTTTAAAACTCCGGGCTATCCGGTTACGCCTTTGATTTTCCTGGCCATCAGCCTGTGGCTGATCTGGTTCGGAGTTTCTGCCGAACCGCTCGAATCACTTGCCGCTATTGGCATAGTGCTCTCCGGCCTGGTCATTTACTACCTGGGCAAACCAAAAAAAGTCTGAGATGCTTCATCCGGGTAAAGCACAGACATTCCTGTTTCTGGTCTTTGTTTTAGCTGCCTTCAGACTCACTGCCCAAACCAAAAAAAACCAGACCCAAAGCCAGTCCCAGACTCAGACTCAAAGCCAGCCCCAAACCGGCCACTTCCAGGACTTCCTGAAAAAGCAACTGCCCCAATACAACCACCTGTTTGATAACAAGCTCAAGTACCGCCTTCAAATCATTTACATTCGTATCGACCGCGACTCCGCCAATGTCCCTCATTTTACCCAGTTCAGTTTCAACAACAATCCTGAACTGTTTTTTTACTGCGCAAGTACCGTAAAATTACCAGCCAGCATGCTGGCCCTCGAAAAAATAGAGACCCTCAACAAGCTCGGCTATAGCGGACTCACTCGTCAAAGCACAATGATCACCGACAGTGTTTTTTACTGCGAACATCGCATTGCAAGGGATACCTCTTCAGAGAATGGACTGCCAAGCATCGAAAATTACATCAAGAAAATGCTCCTGGTCAGTGACAATGTGGCTTTCAGCAGAACCTACGAATTTTTAACCTGCGATTACATACATACCCGGCTCGCCGAAAAAGGCTATCCTTCCATGCGACTGGTGAACAAACTTGATGCCGGCTGTATGGGGGACACCTCTAAAATTGCCCCTCCTGTTTATTTTCTCGATTCGAAGAACGATACCATCTACCGTCAGACCTTTATTCAAAAATCCACGATGGATCTTCCCAGCCCCATCCCTGATGCAAAAGTAGGTACTGCTCATCACGACAACTGGGACAGAAAAGTTCCGGGCCCGAAAGACTTTTCGCGACACAATTACATACCACTTCAAAACCTCTCCGACATTTTAAAATCCCTCGTATTTATGCCTTACATAAACAGTCCCTGGAAACTGAATCCCGACGACCGCCTCTTTTTGCTCAAACAAATGGGAATGATGCCCAGGGAAAGTGCCTGGCCAAGGTATAGCTTCCCCACCTATTACGATTCCTATAAAAAGTACCTGCTTTACGGATCCATGGTGCCAAAGATTCGTTCAGACAGCGTCCGCAGTTTTAACATCGTAGGGCAGGCCTATGGTTTTTTAACCGATTGTGCTTACATTGTCGACGTGAAAAACAAAGTGGAATTTTTACTGGCCGCTACCATATACGTAAACGAAAGCGAGGACGTCGGATCGGGAAATTACCAGACACATAAAACCGGACTTCCTTTTTTGAGAGACCTGGGATACTGCCTGTACCGTACCGAATTGCTGAGAAAAAAAGCAATCCTTCCCGATTTATCCGAATTTAATTTCTACAACTGAACCGCCAATACAAATGAATTTATGAGAACACGCCTTTGCTTGCTTACAGTAGTTTTGATTTATTGCATTTCTTGTTCAACAGATAACGCGGACAAAAAATTACGTACAGAAAAAGAAAGAGCCGATTCGCTGAAAAAAAGAGCCGCAGATTCAATCGCTGCCATTCCCACCTGGTCAACCACCAACCCCTACAACGATTTCGCCTGCTTAATTGCAGGCGTAAACAGTCCCGGTTCAAAATACAATCACCTGTTGGACAGCAATACGGCCTGGAAGAAAAATCTTGAATTCATCAAAACTTCCTGGCACAAACTCGATACCGGACGACTCGAAAAAATTACCCGCTGGAAAAACACAGAATTTCCACAAGGCTTAAAGTCTGCCACCACAGTGTTCTACCCCTTTTCGGGACCAGATTTTCTCACCGCAATTACTTTTTTTCCAGACATGGACACGCTGGTCATGCTGGGTCTCGAAAAACCGGGACGTTTTCCCGACATGGACAAGATGAACGACCTGCTTGCAGAAAATTATGTACAGGACCTCAATTCCTGCCTCACCGATATATTCAACAAAAGTTATTTCATAACCCGTAACATGCAGCGTCAGCTGAGCAACCAAAAAGTGAACGGAATACTTCCGGTTATCGCCTTTTTTATGGAAGAAACCCAAAATCCGATTACGGATGTAAAATACCTGCTCACCAAAACAGACAGCCTCACGAAAACCAGCACCATTGAAGAGGTCGACTACAATTCCGTTGGTAAAGAATCTCCCCTGGGACTTAAAATCAATTACGTGCGCAGCAATAAACTGCGCACTGTTTATTATTACCGCTACGACATTGCCAACAAAAATTTCAACGACAGTTCGGCATTTTTTAAACGGCTCAACAGCATGAACCTCCAGGTGACCTATATGAAAAGCGCCTCCTATTTGCTGTACAACAAAATGATGAGCAATTGCAGGGAAATGATCCTTCGCAAGAGCCGATTCATCCTTCAGGATGACACCGGAGTACCCTACAGCCTCCTTGCGCAGGATAGCAACTGGAACATCAAACTTTACGGGCAGTACACCCGTCCGGTTAAGGATTTCCCTTACATGCGCGAAGACCTGATGCTTAAAAACGCCTGTACCCAGGGAGCCCCTGTCCCCGACTTACCCTTCCACCTGGGCTATCACTGGGGAAACAAAAAAGACCTCCTGATCCTGGCTTCAAAAAAGCAAAAGGTATAGAAGGCTGGCCTTATAAATAAAGGATTTTATTAAAAGTAAGGGCTTTTATTATCTTTGTGCCTTATAACAGTAAGCCTATTTAAGCCTATTATGCAAAAAACCATCCTCTTCATTCCCGCCCTTCTGTTTGCTTTTGCATGCGGATCGCAACAAAACGGCAAGCACGAAATCCTTCAGGATACAACAAAAAAAGACAGCATGGCAATCGCTGCCCAGAACAAACCGATACACCACCCGGTTAACCCCGAGCTGAATGACATGGCCCGCTATATTGCAGGCATGAATATTGAGCCGGGAAGCAAACTCGACGCTTCACTCCTTTCCGACAAAGACTGGGTTGCCTATTCCAAAAAACTCAACGCTGCATTCGCAAAATACGATAGTGTACAGCTGAAAAAAATGAAACCCTGGGTCGAAAGCGAACTTTCGGGCCTGAAAACAAAAAACCTCTTCTACCCCTTTGCAGGAGCCGATATCCTCAATGCTTACACCCTGTTTCCCAATGCCCAGAATTATTACATGGTCGGGCTTGAACCCGTCGGAACACCTCCCGACCTTACCAAGATTCAAAAACAAAAAGACCTCACCCACTATCTGAACACCGTCAACCAGTCCCTCGAATCCATCATCAATTTCAGTTTCTTCCGGACCAAATCCATGGCAGTCGAATTTCACCAGGCCGATGTAAACGGCACCATCCATGTTCTTCTTTTGTTTCTCGAACGTACCGGCAACAGCATCATCGACATCAAGCCGGTAGCAGTCAACAACAAGGGTGAATTGATCAGCTATAGTTCGTTTAAAGACGCCCAGAAAGACAGCATAAAAAACAAAGGCGCTCAAATCGCTTTTGTAAGTTCAGACGGCACCGAACACACCGTAACTTATTTTTCCATCAACCTCTCCAACGAGTTCTTCCCGAAAAATGTCGGTTTTAAAACCTTCATCAAAAACCAGCAGGCCGATGTCACCTACGTCAAATCGGCTTCCTACCTGATGCACAAAGCCTACTTCTCCGATATCCGTTCAACCATTCTGACCAACAGCAGAGCCATCTTACAGGACGATTCCGGAATATCCTGGAAACTCTTCAACGATGAAGCCCACACCGTCACACTTTACGGAGCCTACACCGGAACCATCTCCATTTTCCCTGAATACTTCCAAAAAGACCTCGACGATGCCTACAAAAAAGAGCCCGGCAAATCCAATGTCAAACCTCTGCCATTCGGTATCGGTTACAAATACCTCAAGGGTGAATCAAACCTGATGTTGAGTGTGAAGAAGTAGAATCTTCATCTTCTCTTCATCTGGCCTACGGTCTTAAAAAGAGTATACAATGCAGCCTGGACTTTCAGCCCGTACTCAAAAACCATAGTTAGTGCTAACAGAACTCCTCGAATGCAGCTGCTAAATTATCAGCGATCAACCGCGCAGAAGCACCTTCGATGTGGTGACGCTCGATAAAATGAACCAGCTTCCCGTCTTTGAAAAGGGCTACACAGGGAGAAGAAGGAGGGTAGGGAGCAAAATGCTTACGGGCCTGAGCCACCGCTTCGGTATCAAATCCGGCAAATACAGTCGTAAGCCGAGAAGGTTTTTTAGCGCCTTGCAAAGAAAGCTTAACAGCAGGGCGTGCAGCGCCGGCTGCGCAACCACAAACTGAATTAACAACCATCAGCACGGTTCCTTTCGAGCTCACAGCAGCGTCAACAGCATCAGGAGTAGTCAGGTCTTCGAATCCTACCGAAACAAGTTCGGTTTTCATTGGTTTTACTATCGCTTCGGGGTACATTGTCGTTTTTTTTGTTTGTGCAATTTACGAAAATTCGACGGATTTTAGCCGAAAAATGATAGTTTTGTGCTCCTAAAACCTGCCTCAATGAAAAAAATCTTCTTTGCTTCCCTCTCCATACTCACGTCCTTTTCAATGGCCCAGAACACAAGCCCTAAATTGCTTGAAAAAGTGGCAAAAAAAGGAAACGAACTGATTATTCCTTATGAAAAATACGTCCTGGACAACGGGATGATTCTGATCATCAGCGAAGACCATAGCGATCCGATCTGCTATACCCAGGTTACTTACCATGTCGGATCAGACCGCGAACAGCTAGGTCGCTCGGGTTTTGCCCATTTCTTTGAACACATGATGTTCCAGGGTTCCGACCATGTGGGGGACAATGAGCACTTTAAGCTGGTCACCTCCGCCGGGGGAAACCTGAATGGAAACACGACCACCGACCGCACGGTTTATTTTGAAACCCTGCCCAGCAACAAGCTCGAAACTGCACTTTGGCTCGAAGCCGACCGGATGGGATTTCTGCTTGATGCGGTAACCCAGCGCAAATTCGAAGTGCAACGTTCAACGGTTAAAAATGAAAGAGGACAAAACTACGATAACAGGCCCTACGGACTGGTCAGTGAGAAAATCGACGAAGCCCTTTACCCGGTAGGTCACCCCTATTCCTGGACCACCATCGGTTACATCGAAGACCTCAACCGGGTCGATGCCAATGATCTGAAAAAATTCTTTCTGCGCTGGTACGGACCAAACAACGCAGTGCTTACCGTTGCCGGAGATGTGAACCCGGCCGAAGTATTGAAAATGGTTCAGAAATATTTTGGCAGCATCCCCAAAGGTCCCGAAGTGAAAGACCTCGAAAAAATGCCGGCCAAACTCGACAAAGACCGTTACATCTCTTACGAAGACAAAGTGCGCTTCCCTTTGCTCCACATCGTGTGGCCCTCTGTACCGGCCTTCACAGCAGACGAAGCCGCTCTTGATGTACTCTCCAATATTCTTTCGGGTGACAAAAATTCCATTTTCTATCAGAATTTTATCAAAACCCAGATGGCCATGAATGCCGAAGTGAGCAACCCCAGCCAGGAATTGGCCGGACAGTTCAGCATCTCCATCCTTGCCATGCAGGGTAAAACGCTTTCCCAGATGGATTCACTGGTCAGGGTCTCCCTGCTTCAGTTTGAAAAGCGCGGCGTTACCGAAGACGATCTGAAGAAATTCAAAGGCAAGCACGAGGCAGAGGTCATCAATTCCCTCAGCAGTGTAAGAGCCAAAGGTTCCCAGTTATCCATGTACCAGATCAGCACGGGCGATCCGAATTATGTGCAGAAAGACCTCGACCGCTACAACAAAATCACTGTCGAAGATGTCAAACGGGTGTACAACCAGTACATCAAAGACAAGCCGGCTGTCTACCTCAGCGTTTACCCCAAAGGCAAATCAGACCTCATTGACAAACCCGACAATTACAGCATTCCCAAACGCGACCTGTCCAATGTTAAAGAAGGCGACGAATACAAAAACCTGGTTTACCACAAAGCAAAAGACGATTTCGACCGCAGCAAACGTCCGGGCGCCGGCGCAAATCCTGTTGTAAAAGTTCCCGAGTACTGGTCTGAAAACCCCACCAACGGATTGAAAATCATCGGTACGCCACTGAACGAACTTCCTGTAGTCACCATCCAGCTAAGCATTGACGCAGGTCACCGTTTCGAAGAGGCCGGCAAGTCGGGCCTGGCGTTTCTGACAGCCAACCTGATGAACGAATCCACAGTAAAACACAGTGCCGAAGAAATCAGCGAAATGCTCGACCGTCTGGGAAGCTCCATAGATGTCAGCACAAACGATAACGAAATAAAAATAACCGTAAATTCTCTCACCAAAAACACTTCGGCCACTATCAAAATACTGGAAGAGGTTCTGCTTAAGCCGAAATTTGACAAAACCGAATTTGATCGCGTTAAAAAAGAGCAGCTGGAAAAAATTGCCAATCAAGCCAATCTTCCTGTAGCCATTGCAGACAATGTTTTCGGTAAATTGCTTTACGGCAATGACGTCATGAGCATTCCGGCCATTGGAAATCAGGCCAGCGTAAGCACCATCAGCCTCGAAGACGTTAAACAGTATTATGCAAAACACATTAGTCCCTTTTCCAGCAAAGTCATAGTGGTGGGAGATGTAAAAAAAGAAGACATCCTCTCCCAACTCTCATTTTTGAAAAAATGGCAGGGCGAAAAAATCACGTTTCCGGCCGAACCCGCTGCACCGGCCATCGAAAAAACCAGAATTTATTTCGTAAACAAAGACAAGGCTCCCCAGTCAGAGATTCGTATCGGCTACCTGGCCATGCCCTACGATGCCACCGGCGAATATTACAGATCAAACGTGATGAACTACATTCTGGGCGGCGCCTTCAACAGCCGGATTAACCTGAAAATAAGAGAAGATAAAGCCTACACCTACGGAGCGCGCTCTTCGTTTTCAGGCAACCGTTACAAAGGTCCTTTCCGGGCAAGTGCCGGTGTCCGGGCTGATGCAACGGCCGCTTCAGTGCTCGAATTCATGTACGAGATTGGCAACTTCAGACTCATGGGTATCAAACCGGAGGAACTCGAATTCATCAAGTCTTCCATGGGGCAGAACGATGCACTTCAGTACGAAACAGCCGCACAGAAAGCCGGCTTCCTCAAGCGCATCCTCGATTACAACCTCGACAAAACATTTGTCGACAAACAGCAGGAAATCCTGAAAGCCATTACCAAAGAAGAAATCGACGCACTGGCAGCCAAAAACCTGCCCACCGATAAAATGTATATTCTTGTAGTTGGAGACAAATCGAAAGTCTGGGACGGTCTTTCAAAACTGGGTTATGACCTGACGGAATTGGATACCGACGGAAACCCGGTCAAAAAATAATTCAGCGTAATCCTTCCGATCTTTTTCTCCGGAAAAAATCCCGGAGTAAATCCCCGCACTCTGTCTCCAGCACACCGCCGGTCACCTTTGTTTTAGGATGCAGCAAAGAACCCTGCACCAGCGAATAGCCCCGTTTTTCGTCAGCTGCCCCGTATACAACCCGGGCGATTTGCGTCCAGTAAGCCGCCCCAGCGCACATTACGCAGGGTTCCAGCGTAACATAAAGCGTGCACTCGTTGAGGTATTTCCCACCGATAGAATTAGCGGCCGAGGTAAAGGCCTGCATCTCGGCATGAGCCGTAACGTCATTCAGATGCTCGGTATAATTGTATCCCCGCGCAATAATCCGGTCTGCGCAAACGACCACAGCACCCACAGGCACCTCGTCCGCATCCCTTGCTTTCAGGGCCTCCTTAAGGGCCTCCCGCATATAGTATTCATCATTCTTAACTGTCTCCACAGGAGCCAAATTAGCAAAATTTGTAGTCGGTTAGGACGTGAATTGTTACCTTTGAAAAATGACCTTAGTTACAAAACTCAGAACCCATACCTGCGGCGAGCTCCGCCTTCAGGACGCGGGAAAACAAGTTGAATTGTGCGGTTGGGTGCAGCGGTCCAGAGATTTGGGTGGCATGACATTCATTGACTTACGCGACCGCTTCGGCATCACTCAGCTGGCCTTCAATACCGAAACACACAAGCAACAGTCCGAACAAACCCGGCAGCTGGGCCGTGAATATGTAATCCGCATAGCCGGAAAAGTGGCCGAGCGCAGCAACAAGAACAGTAAAATTCCCACAGGCGATATCGAAATCGTCGTAGAAACTCTCGAAATTCTCAACCCTGCACTTACACCCCCGTTTACCATCGAAGACCAGACTGACGGCGGAGACGAGCTGAGAATGAAATACCGTTACCTCGACATCCGGAGAACCCCCGTACGCGAAGCTCTCGAGCTCCGGCACCGGATGGCAACCGAGGTAAGAAAGTACCTCGACAGCCAGCAGTTTCTCGAAATCGAAACACCGGTTCTCATCAAATCAACACCCGAAGGTGCACGTGACTTTGTCGTTCCTTCCCGCATGAATCCTGGAGAATTTTACGCACTTCCGCAGAGTCCTCAGACCTTCAAACAGCTCCTGATGGTGGCCGGGATCGACAGGTACTTCCAAATTGTTAAATGTTTCCGGGACGAAGACCTCAGGGCAGACCGTCAACCCGAATTCACCCAGATCGACTGCGAGATGTGCTTTGTCCAGCGCACCGACATCCTTCACATGTTCGAAGGGATGGTTCGTCACCTCTTTAAAGCAGTGAAAAATGTGGATTTACCCGAACTTCCGCACATGAGCTACGCCGACGCCATGAAATTTTACGGATGCGACAAGCCCGATACCCGTTTCGGCATGAAATTTTTCGAACTCAAAGAACTGGTTTCCGGCAAAGGCTTTCCTGTTTTTGACAAAGCCGAATTTGTAGCCGGTATATGTGCAAAGGGCTGCGGCGAATATACCCGCAAACAACTCGACGAACTGACCGAATTCGTGAAACGCCCTCAGATAGGTGCGACAGGCCTGGTCTACCTCCGTTGTCAATCCGACGGAACGTTAAAGTCCAGTGTCGATAAATTTTTCCCGGCTGAAGAATTGAAAAAATGGGCTGAATTTTTCGCCGCCCTTCCAGGAGACCTGATCCTGATTCTGGCCGGAGAAAAAAACAAGACTCGTAAAGCCCTGTCCGAACTTCGGCTCGAAATGGGCTCCCGCCTTAATTTGCGGGATCCCGCGAAGTTCGCATGCCTCTGGGTACTTGACTTTCCGCTGCTGGAATGGAACGAAGACGCCCAACGGTGGTTTGCCATGCATCATCCCTTCACTTCCGCAAACCCCGAAGATCTTCAGCTGCTCGGAACCGATCCGGGTTCAGTACGTGCAAATGCATACGACATGGTCATCAATGGGGTCGAAGTCGGCGGAGGATCCATTCGCATCCACGACAAAACAGCTCAAAGCCAGCTGTTCAGCAAGCTCGGATTTACCGAAGAAGAAGCGCATGAACAATTCGGCTTTCTGCTCAACGCGTTCGAATACGGAGCCCCTCCCCACGGAGGGGTAGCCTTCGGATTCGACCGACTCTGTTCACTTTTCGGAGGAGCAGACAGCATACGCGATTTCATTGCCTTCCCCAAAAACAATACCGGACGTGATGTGATGATCAATGCGCCTTCTAAGATCAGTGAAGGACAGCTGAAGGAACTTTTTATAAAAACAGAAGGAATACCCAAGTCTACTTAACCAGTGTCACATCCCCGACATAGAGGTGCTTCTTATTGAACACATCGGTAATCGTAACCCTGTAAGTGTAAACATCCTGCTGGCAGATTTTATCGCCGCCATTGGCGGTTCCGTTCCATCCGAAATTCAGGTCATAGGTGGTAAAAATCAGGTTACCCCAACGGTCAAAAATAATCATCTCATAGTCCTTAATCCCGATACCCTGTCCAGTAAAAATATCGTTCAATCCGTCTGCGTTGGGACTAAAAGCGTTGGGAATAAAAAACTCGAAATCCGGTCCCACGACAACACACAGCGTGGTTGAATCCACGCAGCCATCGGCATTCTTCACGATCAGCTTGGTACAATATGTGCCCTGGCCGGCGTAGGTATGGCTGGGGTTTTCAATTGTGCTTACCGCAGTTTCAGAAGTGTCTCCGAAATTCCAGAGCCATGAATTTTCACCGGTACTCTGATCAATAAAACTGAATACCGGGTAGTCTACGGTTGCAGAACTCGGATTGGTTGTAAAGGCCGCCACCGGAGTAGGAAACACCGTAATCATATTATGAATGGAATCCGAAGCGCTGCAGCCCTTATTCGTTCCGGCCAGCAACGAAATAGTGTAAACACCTGGTTTCTTAAAGCATTCGTTGGGATTCTGGGTAGCCGAAACATCACCATTGCCAAAATTCCAAGACCAAGAATTCACCTGGTCAGGCAATGCCATACTGCCATCTGTAAAAGTCACGCACAAAGGTGCGCAGCCCGAAAGCTTATCAGCAGCAAAAGTTACAGTTGGCACTGTATTCACAGTAACCGCAACGTTGATGATAACCTGACAGGTATTCGCATCCGTTACGGTAACCGTATAGATAGTACTGGTGACGGGCTGAACATTATCTGAAGACCCTGTCTGGCCTCCGGGACTCCAGCTAAAGGTATAGCCTGTAGTCCCGCCGGTAGGATTTACCACTATTGCACTGCTTTGACCGGCGCAGATCGAAACCGGATTCGGCGGAGGAACAATCAGTGCAGCCGGTTGAGTGATCAGAACGGTGGCCGAAGAAGTACAGGAGTTGTTATCCGTTATGGTTACCGTGTAGCTTCCCTGGCAGAGGTTGGGGTTGGCTGCGGCAGTTACCGCATTGGTCCAGTTGTAAGCAAAAGGGCCTGTTCCACCGTTGGCCTGTGCCAGTGCGCTTCCCGTACAGTTTCCGAAACACTTTACCGGCACCACATTTCCAATACTGGCATTGACACCGTTCAGATTGCCTACAATGACCGTAGCCGAATTGGTACAATTGTTTTTATCCGTAACCGTAACCGTATAGGTTGCTGCGGCCAGATTCGGATCCGTAAACGCAGTTCCCGAAACCGCCTGACCGGTGAAGGCATTGCTCCAGCTGAAGGTATACCCTCCTGCCGCAGGTGTTCCGCCCGTGGCCGTAGCGCTCGCACTTCCGCTATTGGTACCACACTTTGCCGGCAAACTGGTTGTGGTAATTACGATTGCACCTGGAGAGGTCACCGTAACGGTAGTATCATGCTGGCAACTGTTTGCATCGGTTAGTGTAACACTGACATTTCCCGCACAGAGATTGTTGATGCTCAAGCCAGTTCCCGCAGTGCTCCAGAGGGCTGTAATGGGGGCCGTTCCTCCGGCCGGAATCACTACTGCCTGTCCGTTGCAGTTTCCGTTGCAGCTGGTACTTAGTCCGGTCGCGGCAAGGGTCAACGCGGTAGGCTGCGTGAACGTGGCTGTCTTAACCGCCTTGCATCCGCTCCCATCTTCAACCGTAAGCGTATAAACACCTGCCCCCAGACCTGAAGCGGTCAGCGAAGTTCCCCCCACCGGTCCCCAGCTGTAGGTTAACGGAACAGCTCCTCCGACAACAGTAGCGGTGACGGTCCCGGTCATATCACCATTGCACTTGATGGTACTCGGAACACCCATGGTAACCACCGGGCCTCCTCCGTTGCCAACCAGCGCAACATTGCTGTTTGTACAGCCGTTAACGTCCGTAACTGTTACGGTATAAGTGCCCGCAGCAAGCAGGTTATCTGTTGCACCCGCAACAGGCCCGTTCCAGGTATACGAAAATCCTCCTGCTCCGCCATGAGCGATCGCAGTAGCCGAACCGTCCGAATTCCCGCAGGTTGCATTGGTGACTGTGGTATCAACAATAAGCACCGGAGGTTGGGTGATCGTAAAAATAGTGGTATCCTTGAGACAGGTAGCATCATTGGCAATAACCGTATACGTTCCCCCCGCCAGTCCGCTGGCTGTTGAAGATGTTCCCAGCGCAGCGGGCGTCCAGGAATAGGTATAAGGACCAGTTCCCGAAGTTGGGGTAGCCGTAGCGCTTCCGTTAGTACCACCAAAACATTTCACATTGGTCTGAGTGGGTGTAACCGTGAGGTGGCCGCCTCCGCCGCCTGTGGTTGTGATCGTAACACTGTCCAGGAATAATTCAGAACTTGAACAGGGGGGACCAACGGTCATGGTAACCGTATACGTTCCGGCACACAAACCTGTAGCAGTCTGGGTTGTCTGACCGTTGCTCCAGGAATAGGTCGGAGCCGGTATCGGAGGAGCATTGCAGATCAGCAGCGTAGACTTGGCCGTACCGTTACACGCAGCGCAAGTTGCAGTCGGATTTGTAACATGGCTGATGTTTATCGGAATAACGCCGGCCAGATTAGTAGCCGAAACAAAACCTTGTCCGCAGGTGTAGACAATTTTCTGATTTTTCCCCAACACCACATCGTATACCGTATCCGCCAGCGCAATAGTCGAAATCAGACTCAGGCCCGAATTGTAAATCTGCAGATTGGTCATCACACCTGCATATACATTGTCACACTGATCGGCGTCCAGGCCTCCCCATCTGAAATTTTTTGTGGTAACCGAAATACTGTCACCCATAATACCGGTTGTCTTGCTGCACTGTTTCAGACTTGCCCCATCGTACATGTACAGAAAATTGGGGCTGGCAGCCAGGCCATTCATACCATTGGCGTCCCCTATCGCAGTACCCACATAAGGGATGGAGCCTACCTCCACAAAGCTGAAATGGTCCGAAGCAACAAATCCGGGAGGAGTCAGTGCCGGAAGCGGAAGTGAAAAGACAACATTCGGAAAAGCAGTACTGATCACCGGTTTGGTAGTCGCCATATATACGGTACCTCCACCCGGATCACTTGCGATCAGACAGATGTCGTGACCAAAATCAGTTACGCCTAGTGGATTAACAGGATTCAGGGCCGTCAGGCTGGTATCCATCATACAGGCCTGTGGATTGGGCGAATTCGTCCCACCCCCACCGATAACGATGTTTCCGCTGCATGGATCGTAAACCTCCCTCCACATTTCCAGAAAATTTGCATTCCCGGTAAACGAAGCGGCCAGGAGTCCAAGGGTATTGATTTTTATGGTATTCGCACCTCCGCTGATCGATGGCTCCGCTCCGTCAACAACATAGCAGGTACCCGTTTTCCGGTCCGCCGCAAAATCACCGTAATAAGGAATTCCGTAACCATTTGGAAAAACAGTGTTGTACGTCCACTGCTGAACGCCGGCAGCGTTGAACTTGGTTAGCTGATACGGATTGAATCCGCCATAAGCATACACATTTCCCTTGAAATCGTAATCCACATCGTACGCTTTGTCGTAGGGTGCAGTAAACAATGGATCTGTAGTCCAGGGATCAATCACCAGCGTTTTACTTTTATCATAGGACGACTTCACCTGAAAGGATTCCACAGATCCCTCCAGCTTATAGGTAACCGCAACAGCCTGTCCACCCTGTTGACCCTCGTAAAAGCTTACAGGCGCGTGTTCGGTAATCTCGCCGACAGGGGTTCCGATTACCGCATTTCCGTTGATTTCAAGCCGCGAAAAATCCGTCCCGCTGTACTTCATTTTGAAAAGTGAAAGATCAGCCCCCGGGTGAACAATGACAGTATACTTGAGTCCTTTCTTTCCCTCACCGGGGAATCCGTATTCAACATCGATTCCGGGATACAGATTTCTGTAAATGATTTTCTTAAAAACCCTGACCTTTAGGGTTCCGTTCTTTCCCTTGGGATACGTATAGTACTGCCCTTGCTCCAAAGCGGTTTCTATTTTCACATCCGTGTTACTGCCTTCCCAGCTAACAGCCAGGTAATGTTCGGTCGGTTTTACAAATTCGGCCATTTCCCCTTCCTGCTCCAGCTCTTTTTCCTCCTCCCTGCTTTTTTTAGCAGGGAATTCAGTATACCGGTACAGGATTCCTGTAGGCGTGAAATTCGCAGTCACATCACCAAGCTTCACCTGAAACTTAATCGCCTCCGGTTTCGGCCACGCATTCTCAAACTGCCCTAAATTTTCAATAAACAGGTTGTGATCAAACGGGTTCTTGCTCCAGGCTGTAGACGAAGTGATTTTTTGCCCGAACGTAAACACCGCAAACAGCAGAAAAGAAACAACAGGTAGAAAGTGGACTCGTCTCACGATGTGCTAATTTAAAGAAAAAACGAAGAATCATCAAGTTTTTCTTGCATTCTACAGACATGCTCCGATCACCAGAATATCATCCACCTGCCCGGCACCGCCCTTCCAGGCTTCGAATTCTTTTTCCAGGTTTTCCCGTTGCTGTTGCACGGGCAGATCAGACAGGCCGAACAGAAGTTTTTTAAACCGGGTGCTTCCAAAGCGCTCCTTGTCCGCTCCCCTTACCTGGTCGCGGTATCCGTCCGAAAACAGGTAAATCATTGTGCCCTTTTGATAAGGGATAGTATGGCTGGCAAATTCCACTTCTTTCGGGATATTGTTGTTCCAGATCCAGATCCGGTCACCGATAGAAAAAGTGGTCGCATGAATCGTTTCAATTGTTTTTTCATCCGTTCCGGGTTTCTTCTTCACAATGTACACAGGATGCATGGCACCCGAAAAATGAATACACATCTTCAGGGGATCAATTACACAAACCGAAATGTCCATGCCGTCCTGCGAAACACCCGAAACAGTCTTCCGGTGAAGCGAGTCCGAAATCCCGTTTTGAATTTCTTTCAGAATTAGTGAGGGATCGGTAATCTGCTTCTCGTTCACGATCTTATTGAGCAGCATATTGCCAATCATTGACATAAATGCACCGGGGACACCATGACCTGTGCAATCAACAGCGGCAACAACATGCAATGGCGAATCCCTGGTGCCAACCGAAGAAAACCAGTAAAAATCTCCGCTTACGATATCCTTGGGTTGAAAAAAAACAAAAGCGTCAAACGGAAAAACCGTTTTAATGTCCTCTTCACTGAGCAGGAGTGAATCCTGGATAAAGCGCGCATAGTTGATGCTGTCGGTAATCTGCAGATTCTTGGCATCCACCAGTTGTTTCTGCTTTACCACTTCCATCGTTCGCTCGGTAACCGCTTGTTCAAGAACCAGCTTTTCATTCCTCAAAGAAATGGTTCGTCGCCTGATCAGGTAACGCAACAGCAAAAACACAGCCAGGCCGTCTGCAAGCAGGCTCCACCAGGTTCTGTACCAGGGAGGCAAAACACGAAAGCTGTAACAGACCGGCTCGCACCAGATTCCCTCAGGGCTTTGCGCCCTCACTTTAAAGGTATAATTCCCTTCGTGAATATTGCCGAAGGTCGCCGTTGCAGTTTGCAAAACCGGACTCCAGTCTTTACCATAGCCTTCAAGCAGGTATTGGTACTTGATCAGATTCGGCTTGGCAGGCTCGATAGCGGCAAAATCAAAACTGATGTTGTTGCAATCAAAAGGAAGAACCAGATGGTTGGGGATGGGATAAAACCGATAGATGCTGTCGTACCGAATGCCTCTGAATTTTTTAACCGTGCTGTCACGGTTCTCCCAGTCCACTTTACGCTGATCAATCTGTATACTTTGAAGGACCAGTGAGGGCGCGAGGCTATTCTTGTGCAGGGCGTTCCGGTCAAACCTCACAAGCCCGGTCTTTACGTCTCCCGTCGCAGCCCAAAGAATCCCCTTTGCGTCCGGCAATAAATTTCCCTGCCCCGTGTTAATGTCTTTAATAGCATAGCCCGTATGCTGGTTGTAGATGTCAAAAACCGGCCGGTATTCTGTCAACTCATCATTGCTCAGTGAATTCGATCCCGAAATCTGTTCCGGCTTTCCGCCCGATCGGGCATCTCCGGCTTTTCCTTGTAAAAGCACAAACCGAAGCTCTGCTATTCCGCTATTGGTACCCACCCAAATATGTCCATCCGCGTCTTCCGTCACATTGCTGACAAAATTATTGGGCAGTCCCTGGGGAGTAGCAAAAGTGGTAACAGACAGCGGACCATTGCCAGAAATGGAGCGGGCATCGCACCGAACCAGGCCCAGCTCCGTTCCCAACCAGATGTTTGAATGCGTATCCTCCGAAACGCACCACACATTGTTGCAGGGAAAGCCGTTTCCCGAAGAAAAATTCCGGAATGTTTTCCCGTCAAAAATACTGACGCCCCCGCCCTGAGTTCCAAACCAAATGTCGCCGTTGCGTCCTTGCGCCAGACAGCGAACCGAATTGCTGGTCAGACCTCCTTCACTGCTGTAATTTGTAATACTTCCCGAGGAGTCGAAACAACTCACACCCCTGTTGGTCGCAAACCAGGTATTGCCCTTTCGGTCTTCCAGAATGCCGTAGATATTATTATCAGGCAGGCCTTGTTCGGTGGTCAGGTACGAATACCTGAAACGGGTGCGACCGGGGTCTGAAGGACTAAACCGACAAAGGCCCCGGGATGCTGTACCGACCAGAATATCTCCCGAACGTGACGGAATCATGCACAATGTATAAGCCCCATGGAGACCGATGCAGTTGTTAAAATCGGTAAAAGTCGATCCGCTTGCAAACGGGTTGCTACAGGAAAACTTTACAATACCGCAAGTCACGGTTCCGAGCCAGAGATCACCCGAGTGGTCTTCGCACATGGTAATTACAAAATCCGAACACAATCCCTGTTTAGCTGTATAATTCAGGATTGCTTTGCCTTCAAAAAGACCCAACCCTCCGCCGAAAGTTCCAAGCCAGAGGTTACCGTCATTGTCTTCGGTAATGCTCCTGATATCATCAAGCGGCAGTCCCTGTCGCACGGTAAACCTGCTGAAGCCCTGAATGGGATCGTAACAGACAAGGCCATTTTTGCAGCCAAACCAAAGCAGTCCCGATCTGTCTTCAAGGCAGCACCGGATCCCCTCCAGTTGAATGTCGTCAACCGAATAATACGAACTGATTTTTTTCGAAACGGCATCAATGCAACTAATCCCCGTTTCTGTGCCAATCCAGACGTTTCCTGATTTATCGATCAGAACGGTATTCGCGAAATTGCCCGATAACCCATCCGAAGTAGTATAGTTCCTGATCACTTTTTCACCGTCAAACACATAAACCCCGTTCCCGAGGTTTCCAAGCCAAAACAGACCTCCCGGGTCCTGAACAATCGAATTCAGCCTGTTCGCTGAAGGGGCAGCACCGAAACTGAAATTACTGAATTTCATTGTCGCATCGCGGGGATCGACCCTGCTCAGTCCCCTGGTCGTCGCCACCCAAAGCAGACCCTTTTTATCCAGAATCAGACTTGCAACATTCGCTCCTGCCAGACGCTCAGAGGTCGAATAATTTTTGAAAACCCTGCCGTCGAAGCGGCTCACTCCTCCCCCCGAAGTTCCGAACCAAAGATTGCCCGATTCATCCTGCAACATACAATTTACGCCGTTATTGCCAAGACCCTGTTCGGTCGTGTAATTGACAAACGCTTTGCCATCGTAACGGCTGATTCCACCTCCGTTTGTTCCGAACCAAAGATTGCCTCGCTTATCCTTGATACCCGACGAAACGGTACTCAGCGCCAGACCTTGCTCGGTATTGTAAACAGGCATATGAATAAAAAAATCGGCCTTTGTTTTTCCGTCATCAGCTGCAACTTCTTTCTGCAAAGCAGGCTTACAGGTATCCTTTAAAACATGCTTGGGTATCGCTGCAACAGGGGTGCCCATGATCTGTTGACTCACCACGGATGGGGTCAGCCTGAAATCACCCGGCAGCGGATCGTGCCTGCTGCTGCATCCGGAGAACAAATAAAGTCCTGCGGCAAGAATAAAATAATACTTCATGGACTCAGTTAAGCGCTTTCTGTCTGTCCTTTATTGCGTCGATTACTTTTTGCTGGGCTTCAACTTCTTTTTTCTTGGCTTCGATTTTGTCTTTGTTCATGGTAATCTGGCGCTCGGCATCGGTGATTTTTTTCTTATAGGTTTCAATATCAGATGCCAGATCCTTATTGTCTTTAACGATACCGTCCTGCTGTTTGTTCAGCTTATCCAGCATTTTCTGATTGTCCTTGATCTTGTCGTTCAGGGCATCACTTGTGGATTTAGAAGCAAACTGCTTCACCAGATCCTTCCCGGCAGACATATAAATCTTGCGGTCAGGAGTGGTTGCGCCTGCAGTGGCGATCGGATCAAACACGACAGTCAGTTTGGTCTCCCCGGTCTTGATCTTTTCAATGGTCGCTGTAACATCCCAGGTGCCCGAAGACATCGTCTTGATCACTGCACCTTTGGCAACAATTTTGTTCTTGCTGGCATCCACACTGGCATTGTATTTTTTCATGAGGCTTTTCCAGTCCGAAAGAACGTCCGATGGATCCGACTCATAAATCGTAGTCACCACCGCATCCCCGGATTCGGTCACGGTTATCTGCTGGCCAAAAGAAAAAAGTGCAAAAAGCATCAGGGTCGAGGTCAGGATTTTTTTCATCTGCATAAATTTTAGTGCGTTCATCAAAATCTCAGGTTGGTCAGTTTATCAAAATCTTAGGATTGAACATCATCGCTTAGCGGAGGATTGTGTAAATCAATATCGGTTACGCCCCCAGTGACAATAAATTTCATCACCTCTGCAGATTTAGCCCCCAGGGGAGTAATGTTTTCTTTTGCAGTAATCAGCAATACCCCCGAAAAGGCATACGAATGCGGCATATAGACGGCAACTCTGCCAGCAGGAATCGTCAGGTAAGACAGATCGGTCTGGGTAATAAATCCAAGTTGCTGATTGCCCGTTTCCTTATTGACAAGCACCAGAACAGGTTTGTCAAATTTTTTCTTGCTGCCCAAAAAAGCGGAGAGTAAATCTTTAACCGAACGATAAATCGTCTTTATAAAGGAAGTCCGTTCAATGGTACGGTCGATGACAAGCATCAGGGACTGAAAAACAATACTCGAAGCCAGCACCCCGATTAACACCACCAGCACAACAACTCCACCAAAACCAATCAGCGGATCAATGTAAGGGTTCACGGTCAAACCCAATGCACTCATCACCGAACCCACCCTGTTAAAAAGCGCTGCAAGAATATAGATCGTGACAAAAAGAGGTGCTGCAGTGAGCAACCCCTGAATGAAATACCTTACTAAATGTTTCATGCGAACATATTTTCAATCTGTATTGTCACATGGAATTAGTCATTCCTTTTATTCAATTTTCTGTATTCATGTACGCATTGCATTTCGTTGTACTCCTATTGGTTGTTGAACCTATGGGGTACAACTATTTCATCTTCTGTAAATTAGACGAAATTAACAAGCCTTAACAAATGTAGTAAAATTAAGCGTTAAACTTTGGCACTTTTCTTGCATCTAACATTCAGACACGGGAAAAGCTAACCAGAGTAAAACTTAAAAAAATGAAAACAAAAATTGCAATGCTGATGTTGAGCTTAATGCTGGGCACAGCGGTCATAGAAAAGGCGGACGCAAACTTTAGAGGCGGATACGGTGGAGGGCGGGGAGGTTGTGGTTATCATGCTGGCGGAGGTTACGGTTACCACGGCGGATACGGCATTCGTGGGGGTTACGGCGTTCGCGGGGGTTACGGATATGGATTCAGAGGCGGCTACGGCCCTTACTGGGGCCCCCGGGTTGGCGTTGGAGTCGCCGTTGGACCCGCTTATTACGGCCCGCACCGTTCCTGGGCCGGCGGATACTGGTCATACGACAGATGGGGCAGATCCTTTTGGGTACCCGGACGCTGGGTAATCGTTTGATACTTCTCATCAAAATTTTTGAAGGACCGTCTATGTGCCCGGTCCTTCAAAAATTTTGTTAATTTAAGGGTGGAATTCCCAGGTAAATCCGGAATAAAAATAGGCTCATTCAATGGATAAGATTCAGATCAGGAAAGAAATTGAAAGCTTGATTCAGAATATAAAAGAGCATTTTGACAATGCCCTCACTCAGGATCACATTCCTCAGCTCGAGCTCGACATGGTGGTCTCCAAGATTGAGAAACTTCACCAAAAAGCCATCATCCTGAATTACCTGAACAACCCATCCAACTATTCACACAACCAAACAAATACGGTTCCGCTGACAGCTGAGGTCCCTAACAAACAGACCGATCTTTTCGGAAATCACCAGGAGCCTAAAAATCCCGCAAAACCCTCGCTGAAGACAGAAGACATACGCACACATATCGGAATCAATGATAAATTTCAGTTCATAACTGAACTGTTTGAAGGGAACGAAAATGAGTACAGCGCTGCACTCAATCAGCTGAACACCTATCCATCCTACCTGGAGGCAGAAGCTTTTCTCAACAGCATCCGCAGTCTCTACAAATGGAAAGAAGACAATACCTTTGCCGATAAATTTCTCAAAATTGTCCGGAAAAAACTGAAATGAAAACCCACTGTGGTTTTTCACTTCTTCCTGTGCGTTTTACACGTTACCCGCTTTGCTTCTTTTTTTTACTCGGCACACTGTTTTTTTTACCCTTCGCCTCACATTCCCAAAACCCAACCGGCACTTCCCAGGAGCCGACCAACCGGGATTCGGCTTGCATCACCTATGCGCATCAGATCATCGACAGCCTTTGTTCAACTCGCATGCATGGAAGGGGCTACGTCAATGAAGGAGACCGGATCGCGGCAGCGTTTTTAAAACAACAGTTTGAAAATCTAAAGTTAAAAAGTCTAAAATCCGGAAATTCAGAAGCTGATTATTTCCAAAATTTTTCTTTTCCTGTAAACACCTTTCCCTCGATCGTCCGGGTGAAAATCGGAGAAAAAGAACTGATCCCCGGAAAAGAATTTCTGGTACGGGCTGATTGCCCTTCCATTAAAGGTCAATACGAACTGGAAGATTCCATCTCCTATCTCAAAGGCAAAATTTCAAAGAAAAATTTTTACCTGCTCAAAGATCAGAAAGAAAATTCTTCCGTTCCGGCAGGTTTGATTTTCATAAAAAAGAAACTAATCTGGGATGCTTCCACACAGGCGGCCTCCTTTTGCCGCATCGAGATTCTCGACTCCGCCTTATCTTCGATTCAAGGTCTCAATTCCAAGGGCTCCAGTCCGACCAGCAGTCCAAGCAAAATTTCCCTTGAAATTCAGAACCGCTTTATCCCAAACCACAAAACCCAGAACGTAATCGCATACATCAAAGGAACAGTTCATCCCGACAGTTTCATCGTATTCACAGCCCATTACGATCACCTGGGACAAATGGGAGACCGGGTTTATTTCCCCGGTGCCAACGACAACGCCAGCGGATGTGCACTTTTACTTTGCCTTGCCAGGCATTATGCTTCCCATCCCCCGGCCTGTTCAATCACATTCATCGCCTTTGCCGGTGAAGAAGCCGGACTCCTGGGTTCTCAGTATTTTGTCGAACACCCCCTTTTCCAACTCAGCCGAATTAAATTCCTGATCAACCTCGATCTGCTCGGAACCGGAGACGAAGGCATCTGCGTTGTCAACTCTACCATTTTCCCCCATCAATTCAGCCTCCTCACCTCCATCAATGGCCGCAAGCATTACCTGTCTTACATCAAACCCAGGGGAAAAGCCGCCATCAGCGATCATTACTTCTTCACCGAAAACGGCGTAAAAAGTTTTTACATCTACACCCTCGGAGGGATAAAAGCCTACCACGACATTTATGACATTCCGCAGACCCTGCCACTGACAAAGTTTACCCAGGTGTACAACTTGCTGAAAGACTTTACGGAGGAGCTTTCCAAATAGTTCTAAAATTCATCCTTTCTTCATCTGCGCTATGGTCTCCAAAAGGGTATATACCTTTCCAACCTCACGCCCGACTCGTGCCCGAATTTTAATGCACCACAATAAACTTCTTCGTCTCATTCACGCTTCCCGACTGCAGTCTTACCAAATAACTACCCGGATTCAATCCAACTGAAGAAAAGTTAATCAGGTGCCCCCCCGAAACCTCCTCAAACTTCAATTCCGACAACTTCCTTCCGTAAACGTCAAACAAAGCAATAGAAGTCGTTCCACTTTCAGGTAGCAAATAACTCAGCGAATAATTTTGATTAACCGGATTCGGGTACAAAGAAACAACCCCGGTTTTTACAGGTTCAACAGAACTTATTCCGGTTGCTCCCGCTCCGTTAAAATGTGCTGCGGCATGACCCTGGGTTCCCCATGCCGAAACCCTGAACAGTTTAACATCGGTAACTCCTGCTTTCATATCATTCGGAGGATCCGTACGCACTGCACGAAGTTGAGCGAGAGAATTTAAAACAGAGGTAGAATCTGCCCGCACATTGTGAACCTGCCTGACCACATCATCACAAGGTCTCGAAACAGTTGTATTACTGATAAAATTTGAATTTGCGGCCGGCGAAGTCAAATCTTCCCAGGTCGAATCCGTAGTAAAACCTCTGATTGCACTTTGACCGAAATCATTGTAGGCACTCAGAACGTTTAATTTAGACCCGTCACCCGACAGGGGAACGAAAGTCTGAGGTACATTGTTCAGATGATTCAGTAACAGGGTAAGGTTCCCGTTAAAATTATCCGTGTTGATCATGGGATAAGCGGCATTCGTAAGCAAATTCCAGGACATACAAATAACAGACACTTGCCCTGAGACATTACTCAGGTCAAGCAGACCGCTGGTACGGGCCCAATCCCCTTCATTCCACATTCCCTCCGCATCTATCCGGCCTCCATTGGAAAC
>Ga0207063_1019_pt1 | contig 39544 bp, 24 predicted proteins | sample Alteio_BWMinCont_29_FD_153462 | JGI IMG/M metagenome (GOLD analysis project Ga0207063, IMG submission 153462) | Enriched cells from forest soil in Barre Woods Harvard Forest LTER site, Petersham, Massachusetts, United States -... | ecosystem: Environmental > Terrestrial > Soil > Temperate forest >...
GAAGGGAGTTCAAACCTGCTTCCGTTGCCGGAAAAAAAACTTGTGTGGTGTTCCCAAATGATCGTGCAACGCGTGGAATCATAATTTTGATAGTGGGGATGTGCGTCACATATAAGGACGAAGGCGTATCTCGTGAAGTTATATAAAATTTTGTCCTGTCGAAGAGGAATACATCGGCTGATATATCGCTGAAGCGCACACCTGATAATGAAAGCAACCTCATAATTCGCTCTGTGCTGACTTTAGCATGAACGTACCCAATAGACTTATCCGTATCCAACACAACATCATGCATGCGAGTGATGAATCGGACTATATCACTAAAACATGACGGTGACACAAGAATATCAGCAAAAGAACTCTCATAACCTTCCGCAATCTGTGATGCTAATGCATCACGACCTGACATGGTAATACTAGTATTTGTTGTCGTGCGTAGACAGTTACTATCGGTATATGATCCAGATAAGGCAGCATTCGATGAGGCCGGAATAAAAGAAACCATAAAAACCAGCAATACTTCGGCGGCGATGCAGAAGTTCTTGGATATTTGTGCGTATGAACGTTTCTTTAAAACAGATGCTCTCACTTATTTGAAATTAACCGTTACAATCATACTCCGCGGTCCGTAAGGAAGACCGATGAGTGAGTATGGGAGCCCGGCTACCGTCGGCGCACCTACAGCTGGGAACAGTGTATAATACTCGTAGTTCTGACCGTAAATTCCGGCGATATTCCTGAACGTTGCTAGTAACGAAATGTTTTTGGTTAATTGATAACCTGCGTGTGCATCGAATTCCAAAAATGCAGGCTCGAAGTACGGATTATTATTACCGTAATATGTCGGTGAAATATCGATATATTTTCCTGGGGACCAACGGTATCCGATTTGAGCAGCACCATTTGCGTAAGGAACAGTCGATTGGTATTCACCATCAAAGTTCATGCCAGGAACAATGTACGTATTCATGCAACCAGCACCGGTCGATATGTTACATGTTTGGCCAGATGCATTGTAAAATCCTGCAGGAACGCTTACCACGTAGGCGCGTGTTAGGCCTAGTGCGACATGCCAATACATTCCCCTTGCAACATCGTGGTGAACATCGAAGTTAATACCTTCGTAGCGCGACTGCTGCAGATTGTTGTATTGTGTGACGTAGAGCGGCAATCCGCTACACGTTGGACATGTACCGCTAAGAGTTACAGAACTAAAGAACTGACCGTATAGATTCGTACGATAGAGATCGAATGAGAGTACGGTGTCATGATGCAATCGTAAGTCGCTTCCTAGGTCCCAACTGAATGCCTTCTCCGGTTGGAGATTGAGGTTCTCGAGAGTTACGTTGCAGATTCCCGCATAGCAACTTGGTGCACCATTTGTCCCAACGAGATTATTCAACGGCGGCAACGCATAGCCTCCTCCTGCTGCGGCCCGAATCGCGGCGTTGTTATTCACGCGCCACACTCCACCAATCCGCGGGGCGCTATACGGAAGCACAGAATCCACATACGTATTTCCAGTCGGGTCATTTGGATTTTGGAGGTGGTATGAACCACGTGCGAAGTACCATGAAGCATCAAGCGAAAGTTTATCTGATACTTCGGTACCTGCGTGAATTCGCACTTCGTTTGTCGTTTCGGAATCTGCAGTGGGCTGACTTCCTGGATAGCTAGATCCTCCAAAAAATTGGGCGATCCAATAAGGCGAGTTATAATACGATGTCACATACGAAATGCCGACATTCGATTCTGAACCCACTTGCATCGCATAGCTTGCTAGGAAATCCCGGTTGTTCGTCCACTGATCGTCATTGACTGAACATGGAGCAAACATAATGAATGCCGATGTTCCATTGAAGTTGACGGGAGTGTTCGGCGCACTGTTGTAATAGACTGTGCCGTAGAGTCTATATTGGCCATTGGGAGAACTATATCGCTGAGTCTGTTGTTCAAATGAATTGTTTTGCAATGCTGCAAGCCGCAGAACGCCGTGCCCTATATATGCAGTAAGCTTTTCCTCCAAGAGGCTAGAAGCTACTGTCTCCGTAGTCGGCCCTGAGGCCGTGATGGAAGTATATGTTCCGGGAGCTATACTTCCCGTATAGCCCGGGGCCGGAACAAAAGTAGATGCACTTATTGGATCCGGCAATTGCATTACTGACGACGTGCCAGCATAAAAAATTTGCGTATTTATCGATGGAGTAATATCATATGACAACGCGACCGCACCATTGTGTTGGGTCCAGGCAGAGCTGACCGGAACGCAGCAATACAAAAGAGAGTTGTCAAAATCGAAAGCGCCGCCATTGTACTTGGGGTTTCTGTAGACACCAGTCGTACCACCACCGGAGACTAGGTTGCCATTTATCAATGCCGAATACGTCTGATCGCATGATGGTATAACTCTCGTATTTCCTATTGGTCCGGGACTGTTGTTCGTGCCGTAAAAAAAACTCGCCGACAATCGCCCGAAATGGACCGCCGCTTTCGCGTTTGTGACGAGACCTCCGTAGGGATCGTTGCTAATCGAAAATTCGAACTGATTTTTATCGATTCGGCCGGGAGCATGAAGTACGAAGCTCCCGCCAATAGAATCGACGATACTTGGGGCATTTGCCCCGGGGCCACGCACAACATCCGCTGTATCAAAGGTGGTCAGGGGTAAATACGCAAGGTTAAAACCATTCCCAGAAGGACCGGCTTCAGCACCGCTTTCGAGCGGCATTCCGTCGAGTGTTGTGGAGGTCTCATACGGTAAAGCACCGTTAATTGAAAGTACAATCGCTTGCAATGGTCCGTCGGGAACGACGTTGGTCAAACCTCTCCCAGCGCCCAAATCGCCGCCGACGGTGACTCCGGGAATTTGATTGAGTAACTCCTTCCATGATGTATTTCCTTGAAACGCATAGTCACTTGGACTCACGGAGGCGACATTGGCACTGGTCACATTGATGCTGGAACCCACGTTCTGTGTCGATACCCGAGCAATTTCTTTAAGTCCACCTGGCGTTGGTCTTTCGTATTGAATCGCTACGTTCATATCGTCCTTGACAATAATCGTATTACGCGTTGCTGTTCCGAGGCCGACCTTATTAACAACGATACCATACGTACCATATGGCACGCTTGTAAAAACAAACGTTCCCAGTGCGTCACTCTTCGTCGCGAGCCGTGCAGGCCCGGTTAAGAGTACATCAGCACCAGCAACTGGTGCCCCGTCACTTTGAACCACCGTACCAGTAATAATTGCGGTCTGCGCCGCCGATTGCAGCACGCCCGGTGTAAGCTGCGCCTTGGCAATGTGAGGGAACAAGGCAAAAAAGAGCATAGCTACAAAGCTCATACTTAAGATCGCTCGCGACATGGTTGTTCTCCTTTGTTATGGACTTCCCGCATAAACTACCTTAGCAAGAACAGCACAATTTGCCATCCTGGAACCCCCTGATCCGAGTAAAATTACTATGATCGATCGATAATTTGCCAGCGCGAGCGCAGGCCGAGACGACCGAGTATTGAGGTCATGTGTGTTTCTACCGTATGCTCGCGGATTGAAAGCGCTTGCGCAATCGCGCGATTTGAGAGACCTCGTAACACCAATTCGGCCACTTGTCGCTCTCGCGTGGTTAGACTTGGGTGTAATGTATTCACCATGGATGTGCGAGTGTGGTCCTTCACCCCGGAAACACGGTGCACGGGACCGAGGAGGCTGAGGGCCTCACGTTGTTGATGTTTACGCCCTAGACGAGCAAACAACTTCGCGGCATGCTGCGCGCGTTCACGCATTTCGGCATCCGCACGACGGCGTTGTGCATCATAAGCTTCCCAAAGTGTAAGATACGCTTGCGCAACGCTATGATGTGGCAACCTCGTACGTTGACGCAACCTATCGCCCGCTACGAGAGCGTCGGCTCTGGAGCCATAGCGGGCTGCAATTGCTAGCAGGTCACCTGCATGATCTGCCTGCTGTGTGGCTGCTATACCACGCGAGATTAATGCCTTCGCGTGACGGAAGTGCCCGCGTGCAACCGCTATTTTTGTGTAAGTTGAAACGATAGGAGCGATGCGCTCCAATTCGCCAGATTGTAACGCGAATTCAAGTGCTTCGTCGTTCAGTGTTTGCTTGAGAAGTACATCATCATCGAGCACTCTTGCGACCTCGACACCAGCAATCGATAATAATACCCGAATAATCGGCGTAGCCGCATCAAAGGTAAGAGCATCACGTACAAGATCACGTGCATGTTCGTAGTCCCCGACAGAAATAAGCATACTTGCAAAACGCAGGGTAAAATACGGAATGCGCCATGCGATGCGACGTTCGCGTGCTACGAACAGTGCCCGTTCGCGACAACTGCGGGCAATGTCTAGCCGTCCCAGTGCCGTAGCCCAGTTTGCATAATCATCCCAAATAATCGCGCTGAGATACCCATTCGGAATTTCTTTTGCAATATCGAGTGCACCATCAAATGTTGAGAAAGCCTCTGGAGCACGACCTTGTGTAGCTAAAATAATGCCGCGGCGAAGCATGTAATAGCCACGAATTGAGGGGTCCTCTACAAAGTCGTTAGGATGTTCGGGGAGGATCTTTTCAGCTTCCGCATATCGTCCCAAGAGCAGCAACCACCCTGTAACCGAGACATCAAACGGTAGCAGTGCTTCGTTCATGCGGGCGGCGAGCGTTCGTTTATGGAGGGCGTACTCGAGTGCTTCCTGTGTCTGCGACTCGATCCAACACTGGTTTGAGAGATGTGCTATGAGCCGTATCAGATTTTTAGACTCTTGGTTTACTGACACACATAGGTTAAATGCGCGCTCGAACCACATCGTCGCAAAATCGGGTCGCGCCCCATAAAATAGCGCATCGCCGATCTTTTCGCAAAGCCGCGCCTCATCTTGAGCACGAAGAAGCGCCCCGTTCTGGCTCTCGCCCGACACACCGCTGAGAGGAGCGATTTTCGTCAAAGCGCGCTCGTACTGTGCACTAGCTTCTACATAGGCAAAACGAGATATCGCCATATCGCCAGCTGCTTCATAGCTTCGCACAGTCTCATCCAGTAGGCGCTGTTCTTTTTTGTATCCCCGTATGCGTGCCACGCGCAACTTTGCCGCAGTGCTACATCCGTTGCATGTGCTGCGACTGCCTAAAACAGGCATACAACGACATACAATACACAATCCTTGAGCGCGCGCCTTCTCCATGCGCTGGCGCATTTCAATGGCCCGAGATCGACCCATAGTCCCTGTTAAGTAACATCTTAATCTGGTAATAGGTTACTTAACAGCCCTAAAGATGTCCTTGTGGGTGAGCTTGCTCGATAAGTCCCACCGTCTCTAGACTTTCCCTAGGCGTTTGAGTGGGATAGCTCTCGATGGGGTATATACACCATAACACCAATATGCTATAGTGCTAGGGAGGCTATCATGAACACCCGTACACAAATCTATCTGGACGACCGGCAGCGGCGAGCTTTGAAGCTCCTTTCCGCTAGCACCGATCAGAGCGTCTCTGACCTTGTTCGACGAGCTGTTGACCGCCTGCTTGCTGGAGAGTTTGCCAATAAGGACTGGGCCACGCAGGTCGATGCCCTAGCCGCTCGCGTTCGTGCCCACGCATCCCCGAAATCCGTTGATAAGATCGCGGAGGCAGTGCGTAGAGCACGCCGCAAGGGGAGCACCGCCCCGGCCTAATTCTTGCGCGTCGTTCTCGATACCAATATCTGGTGCAGCGCCTTTCTCAACCACACCCCGACATCTGCCGCGCGACGCATTTGGAACCGCGATCCGGACGACGATCCGTTTCTTGAGGCCTGCCGTCATTGGGAAGGCGGAGTATCTTATTACTCGCGATTTCGATCTTCTGGAATTGCCTGAGCACGTTGATACCTATATCAAAGCCCGGAGCATCCAGATTCTGCGTGATTCTGCACCAGGCGGTCACGATTTCCTGCGCGGTGCTTCGGCGGCACGAGGCCCTTCGTACGATCGCAGAAATTGGCGAAGTGCCTTGAACAAACTCATTAGCAAACGGAATAGGTAATGCTTAGTGTTTCTACGTATCGAAAAGCCTGATTTTACACACGTGTCGGCGTTTGCGGTTACATGTGGGGACGTGTGATTGGGATTGACGACTACTACGAATTGGAACCGCTCGTTGTAGAGCGGCTCCTAAATGTGGCGATGTTTCCTTGTTTAGTGGCCGTAGCCGTCGCCTCCATGACCTCGGTAACCGTTCCCGTTTCCGTGACCTCGGTAGCCGTTGTCGCCGTTATTGTTCCAACCGTTGCCGTGGTCGTGATTCCAATCACGCGCGAATTGGCCGCGGTTGTAGTTCCAGTCACGACCGTGCTGCGAATACCAGCCGGAATAGTTGTGCTGGAAATAATAATTCGCTACCGGTTCCGAAACGTAGTAACGACCGCCGTCGCGGTAGTAATACGGACGATTGTTTGAATCGAACAAAAGTACGCCGACAAGCGCCGCCGCGGCGGCGATAGCAATCGTCGAGTTCTCGTCGGCACTTGCCGGACGAGGCGCGGCGACGAAGACGCCGCTGGTCGCGAGGATCGCGATGGCGGCTGTGGTGACGATAATTTTCTTAATCATGTTGACACTCTTTCCTTGAAGTCAGCACCCTTTTCGGGGTTCATCCAAGTAACGTAAGCATACGCACACCGGTTCCCGAATAGTATTTCTGAGAATTGCCTGTGTTAAAAACCCAATATACCTGTGTTGCTTGATCACTCGATAGATGCACGCAATTGGATCCACCCTCGGAAGTTAGCTTGAAATTCGATACTCTGCGAAGGGGTTGCGACGTGTTCGAAAGGACTGAGATGGCGATCATTTTTCAAACGTTCATATAAGTCAAGGTCTTTCTGAATATCACGTGACCCATCGTGCGTGAGGTAGGAGACTCTGGCGCAGCGTGCTGCCGAGATTTTTTTTAGAGTCTCAAGATCGAGATCGCGCTCGTCATCTTGAACGAGAGGGAGGTGCCATTCCCCGTCCGCCACTCTATGAGGCGTGGATTCTTTAAGAACTTCGTGCATACGCAGAGCTGCCTCCCGGATTTCCGGCTGCGCATTCGGCGAACACCGAAGCTCAAAGAAATTTGACCATTCCGTAGCAGTAACGATAACCGTATGCCACATGAACGGCTCGAGAATTCTATTCAAGACCTGTTTATGAACTTTGAGTTCTTGAAGCTGTTTTACCTTGGCTACCGCCGCATCGCGAGCTGCTAGCCAAACTGCCTCTGCAGCCTTCGCTTCTTCTTCAGGCAGTAGGCTTGACGCAGACATGCCCTTCTGGTTGAGACCCCACTCAAGTGGTAGGACTGGATTATTCTCGACTCGCTCAAGCAATTTACTCGTTGGGATGGCTCGCGAACTTGCGCTATTTCGAGAATTATGTACGATGAATCCGTCGGCTACGAAATTATAAAACGGACCCTCTACTGCGATATCGTATGTATCACGAACACCTAGAAATTCAATCGATTCCATTTCTACGAAATGTCGCACCATTGTTCTTCTTTTCTTAGAGACGAATGGTTTACGAAGCCGCATTCCACCAACTGATTCCCAAAAATCACAGAACGGATTTCCTCGTTCGATAAATTCAAGCAATATAAGTTCTAAATTGCGTTGATGCAAATCTCTATGACATTTTTCACAAACGCTTGTTAAATTATTAACGTCGTAAGCCCGCGTGATGTTGTGAGCAACCGGATCGAGATGATGGGCATGAAGATTCCTTCCATCTCCACAAAGGACACATTTGAAGTTATTTAAACGATGGATGCGAAACGCGTGCTGAATTGTCCAGCGACCAATGTTTTTTCTTTCACTCGTTATTCCACCGCGCCATAAATGAGATTCGGGACCTTTGCGTACATACGTTGCAGTTGGTTTTCCACGCGTTACTAGATTGCAATATCGGCGCCCTTTATTCCAAGGCTCCTGCGTATGTGATTTTTTCCAAACGAGATGTGGATTAGAACATTTTATTTTGTACTTTTTTAGTTGATATTTTACCTTATCGAGCGTCACTCCGGCTTCTTCAGCTATCGCTTTCGCCGAGAATCCTCGATCACGCTGGCTCCTTAACCAATTTGGATCAGTAAAGGCAGGGATTCCATTGACTGCAAGTTTAGCTGCAGTTGTCCAGGTAGCAAGGCTACTCGGGCTTAAGAAAAGCCCGACGGCATCGCGTAGAGATTTCCAACCATCTTCGGTAAGGAATTTGTGATCGGCAGAAGCGATAATTTTCTTGCCATCTTTAAGAGTAACCCGATACACTTCTTTTTGGCCAGAATAGCACACATCTTTAATATGTGTATGATAGATTTCACCCGTTTCATCATTACAGGAGCGTAAGTGCATCGCTGCGATTCGTGAACGAAGAGACTGCCGGTTCTTTCCCTCGGATGTCCGCCATTTCAGAAAGTCGGCACCCAGAATTCTATAGGATCCGCCTTGCGGGTCAGAAAATCGCCGCATAGAAACCCGTCTCGTCAGCAAGTCAATTCCACTGTAATGAGCGTACCCTGCCGCAGCGGCTAATTCGCGAGAAGTGTACAGCTTATTTGGGTCTATAAAAGCGCCGTTTTCTTTCTTTCGCTTGTTTCGTCTAGGTGCTGCACCTTCGTGCCATTTCTCGAAGACTTCCTTGATCGTCATCGCGAAACGCTTTGTATTGCTCTTTGAGTGAACGACTTCTGGAAGATCAAAATAGAGGCGCGTATCACCATCGAGGCAAAACATGCGATGTGTGTTAAATTCCGCCAATACGAAGCGTGGAAAGGTTACCTCCATAGTAGTGAGCCGCACGCCCGCATTACTAATGCTGTCAAGCAATATTTTAGCTTTGTACGACATACGATTACTCCGTGCGAAAGAACGATAGTGAAATCTACTCGACATAACGCAAAAGGCATCTAGCAGGTTGCATCAACTGCTAAATGCCTTTTAAGAACGATTCGCGGTTTCTAGCCGCGATAGCGGAGGAACGCGGGGACGTCGATATCGTCCATGTTTACTGGGGCTACCGTTTCGAGTTTTCCGGTGTCGAATGCGAAGGCGTTTTGCGAGCGGCTGTAACCACGGGGGGCACCGAAACCTGCAGCTAAGACCGTGACGCGGACTTTGCCGGTGAGGTTGGGATCAATCGATGCACCGAAGATGATCTGCGCATCGTTGTCGACGGCGCGCGAGATCAGTTCGGCTGCTTCGTTTACTTCGTACATCGCCATATCAGGGCCACCGGTGATGTTGAAGATCACACCACGTGCGCCGTCGATCGTCGTTTCAAGCAACGGCGATGCGATTGCTTTTTGTGCCGCATCGGCTGCCCGATGCTCGCCGGTGCCTTCGCCGATGCCCATCATCGCCGAACCAGCGTCGGTCATGATCGTCTTTACATCCGCGAAATCGAGGTTGATCAATCCCGGCTGGGTGATCAAATCCGAAATACCTTGAATGCCTTGCCGCAGTACGTCATCCGCGTACGTGAACGCTTCGTTGAGCGGTGTTCTCTTCTCGATCACTTGCAGAATGCGTTCGTTCGGAATCGTGATCAGCGTATCGACCTTCTGCTCGAGATCGGCGATGCCGTTCTCGGCGACTTGCATGCGTTTACGTCCTTCGAACGCAAACGGCTTGGTAACGACCGCGATCGTCAGCGCGCCTGCTTCGCGCGCAAGCTCGGCAAGTACCGATGATGCACCGGTTCCCGTGCCGCCACCCATGCCGGCGGTGATAAATACCAAGTCCGCATCTTCCAAAATCATCGCGAGATCTTCGCGCGATGCTTCCGCGGCTTCGCGGCCAAGGGTTGGGTTCGCACCCGCACCAAGACCCCGCGTCATGTCTTTACCGATATGCACCGTATTTTCGGTAAGCGCATTGCGCAGCGCTTGCACATCGGAGTTTATTGCGAAAAATTCTACGCCATTAAGCCCGGCTTCGACCATGCGATTGACGGCATTGCAGCCGCCACCGCCGACTCCGATGACCTTAATCGTTGCCGCATGCTCGGGAACGTAGCGTCGTGCCTCTGCCATCTTCTTTGCCTCCACTGTAACAATGTGTTGCTCTGGTTCGTCGTGTTGTTCCACCTGCAACGGTTCCTCGACGTCTTCGAGGAGCTCCCGCTGCTCTTCTTCTGGTTGCAGGTCCAGTTGCTCTTGCCGGTCCTGTGAGAATTCGTCTAATTCCATAAATCCGTCACCCAATTTCGAATCTTTGTGAGAAAGGAACCACTGCGCCGCGTGCGCTCTTCATGTTCGACACCACCGTTCGGACCGAAGAGCACCAAACCGATCGCAGTTGCGTACTGCGGCAAGCGCAGCGTGTCGGTCAATCCGTTGGCCGGCGCAATCGGAGAACCGATGCGTACCGGCAACCCGAAAACCTCTTCCGCAATCGGCTCGATGCCCGGCAGTTGCGAACCGCCGCCAGTGAGGACCACTTCCCCAAGCACCAAATCGCGCGGGACGTTTTCGATAACTTTCGTCTTTGCCATGCGAAAGATTTCAAGAACCCGTGGGACAACGATATCGCGAAGCTGCGGCGCGGCAACTTCCTTGCTCGTACGCCCATCCAACGTTCGCACGGTGAAACTTTGCGCACCGTTATCACCGGCATTGGATACTCCGGCACCATGCTGCTTCTTGATTTCCTCAGCTTCGGCGAGCGTCGTTTTTAGGCCGAGCGAGACGTCATTTGTCAGAATGTTTCCGCCGACCGGGATGGTGGCGGTGTAAATCGCACTGCCGTTCGAGTAGACCGCAATGTCGGTTGTACCGCCGCCGATGTCGAGCAGCACGACGCCAACCTGTTTCTCTTCCGGAAGCAACGTTGCGGCCGAACTCGCCAACGGCTCGAAAACGAGCCCAATCGCTTCCAGCCCGGCACGATGCACACACTTTAGGACATTGGTAATGAAGGTCGAGCCGCCGGTGATGATGTGCGTATCGACTTCGAGGCGGCCGCCCGCCATACCGACTGGATCGGCGACACCATCTTGACCGTCAACGGTAAAGTAGCGTGGTATCGCGTGAATGATCTGCCTATCCGACGGCAGATGAATGATTTTGCTCGCATCCACGACTCGCCGCACGTCACTCGCGGAGACTTCGCGGTCTTCGGAGGTGACGGCCACAACCGCTCGATTGTTGGTGCTGCGAATATGCTCCCCGGTAATCGCAACATAGACATCTTGGATGTGGATACCCGCCATCCGTTCGGCCCGTTCGGTTGCTGCCTCGATCGACTTAATCGTCTCTTCGAGATCAACGACCACCCCTTTGCGCATCCCAAGCGACGGAGCTTCGCCAACCCCGAGAATCTCGAGGCCGTTGGGGCCTTCGGAGGCGACCACAGCACAGATCTTGGTCGTCCCGATGTCGAGGCCACAGACGGTCTCGTGCTTCATTCCGGCGGTTTATCTCCCTTAAGAGTCGGTTAACCCCCATATATTGGGGACAACCCAAATAGTTCCTACGAGGTATTGCGAATGCGGTGCCCCCCAATACTGAGGCAATCGGTATCACTTCCAGGTTGGCCTCGTCCCGCAGGGCTCCTTGCGAATATCTCAGCGAATAGGCTGTGGAAGCACGTGTGGATAGAATCAATGTAATTTGAGGAAATACAGCCGCAATAATGCTACAACATGGGTGTCATACCAGGTTGAGATACTATCGACGTCTCGTGATATGATCCACCCATGAAACTGCTTGAAAGAACATCGATAACGACACCACTCGGATCGGCGAGCACTAGGGACCGCGTGTACGCTGTAACCTTTGATCTCGACACCGAACTCTTGCAGAAAACGTATCCAGGCCAAGCCTGGAATAATGCATACTGCGACATGCGAGCAGTATTGGAAGAATTCGGTTTCTCATGGCAACAGGGCAGTGTCTATTTCGGTGACAAGAACGTAACGCCCGTTACCTGCGTGCTCGCAATCCAAAAAGTCAAACACCGCTTCGATTGGTTTGCCGCACGCGTTCGAGACGTCCGAATGCTCCGCATTGAAGAGCAAAATGATCTGCGTCCTGCATTGAGCTGCTAGCAGAACTAATCAAGAAAAACGGCCAATTATGCCTTCAATCCTTTCTAGGGGATGTGGTCTTTACTAGCGAAGGTTGTTATCAGCGACATGATCTGTCGCTGATAACGGAGGGGTGATGCCTAAAAGCGGCGCCGAGCGAACAAAGCTCTGCTTAACCAAAAAGCGGCTCCGAGCTCGCCAAATTGGGCTCTGCATAACCTGTTTTAAACAGTCAGTAAGTAACAATCGCTCAACATGCCATAGTTGCTCTAAGAATGCGAGCCATCGCACGATTGAACTGCGTGCTCTTCGGCGTCAAAATACGAACGCGCAGCAAGTTATAGCGGCTCACGAACAAGCCGGAGATACTGCTCGTGCCCATCATTTTAACCAAGGGGCTGCGGAGCATTACCGAGATGCGTTACTCCATGCGTCTAACACTGCCGATAAATTGCGCATCTCTCAAAAATTGGCGCGTGTGCTCTTTTTCGGAGATCATCCAAAAGATGCGAACCAATTGCTGGAAGGTACCCTATCGCACTATGAGCGTAACCCAAGCGAGAGCATCAAGGTTGCTCAACTCTTAGTCGAACGTGCGGAACACGCTTGGACTAATGCACAGATTAATACTATTATACCGGATCTCGCTAGTGCGATTCAAATTGCAAAAAATGCCGGCGATATATCACTTTATAAATCTGCAAACATCCGAATGGCCGGATATTTCCTTAATCTTGGATGGTACAAAGAGGCAGAGTCTGTTATACGCGCCGTAGGTACTATTGCCGGCGAGGACAGGGTTTTACAAAGCCAATTCTTTGCTCAAAGCGCAATCATAGCTTCGTCACGGGGTTTGGCAAAGGTTGCTTATTATAATTTCGAACGTGCATTAGATGCAATCAAAGGAGCGGATGATGCTTTTAACATCGTCTCTATTTGGAACAATTACGGACGCTGCGCAAAGGCGCTTGGCAATGTAGATTTAGCAAAAATAAACGCGGAACGTGCGCTTTTGATCGCGCGTCAGAATCAAATACAGTGGTTCATTCCATACGCCTGTCTCGAATACGCTGACCTTTTATCCAGAATGGGCCATCACGCTGTTGCGTGCCACTACTTGCGTGAATCACTCTCCTATCAAACATCAACCCCGATCGTGGAATTGGCCTGTGCTGAAATTGGAATACGATTGGCGCTGGAAATGAAAGATGATGCATTATTGGAGCAGTGCTCGAAACCGCGCTTGCTCAAACAGGCTTTCGCGTCAGCATCACCGTTGATTATCGGTCCGGTATGTGCTTCATTTGCGCGGCTTTATTTCATACAAGGAAAAGTAAAACAGGCACGGATCCTGCTTCATCGTGCTCTAGCGGTAACCAAGTGCAGTGATCAAACATGGGATCTTTGCCTGGAGGTCGCGCGGCAAGGGGACTTCAACGATATTCCGCAAGCAAAGTCATTGCTTGAGGCGCGCGCAGCTCTTCCAAGTTCAGATGTTGCGCACGCATACGTAAGCCTTTTTAACGCATTCGTTGCACAGCGAGAGGACAATTCCGATCGAATGCGCCAATACGCATTGGAAGCAGTCCGACGGTTTGAGAAACTACAGTGGCACAACTACACCGATCTCGCCCGAACGCTGCTTCCAAGTTATGAGTTCCAAAAACAACTCATTCGCCACTCGCATAAACCATTTATTGAATTGCGAACGATGCTAACTACACGTGAACAGCAAGTCGCTAAGCTAGTGCTTCGGGGTCTCACCAATCGCATGATCGCACAAAAACTCGCAATTCGAGAGACTACTGTGGAATCCCACATGAGTTCGATCATGAGTCGCTTAAATGTACGTTCGCGACATCAGCTTGCGGATGCTTTCTCAGATTCAGAAACCTGACCGATATCCTGGATTCCAGGATGTTCGGGAGTACAATCTTTGCTATGATGTTCGTACGGGGAAGCTGGCATCTAGAAGACCGTTTGTGAGGATAATGTGCTTAAAGTAATGTGTCATATCGGCATTACAATTTTACTTCTTGTCGTCTTTTTATTCCATCCTGAATTTGCAATAGCTCAGATTGCGCCGACGAACAGTGCAACGATTAGCGGGAGTGTGAGCGATGTCGCCGGCAAACCGGTCGTGGGCGGCCAAGTCTCATTGAAAGGGCCGAAACATGCTGCGACGGAAACTGATTCGCACGGTGATTTTATCTTCGTTGGGGTGCCGTTTGGAGATTATCAGATTTCCACCGTTGCTACGGGTTTAGGAACGATAACGCGTGCCTTTTCTGTGCAGGGTGACACGAACCTTGCGATCCAATATGAGCCGACATCCGTCAATGGGCTAAAGACGATTGCCAGCGTCAATACGAGCGCAAATGCGCGCTTCAATGTTACGTCTGCTTCGATAACGCAGGTGAATCCGATGCAAAGTACTTTTGAAGGTAATACATCATGGCGAACAATCCTCGAGCAGATTCCCGGGGTAGCACAAGCCGGGTTAGGGAACGGAGGTTCTGTATACGCAGCTTTACCGGATTCGCCAATCGTACCAGTTCAAATCTCGATCAACGGTGCATTGCCTTACGAAACGGCTACTCTTTTAGATGATATGCCGCTCATCGGAAGTTCCGCCAGCGTTGGCAGTGCAGGGGCAGGCACCGGTACCGATCTCAGTTTTTATCCGCTTAATGGTTTCAGCACAGCCGACGTCGTACGCGGTCCCGGTGCAAATGCGCCGAGTATCGTTGATTCGATTGGCGGAAGTTTTGTACTACACTCTCCCGGAGTTATTACCGAAAATCACTATGATCTTTCAGTAAGTACTGATCCATATGGCGGTATTGTCACCAATCTCCTAGCAGCCGTTCATTGGAAGAAGCTCTCAACGATAGTAACGTATGGAGTCAATGATAGTCCTGGACCGGCCGTAAGCACCGGGATCCCTGGAAGTGCCGGAACTGTCATCACACCTTCCACAATCAATGGTGTGGGGCCCTTCTCTCCATATACACCGCCCTGCTCTTCGCCCTGCCAGTTCGGTAATTATCTCGTTAGCCCAAATTACGCGACTTTGCAGGGTTTTTACGGATATCAACAAGGGCTGCTTATGTGCTGCCTGAGCATACAGAACACGTCATGGAGTGAGCATAGCGGCTCGTTCGCGTTAAATTATATGCTTTCACCTTCGACAAGTGCGGGATTCTTTTACGCTGGTCAGACTATCTCATATGTGAGTCCGTATCAGTACGTGACAGTGAATTTTGCGCCTCCCGCCGGTTATACGGGCGCGATTGGGGCCGGACAGTATTTTTTCTCAAGCAACAGTTTTCTTACGCCCGTATATAATGAACAGGCCTCGAGTCTGCTCGAGGAAAAAATCACCACACAGCTTGGGAGCGGCTTGCTACGCCTAGCGGCGTTGCAGAACCGCATCTTCAGCACATTTTCGCGGAGTACCCCAGCCTCAGCTAGCGTGCAACTCTTTGGTGGAGGGACACTTAATGGGACGCCAACGATCTTCAACGGAGGCACCTATGACGTAACCTTCACGCCACTGAGTGCGCTTAGCTCTGATGGAAATGACAATCGTGATCTCTTACTGAGCTATACGACTCCACTTGGGGAAAATTTTCACGCAGGCGCTTCTTTCGTGAAGTCCTATTACAATATCCCTGGCAATAGCCTTTGCATATTTAATGGCATACCTATCTCTTCAAGTGCAACGCCATCAGCTATCTCACAGACGACCAACGAGTTTCGCCTCTTTGTCGGCGGGAATCCATCGGAAAAAACCTCGCTCGATCTCTCCATGTACCTTGTAAATGCAGATTACCACCTGCCGGCCAACTATATGGGAAGTCCTAACAACAATATCATGTACACTGATCAACGTTATAGCTATGCGGCTCCCCGCCTGGGATTCATCTGGCGCCCAACGGCCGCGGTTGCCGTTCGGGCTGCAGCCGGCGGCGGCTTCGCCGAAGCACCGTTGAACGATCTCGCTGGTTTTAACGGAATATTTAACTACGGAGCATACTACGTGCAAGATAAACAAAACCTCAATCTGCAACCGGAGAAATCGTTTGGTTTTGATCTCGGGACGGATATACGGTTGCGCCGAAATATGGTGCTTTCATTTGATGTCTACCGTTCGAATCTCTATGGACAAATCTATAACTCCACCTCGCTTACCGGTACCTACCTTGGCGCGCCCCTTTACACGACAGAGTATGGGAATCTCGGTATCTCCCGATACGAAGGAATCTTACTTGATGTGCGCCATGATGTTCCGCAGGGGCTCTACTGGTCGCTCTCCGGTGGCTTAACCAGAGGGTATCTTGTAAGTGTTCCGACCGGCTTTTATAACACGGCAGGCGGTACGTGCGTCTTGTCAACCGGTGCATATTGCCAAAATCTTACTGTCGTTCCAAATATCAATTTCAATGGACAGTTTGCCACTTCGATTCCTTATTCTCAAGGATTGGGAGTTTTTGGATATCGCTGGAGTCAAGAAAAGTACCTCAATCTGACGATGACCTATTATGGGAACAATAACACGTATTTTCGGCCGGCGTTCGCCGAATTTAACGGCAATATCGGTTATCCAGTCACGAAAAACATGTCCCTATTGGTGACCTTTAGGAACATCACTGGTGTTTATGATGGCCCAACGCAAACGTTCTCAGCTGCGAATCTTAGCGGTGCTCCTACAATAACTGGGCTTCCGTATCCATTATACGGTGAAGAATATGGTCCGCGAACGATTATACTAACTATGGACATTCACACATGAAATCAACACCAACAATGATAAGGCTAGCTCAACGAATCTCTATCAGTCTCATCGTTCTCACTGCATTCCTTGTACAAGGAATGCCTGTCAACGGGGCATCGCTCTTACCGTTGAAGGTTACCGAGCTGCTCTCGATGGTGCAGATTCCGTTATTTCCTCTATCTATTGCCATCTCACCAGATGGTACACGGGTTGCTTACGTGTCTATAATACCGCCCCCGGGTGGCTTGATCCCAAATACGGGCCTGGATCGCGGGAATGGACGTACGCGTCTTTGGGTCCAAAATATCTCTGGGGGAGCGCCCATTCCAATTGGACCCCCACAAGCTGACAACTGGGCCCCCGTGTGGTCGCCGGATGGGAAAAAGCTTGCCTTCTACACAGGCTTTCTTGACCGAAGTAATGTTGTTGCCTTTTGGGATGCGTCGGCAAACCGTGTTCGTGTCACGGATGTAGCCGTTAGCTGGCGTGCAGACAGCGCTCAATGGATGCCTGACAGCACGCGCGTCTTGGTGGCGCAAGTGCCGAACATTACGAAGAACCAAACAATGGCTTCCCCCACGACCGAACCGACAACAATGCCGACCCCTGCAATTACAGTTTTTACGAGTAGTCCAAAACAAGGTAACACCGTTGCATCCGGTGTTGTTAGCCAAATCCCATCGAGCGCATTCTTGACCGTCGATCTCACGTTGGTTGATTCTACAACCGGGGATAGCAGCCCGGTCGCGCGTGAAATACAGCCAAAATTCTATGTACTTTCGCCTGATGGCACAAAGCTGTTTTATACGGTTATGAAAGGCGAAATCGAGTCTGATGTCAACAATCGTGTTATCTTCGACGTGATTGTCGTCGACCTTCGCAATACGTCGACCGTGACAGTCGCACGGGATATCGTCACGGGATACTCTTCTGGTTCAGTAACCTGGTCTCATGACGGTTCAAAGATTGCGTTCATCGGCGGAACCATACAACGTGATAGTAACATAGCCAGTCCTACGGGGAGCCGAAATACTGAGCTGGGAGGAAGCTGCTATATCATCGATCTCCGTCACCCAGGAATGCTGCGTTCTATCGGTGGAGAGCAACTTGATCGCTTACAGCATCATTTGCTGTGGAGCAAGGACGATGCCACAGTCTATGCGCTCACGACAAACGACGCGGGAATTATAGCGGTCTCACTAACGACAGGCGTGACTAGGACGCTTGTTAACTTAAAGCATGCGACCATTGAATGGAACGGCATGCTTCCACCGCTTCTTGCTGCAGCACAGCACATCTACTCATTCGTGCAGACAGATGAAGGCAAACAATTGTGCAGTTTCGACCCCCAAACCGGCCGCTTCAAAGTGATCTTCCGATTATTACCAGCGAGTGGTGCGATCATGTTTACCTTGTCGAACGACGGCAAACGTGCAGCCTACCTCGGTGGAGAGGCTACGCTCCCGCAAAATATATGGATCGTCGACTTCGATCACGTTCACACCTATCAGCTAACGCATCTTAACCCACAAATCGAAGATCGAGCACTTGGCACGATAGAGAATGTCACCTGGAGATCCCGTAGTGGTGATCGGCTGGAAGGGATCCTTCTAGTGCCGCCAGGTCGTCGCCCCAGCAAAGGCTATCCCACGATTGTCTTTGCGTACGCTGGCGAAAACGAAGGAAGCGCATACCGAAACAGCTTTGGGATTTGGGGCGTGTTTGCAGCATCCTATAGTATGGAACTTTTTGTGACCCGTGGCTACGCGGTCTTCGTTCCAAACAGCACGCTACGCATTGGAAGCCCGATGAAAGACATTGCCGATACCATTCTTCCCGGTGTCGACAAGATTATCGGGATGGGAATTGCCGACCCTACGCGTCTCGGGGTCTATGGCGCAAGTTATGGCGGATACTCCGTGTTCTCCCTAATCGTCCAAACGCATCGATTTAAGGCGGCCCTGGCAGCAGTGGGCTTCTCCGATCTCATCTCAGAGTACGGGCGACTCTCTCCAGAAGGTTACGATGGAACAGGTATGATGGAAGACGAGCAGGGGAGGATGGGTGGTACGCCATGGCAATACCGCAACCGCTACATCGAAAACTCTCCGTTCTTCTATCTTGATCGCGTGCAGACACCAGTATTGCTTGAGTACGGCTCAGATGACTTTATCTCGAACTTCAATATGCCGGAGACTTTTGTCGCACTTCGTCGTTTGGGAAAAACGGCTGTTCTCGTTGCGTACGCTGGTGAGAGTCATGGCCTACTCAAGGTCTCGAATCAAGCCGACTTCACGACTCGTGAGCTTAATTGGTTCGCGAAGTACTTGAAATAGCGGGTAAGTCAGCAGAGAAGGTAATTGAGAGAACCCTACAGTAACTATAAATTGTAGAATTTTTGTTACTGTAGGGTCACGCTTTGACATACTCCTGGACTGCCCGCATACGAGAAAAACGACGAGAGGCTGGTGAACGCGGTCTCTGCATTGCCTGTTGTAAAAACGTGGCTTTGGGAGGCCGCAAGGTTTGTAATTCGTGCAACATTGCCGCCAAGAATCGTATGGGGCGTATGCGGGCGCGCAAACGAGAACAGCAAAGGCTCGACGAGGTTGCACGCGGTTACGAAGCGGCGGGTGATATCGCGATGAAACGTTTCGCGTACATCGAAGCAACCGCGCAATTCGAACGCGCACTCGCAGAAAGTCATTCCGCGGAAGATGAAGTCCGGCTTTGCGAAAAGGTCGGGCAATCACTATTTTACGGGGCTCGCCCCGACTTCGCAACGGCGTGGTTCGAACGTGCTCTCAAGCTTTGTGATGAGGCACACTTTAGCGAGAAACATGCGGCGACAGCTCGGAGAACATCGCTTGAAATACTGCGGCTGTTGCCCGCTCAACAGTGGCTCGAATCGCGAACGGCGGAGGCGCTCGATACGAGTCTTCGAGCGAGAGCGCAAGCTGTTGATGAGGGTGATATTCTTGGCGCACAGCATTCCGATACCTCGATCACCGTGCTGCTCGCATTGCTCGGCCGCTATGACGAAGCGAAAAATTACGCATCGGAGCACTTGCAAGAACTCGGTATAGAAGAGACTTCTTGGGTCCATTCCAACCGCATGATCTGCCATGCGATTTTATGGGCGATGCGAGGCCGCATGCTTCCCGCGTTCGCTGAATTCGAACGTGCGATAGACGCAGCAAAAGAAATACCTGATGGGTATCAGACGACAAACATTTGGGACGACTATGCGAACTGGGCGATGGTATTGGGGCGCGTAGATGTCGCACGCGGCTGCCGGGAAAGCGCATTGCTGGTCGCCCGTGAGCGGCGCATCGCGTGGAGAATCCCCTATCTCACGCTACGTTTTGCGAACACACTGCTCATTACCGGTGAGTACGATCAAGCTCGCGATCTCGTGCGAGACGCGCTTACGTACGATACTACCACGCCTGCGATCCGTGTACTGCTTTCGATCACCGGGGTTGAGCTTGCGACTACGCTCGGCGACGAAAAACTCCTCAAGCGCACATTTGATTCAGAAGCCCTCGAACTTGCGATGAAATCCGGCGAACCCGAGCGCATCGCTCCAATCGCGGCAGCGTATGCAAAAGTATGGATTGCGCGCGGAGAACGCCGGCGAGCCAAAATGCTTATCGCTCGTGGCATGAACGCTATCAAGCAATCAGATCACGCGGGTGATTTGCTTGTACTTGCAACTCGATTCGGCTCTCGAGAAGGCGCTGCTCGTGCTCGCGATTTATTCGCCGAGCGTATACGGCTCCCGCATCATCAAGTTGCGGAAGCCTACCTTGCGCTAAGCGAAGCCTATACCAAACGCCGTTCAGAAACAGAAACACGGATGCACGCGCACGCTGCGGCGCGGCTTTTTGGCCGATTGGGGTATAGGCACCAGCAAACTGAGGCGTCCAAGCTTCTTGGAACTCCCAAAAATGTGCTTGCCAGCGACAACCGCAAATCGATATTCGGGCATCTCGATCCCACACTTACGACGCGCGAGCGACAGGTCGCGGAACTTGTGTTGCGCGGCCTCACCAACCGTGCTATTGCCGAGACGCTGGCAATCAGCGAACACACGGTTGAGACCCACATGACCTCTATTCTAAATCGCCTGGGTTTGCGTTCCCGCTGGCAGCTCATGAGCTCAAAAGAGGCATAACATTCGAAATCAACGGGTTCCAGGATGCGTCGATGCTGAAAACTGGTATGATAAGCGACGTGAACCACATGAAAATTGGCGTTACTTCCCCCTTGAGTGGTGAGGAAATGCCACCGCCCGATATGGGTGTGGCGCAGCATTGCGCTATCCTCGGACGCCTGGGTATCGAACCGATTGTTCTCCGCAAGGATATGAATCCGTTGACTGTCATCGAGAAATTCGAGTTGCAAGGACTCATTTTTAGTGGGGGTGGTGATATCGCTGCCGGAGCGTATGGTGGCGATGAGTCATTTATACGGAATCTTGATTTTCGCCGGGATGTGTTTGAATTTGCGCTCATGGAACGAGCCTTTGAAATCGATCTGCCGGTGCTGGCAGTCTGCCGTGGCATGCAGGTTGCGAATGTGGTTCTCGGTGGAACGCTTATCGAAGATTTGCGCGATTACCATGGATCGGCCTACACCTTAATCCACGATCAAGCCGGTGAGGCACAGTTGCCTTATGACTCCTACGCGCACGAGGTCACGATTGTACCGGCAACCATGCTGTATGACATAGTTGGAAGTGAGCGCATCCGCGTCAACTCGCTCCACCATCAGGCGATTGGAGAACTCGCATCGGGGCTACGGATAACGGCACGTTCGGATGACGGAGTGATCGAAGCAATTGAGTTTGCGGAACCTTCCGAAGAAAGAGCCTTCTTTCTCGGCGTCCAATGGCACCCCGAGTGGATTCCCGACGACTCGGTATCGCACAGCCTCTATGCTCGGCTTATACATGTGTGCAGCGCCATTCACTCAGCGAGTGCAAAGTGATGGAAAACCTCAGGGGTTCCAGGATGTTTGAAATCAGGTACTCCTTTATGATGCGATCTGCGGGGAATCCATCATGAGTTACCCTCGGTAGAGGGCGTAAGGAGAATGATTGTGTCAAGAGCGATCTCTCGTTTGAGCATCATCGCGATACTCTTTTTCGTATTCTTTCCAAGTAACATTAGCGCACAGATTGCGCCGACAAATACCGCGGCGATCTCCGGAAGCGTAAATGATAGCACGGGGAGACCGGTTACCGGAGCGACGGTTTCGCTGAGTGGACCGAAGACCACCTCGACGCATACCGATGTGCACGGCTTGTTCGTCTTCGTGGGCATGCCGCTTGGAATGTACCAAATTTCTGCGATAGCTTCAGGCTTAGGAACCGCAGTCCAGAGCTTACAAGTCACAGGTGACGTTAACGTCGCGATTCAGTATCAACTGGCCTCGCAAAATCTGAAGACCATTGCGCACGTTTCAAGTGCAGTAAACGCAAGCTTCAACGTCACTCCAGCTTCGGTAACGCAAGTTAACCCGATGGCGAATGCATTTGAGGGCAAAACATCTTGGAGAACGATCCTCGAACAGATTCCGGGTGTAGCTGAGGCTGGTTTGAATACCGGAGAGGGCGCACCGGCGGGCTATCCCGACGGGCCGCTCCTGCCGATGAAGATTTCAATCGACGGTGCTTTGCCGTATGAGACGGCTATTCTTCTGGACGATATGCCTCTTATCGCCGGTTCGCCTTTGGACAGTACGGCTACGACCGGTTCTGGGCCGGGGAGCGGCACCGACCTCGGATACTATCCCCTCAATGGTTTTGCTTCTGCCGACGTCGTGCGAGGGCCCGGTGCAAATGCTCCGAGCATCGTGGATTCGATTGGCGGAAGTTTTATGTTGCACGGTCCCGGGATGGCCGACATGACACATTACGATCTTTCTCTCAGCAACAATCCGTATGGTGGAATCGTTGCCAACGCACAGGCTGCAATTCGCTTGAAAAAACTCTCGTTAGTTGTAACGTACGGCGTCAATGACAGTCCGGGCCCACTCGGTGGGTCGGAGATCTCGCCAAACACGGCAATTGGACCATCAACCATCAACGGCACCCCTTGCGGTTTTCCATGCTTTTCCGAGTCGCCGCTCTCCAGCCCTCACTTTGCGTCAGCTTCGTTTCCGCGGTATGGAGTTCAGACGGGGCTGCTTACCTGTTGCCTCCAGGTTAATACTGGGTGGAGTCAACATAACGGTTCGGCGGCCTTGATCTACGCCGTCTCACCGTCAGTGACCGCCGAAGTTTTTTACGCTGGGCTCAGTTCAGCAGAGGCTTCGCTTCCCGGTCAGCTGTGTACGACAACGTTTACACCACCTGCAGGCTACACCGGAAGCATTGCAGCGGGAACAAGTCTCTTCTCTACAAGCGCCGAGAACCTTGGACTCATTCCTGTCACACAAACTTCGAGTCTGTTTGAAGAAAAAATTACCGCACAGTTGGGACACGGAATGCTTCGCATCCAAGCATTGCAAAATCGGGCTTTTTTAACCCAAGCGTTCACCTACCCGAGTTCGGCAACGGTTCGGCTTTTCGGCGGAGCTTGCCTTGCATCGACACCCGGCGGGACCGGCGGTTGTCCTGCAGGGTATGCTCTCACGGTTTTCAATGGCGGCGCGTATACCGCGACGTATTCCAGCATCAGCGCGATATCACGTGACGCGAGCAACAACCGCGACTTATTGCTCAACTATGCGACCTCCCTAGGAGATAATTTCCACGCCGGTGCATCCTTCGTGAGATCGTATTATGACGAGCCGTATACCTCGATCTTTAATTTAGGATTCTTCAGCTTCACGGGTGGTTTCCCGTCATCCGTGTCGAACACGACAAATGAGTTCCGTATCTTTGCAGGCGGGAATTTCTCTGAGAAAACCTCACTGGATCTTTCCATGTATTTCGCCAACGCGAATTATCACGTGCAAAATCCCAATGATCTCACCGGTAATACCTACACGGACGAGAATTATAGTTATGCGGCTCCGCGCCTTGGATTTGTTTGGCGCCCCACAGCTTCGGTTGCCGTACGTGCTTCAGCCGGTGGCGGTTTTGCGGAAGCGCAACTCTGCGATCTTGTGGGAACGAACGGGACACCGCAACCGAACGTGGGCGGAACATACTACACGACCACGTTGAGCAACCTCAATCTGCAACCGGAAAAATCGTTCTCTTTCGATCTGGGATCGGACATCCGGTTACCACATAGCACGATTGTATCGTTCGATGTCTATCGTTCCAACCTCTACGGGCAAGTCTACAGGTCGGCAGCAATTAGCGGAACGTATACCGGCGTCGACGGGACCCTGCCGCTCTATGTAACGCAATATGGGAATCTTGGAGAATCTCGTTATGAGGGAATTTTGATCGATGTACGCCACAATACACCACAAGGGATATTCTGGTCGCTTTCGGGTGGTTTAACGAGAGGTTACGTTGTAAGCGTGCCGGCAGGTTTCTATAACAAACCGGGCGGTACGTGTGTTCCATCAACGGGCGTGAACTGTCAGAATGTTACCGTGGTGCCCGGTATTAATTTCAATGGGACCTTTGCTGGTTCGGTTCCATATTCCCAAGCCTTAGGAACCATCGGATATCGCTGGAACTCGGAGAAGTATGTCGATGTGGTAGGAACGTCCTACGGAAACAATAACACGTATTTTGTTCCAGCATTCACTGAATTCGACGGGTATATAGGGTACCCGCTATCGAAAAATACCTCACTCCTGGTGACCTTTAGGAATATCACTGGAATCTATGGCACTCCGTTTCAGATACTTACGCAAGGCGGTTTCAGTGGAGCACCAACGATCAGTGGGCTTCCGTATGCTCAGTATAACGAGCCCTACGGGCCTCGAGCGGTGATCCTCACAGCTAACGTGCATTTATAATCGAAAGTGAATATATTGGGATGTAACCGATTGAAACATCGCGTAGCAATTGGAATTTTCTTTGCCTTCATCGTTGGAGGAATTCTGCCCGCTCGGGCAGCGCTCGTACCACTTCAAGTATCCGATCTTGTTTCGATGGTTCGATTTTCTGTGGATAGTGTGGGGATATCGTTGGCTATCTCCCCTGATGGCACGCAGGTGGTCTATATGACGACTACTCCATTCCCGTCGGATGAGCCGAATCAGAAGAATTTCATAACGAATTTTGATGCCAGATATGGGCGGCGGCAACTCTGGCTTCAGAATGCTGATGGTGATCCAGCTACGCGGATAGGCACTCCGACAGAAGATGCTTGGGCTCCGGCGTGGTCTCCGGACGGCAAAAAGATAGCCTTTTATACAGGTTCGGGTGCGCACGCTAGCCTTGCAATTTGGGATACAACGACACACAACGGGCGCGTTATGGGCACAATAGTAAGTCCGGATATTCCGGTGGTCGCACCGGCGGCACAGTGGTTACCGGATAGCACCCGTGTTCTCGTGCCTATACCTTTTGTGATAAACGATGATGCGGCCATCCAGACGACAACCGAACCTGCTGTGATGACGGCTCCGCCAATTCTCGTGTTGACTAGTAGTTCAAGGCAACGTATTGATCATAGTGATGTTGTCAATCGCCAACCGTTTACAACGCTAGAGAACGTCAATCTTGCCCTCGTACAGATCGTTACCGGTACAAGTGTAATCGTTGCGCGGGAAGTACAACCTTTGCGATATCGAATATCTCCAGACGGAACGAGACTGTTCTATACAATTGATAGAGGTAGCGTCAGCTCGGATAAGAATAGCCGCGAAATTTTTGATATCCACGTCGTCGATCTGCGCTCCGGATCTTCCATACTTGCTGCGCGGGATATCCTCACTTCCATATATTCTGATTCAGTAACGTGGTCTCCTGACGGATCAGCGCTGGCCTTTATCGGTGGGAATTTGGAGCATGACTCACGTGCGAGTTTAGCGGGAAGCTGTTACATCGTGCGATTGGATCATCCGGGTGTATTGCGCCGCGTCGGCAAGCGTCAGTTGAGTCGTGGGCCGTTTCTTTGGAGCACAGACGGATTGACGATATATGCAATGAATTGGAACGAAACGGGGATTGTGAAGATTGCGCTCCTTACGGGAGAAACTACGACGCTGGTACAGTTGAAAAGCGGGACCTTTCAGCAACTCTCCCCTGATATCTTTCAGCGACTCTCTTCTGAATTTCGGGGACATGTTTATGCAATCGGCAAAGCAGGGGAAGGGAAAACTGAGGTGTTTGACATTAACCTTACTTCAGGTAATTCGAAAACGGTGTTCCAGGCATTTCAAGAGATTCGCGCGTTGACGTTCTCGCGTGATGGTACACGGGCAGCATATCTCGGCGAGGACACCTCCCATCCAGAAGATGTATGGGTTGCCGATTCGCATTTTGCACGGGCTCATCAATTGACCGCTTTGAATCCAGATATCGCAGGGCGGACTCTTGGTTCTGCGGCGAGTGTTTCCTGGCGAACGCGCAGTGGCGCCACGTTTGACGGCACATTGTTACTGCCCGGTGATTACCAAACAGGCCAAAGATATCCAATGATCCTTAATGTATATGCCGGCGACAATGCAGGAACATGGGAACGAGACACGTTCGATGAGGGAACTTTGTATTATAACTTGCAGCTGTACGCGAGTCGCGGGTATGCGATATTCACTCCCAATAGTACCATACGCGTGGGAAGCCCGATGCGTGACATCGCTGATGTCATTCTTCCCGGTGTCGATAAGATCGTCGCAATGGGCATTGCTGATCCCCATCGTCTTGGAGTTATGGGGCAGAGTTACGGCGGTTACTCGACGCTTTCGTTGATCGTTCAGACAACGCGTTTCAAAGCTGCGGTAGCTACATCGGGGACGTCGGATCTCATCACCGATTATGGATTTCTCAGTCCAGACGGACGTGATAACACCGCATGGGCAGAGGGTCTGCAAGGTCGAATGGGCGGCACGCCATGGCAATATCGCGATCGGTACATCGAGAACTCGCCATTTTTTTATCTCGATCGTGTTCAAACGCCATTGCTGCTGGAGTACGGTAATGATGACACGATAGTTCCCGCCTACGATTCGCGCTTGACATTCGTCGCGTTGCGTCGCTTGGGGAAACCGGCGACGCTCGTGGGCTATGCCGATGAGTTTCATATTATCGCCAAGCTATCAAATCAAATCGATTTTACGAATCGCATGCTCGACTGGTTTGCCAAGTATCTGCGTTAAGGGCTGGTGCGAAACACACATTTTAAAATCGCTTATTACAGTCGCATGTTTGTCGTGAGAATGATCGTTCTTGGCCCGTATTCTTCTCCGTAGAGCGGATAGGAAAGGCCCGAAACCGTCGGAGCACCACTCATATTTGCCGGTGAAAACAATACGATAGGACGGTCATAGATGCCCGTGATGTTCCTCAATGTCACGAGCAGCGACCCGTTTTTCGTCAGCGGGTAGCTCACGTGTGCGTCGATTTCCACAAAGGCTGGACGAAAATACGTGTTGCCATTTCCGTAATACGTACTCACCAGATCAATGAACTTCTCGGTGCTCCAGCGGTATCCGAATGTCCCGAGCGCTTGCGAATACGGGATAGCAGCGGCAAACGTCCCGTTGAAGTTAACTCCCGGAACAACAGTCAGATTCACGCAGTTTGTGCACGAGACCGGGGTAAAGGATGGCGACGGATAGATGAAGCCGTTGTAAAAACCCTTTGGTACGCTGATGACATATCCACGGGTCAGACCGCCGGAGAGTGACCAATAGATCCCGCGCGGCGTATCATGCCGCACGTCGAGCAGCACGCCTTCGTACCGGGATTCTCCCAGGTTGCCATACTGCGTAATGAGTAGCGGGAGCCCATGATAGAGCCCGCTGGGTGTCGTTGAGTTATAGAATTGCCCATAGAGATTGGAACGATAGACATCAAACGAGAGTACGGTATTGCGCCGCAACCGGATATCGGTTCCCAGATCGAATGCGAACGATTTCTCAGGTTGTAGATTGAGATTGGTCAGTGTGGCACTGCAGACACCGCCGCTGCAAAAGGGTGTTCCGTTAGCTGCAAAGCCATATTGTCCCGCAAGGTCTTGTAAGGGTGCTTCGGCAAAACCACCGCCGGCCGAGGCACGAACTGCGACCGCAGCTGTCGGGCGCCAGACAAAGCCTAAGCGGGGAGCCGCATAGCTAAACCGCGGATCGACGTACGTGTTGCCGCTAGGATCTTTGGGATTTTGCACGTGATAATCCGCGTTGGCAAAATACATGGAGAGATCGAGCGACGTCTTCTCCGAGGGTGTACCACCCACGAAAATCCGGAACTCGTTCGTCGTTTGGGATACTGCCGATGGCGTCGCAAACGGTGGAAATACTGTTCCTAAGTAAATGCAATAAATACTTTGGGGGAAATTATAATATGATTGTACGAACGAGACTCCCGCGTGAATGTTCTCCCCCAGTGGGGTCGCATAGCTGAACAACAGATCCCGATTATTGCTATCAAAGTTCGAAAACTCACTGACTTGGGGAAAGCCCACCGCATAGGTTCCTCCGTTGAAAGCGGTGAGGCTGTACGTGCCGGAACTACAATTCACGCTGCTATTCGAGCAGAGATATCCGCCTCCGTAAAGATGCATGGTGAGCATTCTCGAAGGCGTCACATCGACACTGGAAAAGGTTCGATTTTGTAGAGCCGCAACGCGCAACACACCCTTGCCAAGCTGTGCGGTGATCTTCTCCTCGATGAGACTCGAGGTTTGTTGAACGGTATCGGAGCCAAGTCCCAACAAGTATCCGGTTTCGGGCAGAACGATTTGTCCCGCGGGGATATTGCCTGTATATCCCGGTGGCGGAGCAAAGCTATCGGTGAGATCGGGATAGGTGGGGCCTTGATTCGTGATTTGGCCAATGTACGTAACCGAAGCGCTGACCGACGGAGAGAACGCATAACTTAAACCGAGCGAACCGCTATGTTGGCTCCAGACCGTGCTCACTTGCGAACAGCAGACGAGCAAACTCTCGAGTTGGCCGTACGTGGCGAAGGAGCCGGTTGCATAGTTTGGATTGAGAAGATACGTGCCATCCTGACAGGTCGGTAGAGTACAGGAAGGGCTGTACGGAGAGAATGCGGTGCCGTTGACCGTTGATGGATTGAAAAGCGTGTAGGCGGGAATGACGCCCTGATTGGTCGGCCCGGGACTGTCGTTGACCCCATACGTGAGCACCACCGAAAGCTTGTGCCAGCGGACAGCAGCAAATGTGTTGGCAACAATACCCCCGTAGGGATCGGTACTGAGGGAAAGTTCGTACTGGTTTTGGGTGACCGGTCCAGATGCATGTAAAACAAAACTCCCACCGATTGAGTCCACGATGCTCGGAGCGTTGGCGCCTGGGCCGCGCACGACGTCGGCGGAACTGAACCCATTGAGCGGATACAAACCGATATTCGTACCGGCACCAGCAGTGGTCGTATACGATCCTCCAATCAACGGCATGTCGTCGAAGAGAATCGCTGTTTCGTATGGCAGCGCGCCATTGATTGAAATCTGTTTGGCTTCAAGGTTCCCATCTGGCAGCGCATCAAACGTGGTACCTCCATTACTTGAGGTAGCTCCATTTCCCAGACCAGCCTGCACGACGCCGGGGATCTGCTCGAGAATCGTACGCCACGAGGTTTTTCCCTCGAAGGCATTCTGCATGGGACTGAGCTGGGTCACCGATGCCGGCGTTATATTGAAGTTGGCGTTTGCACTGGTCGATACATTTGCAATCACCTTCATTCCGTTCAATGACGCCGGCTCATACTGAATCGCCACGTTGGTATCACCTTCGACCGTGACGCTGCGTGTCACCGTTCCGAGGTTTTGTACCGCTGCCGAGATTTGATACGTGCCAAACGGCACACCAACAAAGACGAAGAGTCCATATGCATCGGTTTGCGTCGATGCGCTCTTAGGACCGCTGAGCGAAACCTTGGCGTCAGCTACCGATTTCCCGGCCACATCGCTTACGCTTCCGCTAATTGTGGCGGTATTGGTCGGCGAGATTTGCGCACGCACGCCATATGAAAGAGCAAAAACCAGGAAGGTCAGGACAGTACTAAAACGGATGATCACTTTGAACACGATTTCCTCCTTGAATTACAATGCCAAAGGCGATCTGGGCACAGGCCTCTTTGCGCAACACGTCGTGGGCAGCCCCCGGCGACCTGGCCTGCGCACGCCTGCATTGTGGGCATACCGCACCGGTTTTACCCATAGAAAGAGCTATCGAACCATCGAAAGCTCCCTTTTCTATAAACACCCGCCAAAGAGGTCAGGAATACGTGGAGTCTCCCCCGGAAAGAGGAGGAAAGTCGTTTCAGAGCCAAGAAAGACGGCTCTGAAACGCCGCCGTAAGGGCATACTTCATGTGCAAAAATCTACTTTCCGTGTTGCTCGAAAACGCCGCCTCGCGCGCGAGATGGGACTCTGTATTACGTGTTGCACAGAGCAGCCTGAAAACGGGCGCGCTGTCTGCCTTCGATGTGCCAAGAAAGCGACCTTACGTACCGCACAACACCGCGCACTCCAACGTGAGGCCACTACATTAGGCGAAATTGCTGCCTTTCAGGAACACGCCGGCGATAGAGCATGCGGATATCATCTTTATGAAGACGCCGCAGAGCACTTCCAAAATGCACTGAACGTTGGGGCAATAGCGCAAGCCGACCGTTCGCGCATCTCCGAGAAACTTGCATATGTGCTCTCGCTCGGCCGCAATCCCGCTGCGGCAAGTTCGTTATTCGATCGGGCTCTGGCTTCCCACATTGGGAAACCGGAAGAAGCCTCAAAAACCGTCGAAATTCTGCTGCAGCAAGCGCGTCAATTATGGATGGATATGAGGACGCAGGATGCGCTACCATTGCTTGAGCAAGCGATACAAATTGCCGAGGCTAACGGGGCCCCGCGATTGCGTAAGATGACGAACATACGAATGGCAAATTATTTGGTTGGATTATGTCGTCACGAAGAAGCTAAACAGTTTCTCGATGTTGCAGGAGACGTTGATGATGGGGACGATGCGATACTGCGTGGGACATATTATACGCAACGTGCCATCATAGCAGGGGAATTTGGCGACGCAACAGCGGCTTTTGATTACTTTGAGCGAGCTATTGATGCGGCACAAGAAGATTCCGATGTTTTCCATGCAGCCAGCGTATGGGGTATTTACTCATCTTATGCGAATTGGCTCGGTAATATCGAACTTGCCAAGGCTTGCTGCGAACGATCACTCCTAATAGCACGTCAATTTCATATTATGTGGTATATTCCGCGGGCATGTCTCGCGTATGCAGATATTCTCTTCCGAATAGGACAGTATGGTATCGCATATGAGTACCTCCTTGACGCACTCTCGCGTGACACACATGTACCTATCATCGATGTTGCATTAGCAAATGCTGGTATACCTTTAGCACTCCATATGAAGGATGAGACGATCCTTGAAAAATGTGTACGTGTTTCGGCTCTTGATTTCGCATTTCGATCCGGTAGTATACACACGATCTGTTCTACTGTAGCAGCTTTTGCACAATGGTATGTTGCGTGTGGACGTGAACGTGAGGCTCGAGTGCTCATACATCGCGTTGTCGAGACACTCTCTTCTCCTCAGCAGTTGACCGACTGGGATTTCCCAATTGCCGTTGCCCAATATGGATCACTCTCCGATATCCCACGCATTCACGGCCTATTGCGATCGCGCGCCGACCTTCCGTGCTCCGATGTTGCTCAGGCCTGTCTATCCCTCTTCAATGCTTTTTTCGAAAAGAGGAATAGAAAACATGCGGATGCGTATCGTCATGCCGCACAGGCAGTCGAACGATTTAAAATCTTGGGCTGGCACCGTTATTCTAGCCTCGCACAAACTTTGCTGCCCACTCCAATGCAAGAGCCAACCTTTGTTACGAGCAACGGTAGACCGTTCGCGGATCTGCAAACCGTGCTTACCGTGCGTGAACAGCAGGTTGCGGGATTTGTGCTGCAGGGCCTGAGCAACCGTGCTATTGCAACGGAACTCTCGATTACGGAAAACACGGTTGAAAAACACATGACCGCCATTATGATACGTCTAGGAATACGTTCGCGGCATCAACTCGCGGCGGCGCTTGAGAGCGCCCCCAATATGGTCAATAACTAGTAGCGGATTCCGGTTTCCGTGATGCGCGCCCATTTCAGATGTGCCATATTCGAGTTGCGGGTCTTCATTGTATCGTTCGCCTATAAGCGTTTGGAGGATTATCTTGCTGAAAGCAATCTGTCGCGTAAGCACCATTATTGCGGCGCTTTGTTGTGCCTCTTCCCCACATAATGTGAGTGCGCAAATCGCACCTACGAACAGTGCGGCGATCAGTGGCAGCGTGAGCGACAGCGCAAGTAAGCCTGTCGCGAATGCCAAGGTGTCGTTGACCGGTCCGAGGAGTGCCTCGACACAAACCGATGCACAGGGATTATTCGCGTTTGTGGGTGTGCCGTTCGGCACGTATCAAATTTCGGCAGCGGCACAGGATCTGGGAACCGCAACGCGCAGCGTCACGGTCGAAGGTGATACGAACGTAGCGATCCAGTACGAACCGGTATCAAGCAATGGGTTGAAAACGATTGCACACGTCAGTGCTCCTGCCAACGCGCAGTTCAATGTAAGCCCCGCCTCGGTTACGCAAGTAAATCCGATGCAAGAGGCATTCCAGGGGGAAACGTCGTGGCGCAAGATTCTTGAACAAATCCCTGGTGTGAATCAGGCAGGCCTCTACAACGGATCGAATACGCTCGCATCTATGCCGGATTCACCCTTGGTCCCGATGCAAATCTCGATTGACGGTACACTTCCGTATGAGACAGCGACGCTCTTGGACGGTATGCCACTCATCGGCAGTTCTTATAGTGTGCCTGCGGGTTCAGGCACAAATATTGGTTCCTATGGATTGAACAGTTTCAGCTCTGCAGATGTTGTACGTGGTCCTGGTGCAAATTCGCCGAGCATTGTTGATTCGATAGGTGGAAGTTTTCTACTGCATCCTGCCGGGATAGTTACCCAAAACCACTATGAGCTTTCGGTAAGTACTGATCCCTATGGAGGTATTATTACGAACGCGCTGGTCGCCGTCCATTTCAATAAATTATCCGTTCTTGCAACGTATGGAGCCGCTGACAGTCCTGGGCCGCTCGCCAGTGCCGGTACAGCAGTCAACACTGTTCCTTTGTTGTCGGTCAATGGGAACATGTTTTCTACATATTACCCACCGGGTAGTGGATTCATTTTTAATCCGAACTATTCTGGTTTTCCGTATGAAGGCTACAAAACAGGGCTTTTGGTAAGTGGTTTTAATTTCGATAGTGCGTGGAGTACTCATAGCGGATCCCTGGCGCTAAGCTACGTACTCTCTCCTACAGTAACTGTTGCAATTTTCTACGCGGGGTCAACTGCTACCCAACGCAGTACGCCTGCATACACAGATGTTAATTTCGCGCCACCGAGCGGATATGGTGGAGGTATTGCGCCAGGATTGTACACCTTTAGTTATGGCGGCGGTTTCCTTAATGAAACCCCATTCGATCAGGCTTCAAGCTTGCTCGAGGAGAAAATTACCGCGCAAATTGGGAGAGGCATCTTGCACCTTGCAGCGTTACAAAACCGAACATATTCTACGTGTTCCTACGCGACGCCTGATACTGCGAACGTGCGATTGTTTGGTGCGGGATATCTCAATGGATCCTCCACCCTCACGTTTTTCAATGGTAATGTATATACGATAGTTCCTCAACCGAACAGTTATCTCATCGATAGATGGACCGATAATCGCGATCTCTTGGCAACCTATACGACGTCAATTAATGAGAAATATCACGTAGGTGCCTCATATGTGAAATCCTATTATAATGTGCCGTCTTTTTATAATTGTTTTTTCCTAGGCTCATTTTACAGTGGTTCTAATCCGTCAGCGATTTCACAAACAACTGATGAATCGCGCTTTTTTATTGGCGGTAACTTTTCAGAGAAAACCTCGATCGATCTTTCGATGTATTATACGAATGCAAATTATCACGTACAAAATCCAAACGATTTTTCGGGACACACCTATATCGATAAACCGTATACCTATGCAGCTCCTCGGCTGGGATTCGTGTGGCGGCCAACGGCAGCAGTGGCTATCCGTGCTTCCGCAGGGGGCGGATTTGCTGAAGCACAGCTCAACGAGCTCATCGGCAGCAATTTTCCTCCATTTCCTAATAATCAGAGCGCACCAACGTTCTATCAGGCATATCTAACAAATGTTAATCTTCAACCGGAGAAGTCATTCGCTTTCGATATCGGAATGGATATTCGAGCACACCGGGGTACTGTGCTCTCCTTTGACGTCTACCATGCGAACCTTTATGGTCAATTCTACACATCTACTGCCCTCACTAGCACGAATTACAAGGGTACGGGACTCCCACTATATACGCACGCGATTGGGAATCTCGGTGCTTCTCGCTACGAGGGAATATTGGCCGACCTGCGTCACGATGTACCTTATGGAATCTACTGGACGTTCTCCGGTGGATTAACACGTGGCTTTGTTGTGGGTGTGCCAGCGGGATTCTATGATACTGCGGCGTGCACAAATTGTGCAAATCTGACCGTTGTTCCAAACATCAACTTTAATGGAGCGTTTACCCCTGTATCGATCCCGTATGCCCAGGGATTGGGGAGATTAGGATACCGTTGGAATCCGGAAAAATATGTCGATCTAGTCGCAACGTATTACGGAAACAACAATACCTATTTTCGGCCTGCGTTCGTTGAATTGGATGGTCATGTTGGATATCCGATAACGAGGGATTTAGCGATGTTGTTGACTTTTGAAAATATCACCGGTATATACGATAGTGCCATTCAATATCAGACAGCGGGAAATCTTACGGGTGCTCCTGCAATTGCTGGGGCTCCCAGCGTTTTGACGAGCGAAATGTTTGGTCCGCGTACAGTTCAGCTCACGGTAAATATCCATTGAGTTTGAACCGCTTTCTGCGTAAGGGGCTACTTTCACTCTTGGCAACATTCCGCAACATTACCGGAATAGCATGCATCCTGACTTGCATAGGCGTAACGAATGCTGCGGTGCTCGGCCCCGAAGTTCAGATCATCGCACCGGGTTATAAAAATCCCGATATTTTTTGGGCACATGCCGATCCCATGGACCGCCGCTACATGCTTGTTTGTATGCAACGTCAAGAACTGACCGGCGATATAGATGCGAGCCTTTATCGCTCATCCGACAGCGGGGGCACATGGCAGAAAACTATTGTTGACCGTTCAACGACAGCAGTAGCTGAAGAATCTTGTGATTACGGTCGTGATGGACGTGCGTATTTTACAACTGGAACATGGATAGTTCGTATGGCGGGTGGAAAAGCGACGGATACGCCGGATTGGTTTCATCTCTTTCGCTCAAATGATCATGGGTTAACCTGGAGCAAGCCGATACATCGTGGATTTGTCGACTGGACGCTCGTGACAGCGGATCGTGCTAGTGGTGAGCGCAGTAATCGTGTCTATGTGTTCGGTCATCTTGAGTTCACACATCCACTGATGCGAGAATCCTCACCCGTTCCAATACTCTTAGCGTCGCAGGATGGCGGAAGAACATTTACTGAGCCAGTTTCTCCAGCACCCCATGGCTTTCAGTACGTTCAGGGCTACCCGGGAGGAGCCGCTGTTCTTGACGATGGCACGGTTGTCGCCGGTTATGCTCTCGCCCGAATGCCAACTCGGTATCATGGTCCAGTGGATTTTTCTACGTTAGCAAAGGTCCGAGATGTACATAATACAATCGAACTCATGGCTTCTCATGATGCTGGGAAGACACTCAGATCCATTGCAATTGTGCACGATGCATATACCAACCTTACGGGATTTCCAAGTCTTGCCGTAGATACGAGTGGCCACCGCTTCCATGGACGGCTGTACTTAGCATGGACAGAGTGGAACGATAACGCGGCTAAGATGTATATTGCGAGCTCGGATGATCGCGGTAAAACGTGGCAGAATCACGTCATGCTCACTGGAAGTCCTTGGGATAGCACAGGTTCCTCTTATCGAAACCTCTCGAAAGCCGCGGGCGCGCATCTTGGTGACCCAAGTCTTGCGGTGAACATTGACGGCACCCTTGGCATGCTTTGGTCAGAAAATGGGGGAACATCCATATGTTTTGCCGTCTCACGTGATGGAGGCAAGACATTCGTTGATCGAACTACGCTTTCAACATCTGGTTCCTCGACAAGGACTGCCTCTCTTAAAAAATACAATACACCAAATGTGAGCCTTGCTGCCGATGCAGCCGGTCTCTTTCATGCATTTTGGACGCAACCGGGCCCGGGTGGTCTTTGGACACGCTCAGTTACTATCACTAGATGAGCATAGGGGAGCCTTAAGACTATTTATAGACGACTACAGGAGTTGAGGCCGAACGCAGATCGACTGCGGAAAATGGTTTTCCGTGGGCGAGTTGGGTCAGAATGGGTTTAATGAGCGGGATCTTCTTCTGCAAGTCGTTGTCGTCGCCAAGAAGCAGCTTGATTCCATTTGGAAGCGTAGCAACGAGCTGGTCGTAGGGATCGAATGCAAGCGTTGCGATAGTAATATGACTGGCTGTTAGCGCATCGTTATCATTACGCAGCGCCGCTACGTGGGGATTCTTCAGAAAAATACCGGGGATGAGCGTTAGAGAATCTTTTAGAATAAATACAGGTGACTTCTGGTCCGCCGGATCGGTCGTGAGAACGCGCAGATCGTGATCGATAAGAGCTCGTTGGCCGTCGGCTTGCACGGTGGAGTACGCTACTCGCTCGCGAACGACGATTGTCACAGTGGCAGGAGGGCGCCGGTGAATCCAGGCACGATCGATATAGGGAATGGCCTCGATACGACGCGCAATTGCTGTTGGATTTTGGAACCAGAGATTGCGATCGCGTTTGATTGCAGCGTGATGCAGAATTTCTGCAGCCGATACGATCGAATTGCCCTCCACGTGCACGAACGTTGGATCAAACCCGTGCCAGGTCGCACTAAAATACCCACCAGCAGCCGCGAGAACGAGCAAGAGAACACAGATAATCCAAAACGGGCGTAAGCGCGAGACCGGAGATTTTTGGCGGCGCTGCGGTCGGTTTCCACTCACGATAGGATGTATTTCTCGATTGCTTCCGCAACACCGTCATGGGCAACGTCGGCCACGACGGCGTCAGCTACGTTGCGCAGTTCCTGGGGTGCAGAGCCCATGGCGATGGCAAAGCCGGCGGCATTCAGAAGCGGCTCGTCGTTCCAAGCGTCACCGATCGCGGCGATTTCGTCACACGGAACTTCCAGACGATCAGCAACAAAACGCAGGGCATCACCTTTATTTACCCGAGGATCCGTCATTTCTACGAATTGGGGATAGCTGCGTGTAATGTATGCTCGATTACCAAAATAATTCTGCAAGCGAACGGCGTATTTTTCGGCTTGCGGGGGGTCGGCGATGATAACGGCTTTTGTTGAATCGCTTTCAGCAAATGCTTCCGCAAGGGATGGGACGACGATCGGCTCTATTTGAGCCAAGCCTGCGTAGATATCGGAGAAGCGGTTGCGTTCTTCGCTGTAGTAGAGGTCGTTGCGATAGAGTTGTAGATACACGCCATCGGATTTCGTCAGCTGGATAAGTTCGCGAACGAGTTCATTGCGCAGCGGGGCATCGAAAAGAACTTCATCGGCTTGCGGGTCGATAACAGCCGCGCCTTGGTAGCAAATAACCGGTGTATCAAAGGCGAGTTCACGCACAAACGGCAGCGCCGCTCGGTACATTCGGCCCGTGACAACGCAGCCCGCGACCCCGGCTTCTTGCATCTGCGCAATAGCGTTCTTTACACGCGAACTCAGGACACTATCCGAACCGACGAGCGTACCGTCGAGATCGAATGCAACGAGTTTATATTTCACTCGGCATTCTTCTCGATACCCGAACGCATGCGCGCTGTCTGCGCATGCTGTGCGAGACCTTCGAAGTCCGCGAGTGCCGCGAGCAAGGGCGCATCTGCGCGCATGCGCGATTCGCTGTTTTCGACGAACGTAAAGGTGCGCATGAAATCACTCGTTGAGAGGCCGGAAGAAAAACGCGCGGCTCCGGATGTCGGAAGTACGTGATTGGTTCCGGCAAGATAGTCGCCACAGGCAACAGGCGTGAGATCACCTGCGAAAACTGCGCCCACGTGACGAATGCGCGGCAGGTACTCATCGACGTCGCGAACTTGCAGCGAAAGATGTTCCGGCGCGAAGCGATCGATCACCTCAAAAATCTCGTCCCGTGTTGAAGCATGGATAATGAAGCAATTACTCCCAAGCGATTGTTCGATAATTTCGCCGCGTGGAAGTTTCGTTGCATCGATAGCAGCGAGTTTTTTCAGGCAGACTTCAAGGAACGTGCGTGACTCCGAGACAAGTGCGACACGAGCGAGGGGATCATGCTCAGCTTGCGCGAGCAGTTCTCCAACGGCAAAATCAGGGTTCGCACCTTCATCTGCGACAACAAGCACCTCCGAAGGTCCCGCGAGTCCGTCGATTGCGCACGTACCAAAAATTTGGCGTTTCGCTTCAGTTACCCACACATTTCCTGGGCCGACAATTTTATCGACCGGTGCGATGCTCGCAGTTCCATATGCGGCTGCGGCGATTGCTTGCGCGCCGCCGACTGTATATAGTTCATCGACTCCACAAAGACTGCAGGCATAGAGAATTGCGGGATGCACGGTACCGTGCGGGGGTGTGAGAACGATAATGCGTTTCACTCCGGCAATTTTTGCGGGAACGGTCGTCATAACGACCGACGACGGTAGCGGAGCAGAGCCACCGGGTACATATGCTGCGATAGAATCGAGGGGTTGAAAATACAAAGCATAACGCGTGCCATCTTCTTCGCTATAGACGATGTCGCTGTGCCTTTGCTTTTCGTGAAAGCGGGCGACACGATCGTGCGCGAGTTCCAAGGCACGTGCGACATCGTCTGAAATGAATCGCCGCGCTTCGGCCCGCGGCGGGACTGGCACGCGTACATGGGCAATCTCAAAACCCGGATCGTCAAAACGGCGCGTATATTCGAGCAACGCTTCGTCACCACGCTCCTGCACGCTGCATAGAATGGCGGCCACTCCATCAACGACCTCTCGTGGCGCGTTCCAGCCCCCGCGATACAAGCGTGCGAGTTTTTCCGAATTGCTAAACTCTACTATCTCTAGCATCTATGAGCTTTCGAGGCGTTCTAAGAGATCGCGGATGGTTTCGTATTTGGCGCGGAAGTGGACGGGGTTGACGACGAAGCGGGCTGTTGAATGGGCGATTTCGTCGACTACGACCATGTCATGCGCTCGAAGCGTGTTTCCCGTTGCAACTAAATCCACGATAAGATCCGCTAGTCCAACGATGGGGGCAAGTTCGACTGAACCATGGAGGCGGACGATTTCACAGGGCAGATCGCGCTCGGCGAAATATGCTTCCGCCGAATGTTTAAATTTTGTCGCGACCCGCAAGAACGTTGGGAAGCGTGTACTCTCGTGATATCCATCGCTTGTACGAGCTGCTACAACCAAACGGCATTCGCCGAAACCAAGGTCGCTCAACTCACTCACCGAGCGGTCGGTTTCCCAA
>Ga0207063_1020_pt1 | contig 39392 bp, 23 predicted proteins | sample Alteio_BWMinCont_29_FD_153462 | JGI IMG/M metagenome (GOLD analysis project Ga0207063, IMG submission 153462) | Enriched cells from forest soil in Barre Woods Harvard Forest LTER site, Petersham, Massachusetts, United States -... | ecosystem: Environmental > Terrestrial > Soil > Temperate forest >...
AGAGGTCCCCCGAGGGCTGGAACGGCAGTCGTATTGGAAGAACTGAGAATCAGGTTCCCGTCGCGCCCAAGGATGCGCACGTGGTTCCCGTGCTCGTGAAACGGATGCTGCCACCGGCCCTGGCCGATGACGCGTATCAGCGTCAACTCGCCTGGATGCATATGGGGATTCCCGTTGTAGGGCTGGTGCGGATACTGCGTTGCATAGTTGGGGTCCATGTCATCCGGCATGGAGCGTCCGTTAATCAGGAAATACTCTGGATGGTAAGGCTCGGTCGCAACATTGAGACTGCACCCCACATCCCCAGCTACACAGGAACCTCGCGCCGTAACCTGCGCCAGTGCTTGGGAGTGAATGTCGGCATCCATCTCGGCAAACTGGAACAGGTATTCCCGGTCGTAGCAAGTGTTGGGGTGGTCGTAGGCCGCCGCCGCCAGGCGGAAATCACTTTCACTATTGGCCGCTTCCGCAGTCAAATTCGCAGCTGCGAGCCCGCTTGTGCAGTTGGCGGGGATAGTCTTCGGGAGCACAATGATGGCGCCGTAGAGGCCCATCTCAACCTGCAAATCACTTTGCGTTCCGCTGTAATAGGAGCGTGTCCCCGGCGACGTGGCAGTGAACGTGTACGTCACCGTACCGCCAGGCGCCGCCTCATTCGTCAGCAGGCCCACTACACCGCCCGTCGCAGTCACGGTAAAGCCGGGAAACAGAATCGACGTGTTGCCGGCCGCAGTGGGTAGACCATTCGTCAACGTTATCGTGACGACTTGTCCTTCCGTGACGATCAGCGTGGGGCCGGGAACTTGCATGGTGTTGCAAAACCCGGTGGTGATGGCAGCAGGCGCAAAGGTCGCCGTGCTAGTAGTGCACCCATACCCCCAGGAATAAATCGCCGCTCCATCTGGCTGGCTGATGAAAGCGGATTGCGCCGTCAAGTTGAAGGTCCCGGTTGCGCCCATGCCCGTGATGCCAGGAGCCGCGGCGTAAGCCGTAGCTGTCGACAGCAGGGCTAGAGCCATCATCGCCACCGAAAGCAGTCTGGATACTGAGATCAGTTTTTTCATTTTCATTGCCCTCATTGGCGCTCTCCTAGTTGATGTGGATCTCAGTCATGAGCCCACCGAAATTTTCAGCATCGTTGGACAGGTGGTCGAGATTGGGGGTGTAGAGATAGAACACGCTGCCCGACGGATACAGCGCTGTATTGGTGGCGTCCAGAATCACGTCGAGCGACTCACCACCGCCCAGTGTGATCGAGTTCGTGTTGTAGTACAGGTTGTTTCCCGCTTGGTCTCGCAGCAGCTTGGCGTTGTATCCGACGACAGTCATCGGAATCCCGAGCGAGGCCAACGTCTGATATTCCGAAACATCCAGGTCGGAGATGCGCAGGAGCGCCTTTTTACCGGCGGGAATGTTGATGATCGCAGGCAACGGCTGCGAGAAATGCATCTTGCCATCCGACGACACCGTGGCCAGGGGACCAGGCGTGACGGTATCCGGATAGCTCCGTCCGTTGAGCAGGAAGTACTTATCCTTCATGTCCGCAAACTCTTCCGGGTTAAAAGTCATGCCGACAAAATGGAAGTTGGGGTCGAAACCGTGGATCTGGAGGGGGTACTCGACGTCGTATGCGGTCGACCCGTCGCCGTCGTTATAGGCGTACTTACCACCGCCAGTGGTAGTCGCCGCTGTCCCTGCCGGCACGGGATTGCTGCACAGGATGTCGGGGATTGTGGTGACAGCCGCAGTCCCACCATCACCGGGTCGCCTGCACGCCGTGCGCAGATCGTTCTGCTGCTGCACGAGCGCGGCATTGAGGGTGGTGCTGGCCGGCACGCGATTCTGGCGGGGTCGCACATAGAGTTGCCCGACCATGCCCATCTGCAAGTGCTCGGGAGGCGTGATATGGCAGTGCCAGAAGTAGGTCCCGGCATCCGGCGCCAAGTAGTAGTACGTGAAGCTGCCGCCGATGTTGATGGCCACCGAGGCGTCCGGCACGCCGTCGTAGAATGACGAGGCGTTGGGATAACCATGGAAGTGGACGGTGTGCTGCTCGAACAGGTCCGGCCGCATGAGCATGCCGACGTTAGTGAGGGTAAGGAAGAATTCGTCATCCTCATCGATCGCAAACAATGGCGCCGGAATGTTGCCGTTCATTACTCCAACATCTGTGATTTGGCGGGGATCCACGTGTCCATCGAGGCGGCCGTTGTTATCCGGGTCGGGGACCAGTCCCACGGCGCCGTCAAAGTTGAAACTGATGGGCACGGGGTTTGGGCCGCTGCCCGCCCCAACGCTCGTGGCCGGGTCACCGGGTGTCAGCGTGCTCGGAGACAGCACATTGAATTCGTAAGGGAAATCGGTACCGGGCTGGCCGTTCGCGATCTTGCTGAGCCCCGACAACGGTCCGAACGAGAACATGTATGTCTGCGTGCCGTCGCCCATCGTCGAGTAACCGTCGCCGCCCGAGATCTGTTGGCATTTGATGGCCCCGTTCACGTTCGCGTTCGGCGTTAGATATCCATTGCCCCCAGCCGCAAATGTCGTCGGACCCTTGTACGCGGGTTCCGAATTATTGTTGGCTGCCACCGGGTGTGTGATCGTGCTGGTTGGACACTGCACCCTGAATGACTGCGCATTTGCGGGCAGTGCCGACAAACATATCACCCCCACCAGAATCAAGAAGCTGCCCAGCTTTCTACTCGTCATGCGTCCTCCTCTACCGCTTCCCCTACCGGCGTTTACTTACTTTTGCTGCGGCACCTATTGACCAACGGCAAACTTCCGTCGCCATCGCCCGAGCTCCGCAAACCGATGAGCGAAGACCTCTCGCGGGTGCTATTCATCCACGTTTCAAACCGTTGTCTGCTTCCCGACCGAAAGTCACTGGCGTGAAGTGTCGAGAGATTACGGGCGATGGCGGGCTGCGTTCTTGTTGAAAAACAAATAGCGGAGAAAGATGGCGTGAGTTTGCATCGAATTTGCGGATTTTACATTTGGCCCATCGAGAAGTCGTTTGTTAAGTATTCGCATAACCGCTGCGGCGCATACCTCTTGATGGCTCGATTGACGTGCTCCTGCTGCAGAAACCAAGGCGCGTAGTCCACACGGGAAATCTGTCAGGGCGTAACGGTTGTTGCAGGCGTTCTGCAGTCTACCCTTCTCTGATTTTCAAAAATGTCTTGTTCTGATTTGCTTTTTGTGTAAGGACCTCCCATTCGCATTAACGGAAAGCGGAACCGTGAGAACCTTGATCTTTAGGGAATCGGCCTCCGGAGCCATCAAGGAGCTGTCAGCCTGCGGCCTTCGCCGTAGGTATAACTCGTCCGGCACAATCATTTGCCAACTTCCAGGGTTGCTACAAATCGAGCGAGTCACTTTTGTTTTCATCTAAAAACAGGCTCTGCGCAGGAATTTGTAGACGCCCAATAGCAGGGCGGGTTTCCGTAGAGGGGCAGTGCGGTTAGACTCGGCGGAATGCGAGACAACGAGTTCACGAGAGTTTTGGATTGCCCGGGTTACCGAGTGTTTCGACACGAAATCGATGAAACAGCCAAGGCTCTGCGTTTACGAGTGCAGCGGAAGCGTGGGAACGCCAACTGATCTGATCGGGATGTGGAAGGAAGTTTGCCGACGCGCATGATTACTACCAGCGGGAGGTGCGCGACTTGCCGTGGAGAAAGTATCGGGCCACGTATCGAGCTGTACCGGGTGACCTGTCCGCAGTGTGGGGCGCGAGTCGAGAAGGTACTGCAACTGCCGAGCAAAGCACCCTTCAGCAAAGACGTTGAAGATGCGGTGCGTTTGGCGTGCGAAAGCGCCTCCGTCAGCCGGGTGGCCGGACAGTTCGGACTGGCTGCCAGCACGGCGCGAGCGATCGACCTGCGCTATCTCGAGCGATGGAATGCGAAGCGCCACAAGGATCGCTTAGAGCAGATGGGGGTGGACGAAACCTACTTCGGCAAACACATGAAGTTCATCACCGTGGTCAGCAAGCTGGAGACCGGCGAGCCATTATGGTTCGGACAGGATCGCCAGCAAGAAAAGCTGGATGCGTTTTTTTGAACCCAGCTGAAGGAGAGCCAGAGGAAGCGCATTGCGGCGGCTTGCGTGAATATGTGGCGGCCGTTCACCAACAGTATCGAACCATAGGCTCCGAACTGCCGCGTCGTGTAAAAATTCCACGTTCTGCAGCACGCCCACAAAGCCATCGACGAAGTGCGCCGAGCGGAGTTCTTTCAGAAAGGTGGGAGCATGCGCGGTGTAGTGAAGGACGAACGCTGCCTGCTGTTGATGTGCCGGATGAATCTGGACACCCAAAAGCGCCAGCAGTTAAACCAGCTGTTCGCCCTCAACCGACGGGTAATGAAAGCCTACCTTCTGAAGGAAGGTCTGGAACGGTTGTGGACCTACCGCTATGAAGGGGCCCTGCTGCGCTACTTCGAGAGCCGGATCGATCAACTGCGATGGCCTCGGCTGGCGCACTTTCAAAAACTTGCCTTTATGTTGCTGGATCACCTGGACGGGATCCTGAACTACTGCCGCCGCAAAGTACCCTTCGGAGTGGTGGAAGCCATCAATGGCAACATCAAGACTATTCTGGGAAGGGGCCGCGGCTACAAGCATCTCGGCTACCTGCTCCCAAGACCCGGCGCATGGCCGTCACCAAGACCGCATTCATCGTTCTTCAGAATGCAGCCCGAATTCTTGCGCCGAACCCAAAAACATAGGAACGTGGGCATCAATTTGCTTCGCAAAGACCTAGAAGACCCTGCACGTTTTGCACCTCAATGACCTCTCGTCGCAGTCTCACTAGCCCCTGTCGCTCCCACTTCTTGAGCTCTCGGCACACCTCCCACGTAGATACCGCCGTCATCTGCCCCAATTCTTCTTGCGAGAGGCAGATTTCGACGTGGCTATCTACTTCCTGACCGATTTCTTCAAGTGACTGAGCAACCCCTCGAGCTAGTCGTGACCGGACGTCTCCCGTGGTTGTCGCACAGAATCGACGCTGCAGATTTGTTAACGCACGTTCAATTATGTTGCTGGCATTGCGATAAAGTTGCGGGAAGCGTTCTTTGGCCGATTGGATCGTGTTTGCATTCCATGCCAGTACCCGGCATGTTTGGAGAGCCTGCGCCGTATAAGAGTGGGATTCTCCCGGCACCCAATTTGGCATGCCCACGACTTCTCCTGGCCTGTGCAACCGCAGAATGACTTCATCGCCTCGCTTGGTGATCTGTGTGAGCTTCACGCAGCCCTCGACCAGCAGCAGCACTTTTTTAACTAGGTCGCCCGCGAAAAACATCGTCTCGCCGCGCACATAGCATCGCGTCGTAGCGCTGTCCATGATCTCCTTTTGAATAGCGCTGGGCATACCGGCAAATAATTCGCTCGATTCCAGGAACAAATAATTGAGCCTGGTCTTGGGTGATTCGTGACCCTGATCGAACTTCATATTTCTCTCCTCTTTGAGCGGCGACGGATCACCACTGCCGCGTTCCCGTTTTCTCGATCTCCGCATAGTGACTCACAAACTTTTGTTCGCCGGAGTTCTTCACAAACGTTCAACGGCGATGCGATCGCTGGCGTGACCTATCGAGAGACTACAGGACGGTGGAGGGCTGCTTTATTGTTGCTAAGCAACTAGCGGAACGAGATGGCCTGAGTTTGCACTGAATTTGCGGATTTTACATTTGGCTGATTCGGAAGCTGCCTGTCAAGTATTCGCACGACGGCATGGATGTTCTTTACTGTTGTGGTTGAACTTAGTCGTAATCGAAGTAAACCTGGATGTTAGGAGGAAGCCCGACGAATCAATTTCTCCTTCTTTGTCCCTGTGCCTGGCCGATTGTTATTTCTCCCAAGATTCCTCAGGATTCTCCGTCTCGCTATGGTTTATTGATGTGTAATATTGTCGCTATTCCTAATCTATTTCATCGACGTCCCGGCTCGCTTGCTCGGTCCTGGCGGGGTCTGTGCCCTCATTGCGGAGTCGCTTCAGTACTTCATAGGTACAGCTTTCTTCGTTTGTCAAAACTTGGCCCTCAAGTTGTCCCCTTAGTTGACTTATCTCAAAGACCGAACCTAAGATGACCGCGACTGTCAGGCTTCTAAGTGCGCTTGCCAGGGTACCTAAAGCCACCCAAAAACGTCTTGTCGATCAGTTTTCGCTGGGAAATTTAAGCGGAGGGTACTCATGCGAGTCCAGAAAGCCTTGAGCCGTCTTTTGGTCGGAGCGCTCGTCGCCTCCTCAATGTCTGCGCTCGTTCGAGCGCAGACAAACTCATCCTTACTGAACGCGGCTTCAACACAGGCCGTTCCGGCGCAGAGCCCCTCCGGGTATAACCAACCCCCGAAAGAGATCCTGGATGTGATGCGCGCGCCCTCGCCGCCATGGCCTGTCGTGAGTCCCGCGCAGGACACCATACTCCTGGTGTCTTGGCAAGACTATCCGTCGATTTCTCGCGTGGCCACACCCTTCTTGCGACTAGCGGGCGTGCGCGTTGAGCCGAGGAATCACAGCAAGCACGACACGCCGGGCGGTTACGGCATCACCCCCTGCGCAAGGGCCTTCGACCTGGTGCGTGTCGCCGATAGCGCTGGCATTCCTATCGCGCTTCCCGAGGGCGCCTGCCCGGGCAGGCCAATCTGGGCCGCTGACGGAAAGCGATTCGCGTTCGTGAATATCGCTCTCGATTCCGTCGAACTCTGGATCGGCGATGCCAAGAACGGAAAAGTACACAAGGTACCCGGAGCGCGTCTCAATCCGATGTTAGACGCCGAGATGCAATGGATGCCTGACCAGAAAACGCTTTTAGTGAAACTGGTGCCCGAGGGAATGGGCGCGCTGCCGGCCGAATCAATGGTGCCGGAAGGTCCAAGCATCCAGGAGACGGAAGGCGAAAAAGGACAGAGCAGCACCTATGAAAACCGCGACACGCTCAACAGCAGGCACGACGAGGATCTATTCGACTACTTCGCGGCGTCGCAACTCGCTTTCGTCGACACCACCACCGGAGCGATTGTGCCCGTCGGAAAAACAGGAAATTACGAATCGCTAGATCCCGCACCGGATGGGCAGCACATCCTCGTCGCCACAATCCACAAGCCTTACTCGTACATTACTACTTACGATCGCTTTCCACGAGAGATCCAAGTCTGGGACGCAGCAGATCGCGCACGCGTTCTGGTTAATACCATCGCGTCCCTTCCGCTGGCGGATCGCGTTCCCATCGGAGGCGTTCCGCTAGGTCCGCGCGAATTTTCCTGGCGTGCCACTGCGCCGGCAACGCTCGTTTGGGCGGAAGCCCTGGATGGCGGCGACTGGAATGTTACTGTTCCAGCGCGCGACAAAATCTTACTTTCGAAAGCGCCGTTCACCTCTCCCGTCGTCGAAATCACGCGGACCGTCGAGCGCTATGCCGGCTGCTCCTGGAGCGAAAAGCCAAACATCGCTCTTTTGACCGAGTACGATGACAACCGTCACTGGACACGGACCTTCATCATCGACGTAGATGATCAACAAAGAAAGCCTACCCTGCTGTGGGACCTCTCCACTGATGAGAGGTATGCGGACCCCGGCGATCCCGTGAGACGCCAGCTCGTGAACGGCTCCTGGGTGATTCGCCAGGAAGGTGATTCCATCTACCTGGCTGGTTACGGCTCTTCACCCGACGGGGATCGACCGTTCTTGGATCGGCTAAATCTCACGACACTAAGATCCGAACGTCTGTTTCGGAGCGATAAGACTTCCTTCGAACGGTTTCTTTCCTTCAACGGGCCGGACACACGGACGTTTCTCACCTGGCATCAATCACCGACCGATCCGCCGAATGCGTTTGCGCGCACTCTCGGGAAATCCCTCGATGCGCCCGCCGGAGAAGCGGCGGTTGCTTCAACGACCGTCGTGGTAACTCATATTCCCGATCCGACGCCTGCGGTGCGAGCGATCAAAAAACGTTTGGTCAAGTACAAGCGCGAGGACGGGCTTGATCTGTCGTTCACGCTCTATACGCCGCCCGGCTACCAAGAGGGCACGCGCGTCCCCACCATTCTTTATGCCTATCCGCTTGACTATGCCGACCCGTCGAAAGCCGGCCAGGTTGTAGGCTCGCAGGAAACATTCACGCGGCTTTCGGAATATCGATTTTTGCTCCTCGGGGGCTACGCGATCATTGACGACGCTTCGTTCCCCATCATCGGTGACCCGAAGAAAGCATACGACACGTATTTGGAACAGCTCGTCGCCGATGCGAAGGCCGCCGTCGATGAGGCAGTCCGCCTTGGCGTTGCCGACCCCCAGCGCATAGGAGTCACTGGACACAGCCACGGCGCTTTAATGACCGCAAATCTGGTGGCCCATTCCAACTTATTCCGGGCCGGTGTCGCTACGAGTGGCTCTTATAACAAGACGCTCACGCCTTTCGGTTTCCAGAACGAGCGGCGTTCGGTGTGGGAGGCATCGGATGTATATCTGAAAGTCTCTCCATTTTTCTTCGCTGACAAATTGAAGACTCCGCTCCTCATCGTGCACGGTGCGGAGGACGCGAACCCTGGTACTACGCCACTGCAAGCTCACAAGCTTTACGAAGCAATTCGAGGCAACGGCGGCACCGCCCGCTTGGTGCTGCTACCGCATGAGCCGCATTGGTATGCAGCCATGGAGTCAAACGAACAGCTTATTTACGAGATGCTTCGCTGGTTTGACAAATACGTGAAGAACTCGCCGCCGCGGTGAGCAACGCCAGCCGTGAAGTCTATGAAGCTGTCCGTGGCGTAATGCTTTTTCCCCGAATATCGCGAGAGGGGCCACCTAACGCGGCGTCTCGAATTCTCGCTGGCGTACTTCGTGGGCGCCCAAGCGAATGCCCGTAGATTTGGTGTGGGATGCTCAGAGGAACAACTTATCTAAGTTCTTACTTCTCTAACCTCTTGTGATTTCGAATGAAAAGCCCTCCTGCGAAGAGTAGAATGCCAGACCGACGCGAGACGAATCTGGCCGAAAACATGTCAGGGGAGGGATCCTTGAGTATTCTTCCTGGTGATTTGCACACAGGAAAGACACAGTTTTGCAAAAGGATCTACAACCGGCGGGGGCAGGCACTGTCTTCCAGAGTTATCTGCTTGTTGCTGGTGGTTTTTCTTTTTGACGTGAGCAGCCATGGACAGGTGACCACCGGGACGCTGTTGGGGACAGTGCAGGATCCTTCAGGGGCGGCAATTCATGCGGCCAAGGTCACAGCCAGGAACCTAGAGACCGGGCTGATACGGTTGGTGCTCTCAGACGAGGACGGAGGTTACGCGATCAACCTGCTGCCGGTGGGAAATTACTCGATTCGCGTGGAATCTGCCGGATTCAAGAGCGAGGAGCGATCGTCGGTGACGTTGCTAATCAACAGCCGGGCGCGCGTGGACTTTTCGCTGCAAGTGGGGAACGTTTCTGAAAAAGTGGAAGTCACTGGGAGCCAACCAGTGCTGGACACGGATACAGCGGAGACGGGCCAGGTGATCGAGAACACGCGGGTGAGTCAGCTTCCGCTGAACGGCAGGCAATTTGTGCAGTTGACATTGCTGACGCCGGGAGTAGTGCCGGAGGTGAAGGGCACACTAAGCAGCCCGCTGGCGCTTTCGGGGCTGTCGGTGAACGCGAATGGCGCGCGGTATGAGAGCAACGCTTATCTACTCGACGGGGTGCAGATCCGCGACGAGATTTACACCCGGCTGACAGTGTCCCCGTCGGTGGACGCGATCGAAGAGTTTAAAGTTCATACCAGCAATTATTCAGCCGAGTTCGGCGGGCACGGCGGGGCCCAGATCAACATCTCGACGAAGTCGGGAACGAACGATTTTCACGGCGTGGTGTACGAGTTCTTGCGCAACGACGTGCTGGATGCGAGAAACTTTTTCGATCCGACGAGGCCGCCATTTCGGCAGAACCAGTTCGGGGGCAGCGTGGGCGGACCGATCAGAAAAAACAAGACATTTTTCTTCGGGAATTACGAGGGGAGTCGCATTTTCAAGGGCATCACGATCACGTCGGCGCTTCCGACCGACGCCATGCGAATGGGAAACTTTACGGGAATGGGCCCAATCATCGATCCCAGCACCGGCACGCCATTTATGAACGACCAGATTCCCGCGAGTCGAATCGTGGCGTTTGCGCAGGCGTACTTGAATAAGATTCCCCATGCTACGCAGCAGGTGCTGGGGAGGAACTTTGCGGGGTTTGGAAACCGCAACGCGGATATGAACCAATTCACGACTCGCGTGGATCACACGTTTAGCACAAGCGACCAGCTTTTCGGGCGATTCGTGTTCTCGAATGTAAACGACACCGAACCGTTCCCGGCGACTGTGGATCCGACGGGGAACCCTCTTAGCCCCCCAGGGTTCGGGCAGACCACACTTCAGCGAAGCCGGAACCTGGCGATCGGGTACACGCACATCTTCAGCCCGAGCCTCCTGAACGAGTTCCGGTTTGGATACAGCTTTCTGGATGTGGGACAGCACTCGCAGAATTCTAACCAGGATTTTCCGACCCAGTTTGGATTTCAGGGCACGAATCCTGCGCCGTTGGGTGCGGGGTTTCCGAGTATCGTGATTCCAGGATTTAGCAACCTGGGCGACCCGACGACGCAACTGTTCGTGGGAAACAACGTGTTTACATTCAGCGACAACGTGGTGCGCAATTTCCACAAGCATTCTATGCGCTTCGGGGCGAACTACAAAAAGAGCAATGTTCGAACGGAGTTCGTGTTCAACAGCGCGGGGCAATATAAATTTTTGGGCGTTTTTACGAACAACCCGTTTGCTGATTTCCTGCTAGGTTTCCCGGCGGTGGCCACGTCGCTTACTGGGGATCCGCTGCTGCACGGACTGGGATACGGGTTCGGCACGTACTTTCAGGATGACTGGAGGGTGACGCAACGTTTCACTGTGAATTTGGGTATCCGTTATGACATCAATTCGCCGTTCAAGGAGCGAGACAACAAGTTGGCAAATTTTTCACCGGAAATCGGCGGTTTTGTGATCGCTGGGAGTCCGGGGCATATCAATCCATCGGCTAATCCTGGGCGTTTTCCGGGCGTGCCGTTTAAGACCGCGCAGGAGTTGGGGTATCCGGATGCGCTCGTCAACGGGGACTACAACAACTTTGCTCCGCGGGTGGGATTTGCCTATTCGCCGATTGGCACGCTGGCGATTCGTGGAGGATTCGGAATCTTCTTCGACGCCGGACTAATGGGAGGGCGCTTCGGAATCCTGGGATTCAACCCACCGTTCACTGGCTTGCAGCTATTCCTTAACTTCAACCCCGCGACGCCCATCCCGGCGCAAACGGCGCTGGTGACTCCGGCAGCGAACGTGGTGCTAGGACAAGGCCCGCAGAGGAACTTCCCAAATGCCTACTTGGAAGAATGGAACCTGAGCGTAGAGAAACAACTTGGGTCCAGCTTTGTGGTAGAGGCGGCATACGTGGGATCGAGGGGCATCAAGCTGGACGGAACGCTGTTTCCAAATCAGCCGAGCGCCAGCCCGGCACCGTTGGCAGGGAGGGTGCGGTGGCCCGCGCTCGGGGTGGATCTGGAAATTGCCTCGCCGGCCTTCGATTCGTGGTACCACAGCCTGACGCTGCGCGGCGAGAAGCGCTATTCCAATGGATTCGTGTTTTCGGGAAGCTACACCTTTTCGAAATCTCTGGACACCGGGGGAGGGTCGCTCTCCAACTTTTCTGACCAGAGTAACGGGACGCCGCAGTTTTCCGGGAACATCGGCGCGGAGAAGGGGAGATCAAGTTTCGACGCGCGGAACCGGTTCGTGTTCAACGGGGTGTATGAGCTTCCGTTTGGCCGGGGTAAACCACATTTCAATAACCATCAAGGGGCGGCTGAGAAAGTCGTAGGCGGATGGCAGTTGAACTCCATCATCGTGCTAGAGTCAGGCAGGCCGGAAACGCCGCTGATCCCTTTTGACCAGAGCAACACAGGAGCCAACACCGATCGGCCCAACGTAGTTTCCAATCCAAACACGGGCCCTCGGACCGCGAACCAATGGTTCAACGTGAACGCTTTCCAGCTCCAGCCGTTCGGGACCTTCGGGAATGCAGGCCGGGGTATCATCAATGGCCCGCGATATGAAAGCGTGGATCTGGGTGTGGCCAAGATCACTCCAGTTAACGAGCGGTTGGGCGTGGAGTTCCGCGCAGAATTATTCAATCTGTTCAACCACACCAACTTCGATCTGCCGGACCGCCAGTTCAGCACGCCAGGCTTCGGGCAGATCTTCAGCGCTAACGATCCGCGGGAGATTCAGTTCGCTCTCAAATTGCGTTTCTAGCCAGACTTCAGTCGAGATGATTTTTCCGCCACGAGGGGAGGGTGTGCCGTGATGACCAGGAGTGTGCAACTTACAGCTTGCTTTCTCATGGCCCTGCTATTCAGCCCGATGACCGAAGTGGGGCATGCGGGAAAGCGTCCTGACAAACTTTCTCCCGCGTTCCACCGAGGCCGGCTCGAAGAGCTCTACCGCCGATGCCCAGATGGACTGATCCTGCTGCGGGGAGAATTAAGCTGGTACCGCAAGCGGGAGATGCGGGCTTTCGACCCCGAGTATGCGGACTACAACTTCAAACAGGAAAGGAATCTTTACTATCTGACGGGGATCGAGGTGCCGGACTCTTTTGTGCTGATCGACCCCAAGAGAAAGGAAGTCCGGCTGTACACCGATTGGAAGGATACGAGAGAGCTGGAAGAAGTGAGCAACCTGGATTACGTGAGCGGGCCGTATCCCGCAGCAGCATTTCTGCATGATGTCCTGGAGCGCTCGCGGGATTACTCGGCGCTGTATGCACTGTATGTTCCATTCCTGGAAGCAGGAAACCTATATGGAAAGACAGGCGCGTTGACAGGTGTCTTCCCCCCGGGTTTGGGCGAACCCCTAACTGAAGAGACACAGTTTGCGAGGCGGTTGGCGGAGACGTTTCCGAACCTGCGCGTGAACAGCTTAATGCCGGTGCTCCTCGAGATGCAGCGCATAAAGCAAGAAGAGGAGATTCGGCTGCTGCGACGAGCGAATGAGATCGCCGCGCTCGGCGTAGTGGAGGCGATCAAGGCGGTGAGACCCGGGCTTTACGACCACGACATCAACGCAGTGCTGGAATACGTGTTCACCCGGGAGGGCAGCGTTAATCCGACGTTCGCGCCGAACGTGATGTCGGGACCGAACGCGTTTCTGGACTTGCTACCGTTGTGGAGCAATTATGACCATCTTGACCGGCAGATGAAGACAGGCGAAGCCGTGTTTATCGACGTCGGCGCAGAAGCTTCCTACTACGTCAGCGATATTGGGAGGACCGCGCCGGTTTCCGGGAAGTTCACTGCGGAGCAGAAAAAGCTCTACGACATTTATCTTCCCTGCTTTCTGAAAGTAGAGCGGAGCATACGTCCGCGAGTGACGCAGCATGATCTGGAGAAGATCTGCGCAGCGTGTGCGCGGGATCAGCTTCGTGATCTGGCGGAAGGCGCCGTGCGCCAGGCGGTCGAGGGATTTGTGCGGGAGGTCGAGAGCCATCCGACGCTGGGGCACTATCAGGACCTGAACGTAATGGGAGCGGGGGCGGGCTATGATGAGCCACTGGAGCCGGGAATGGTGTTTGCGATCGAGCCGGTTCTTTACTCCAAGGAACTGAATTTCGCAGTGTTCGTGGAAGATGTGATTTTGGTGACGGCGGATGGATACGAGGTCCTCTCGAAGGGGATGCCTTATACCACGGAGGAGATCGAAAAACTGATGACGCAGAAGAGCATCATCGAAGTGAGCGCGGGAAGAAGGTAAGCGAGACGGTTCTGCAGGTGGTGATGAACCGCCACCGCTCACGGGGGAACGGAACGAGCCGCAGCAACATACACGCGCCGGCCGGTGCCCGCGGATTCTACGGAAGCTGGCCTCAGATCGGTGTGCCGGCAGGACTGCTCCTCTCCACCGCGGTGTTCGCTCAGTTCGCGCGTCTGCCGGAAGCGCAATTCCTGTCATGGGGTTGGCGCGTCCCGTTCCTGATGAGCATTCTGCTCGTCGGCCTCGGCTTGATTATCCGCGTGCGGATTCTGGAGACGCCAGCGTTTGCACGCGTCAAGCAGGCGCGGACCGAGTCGCGACGACCGATCGTCGACGTTCTCCGGACCCACCCGAAAGAGGTGCTGCTGGCGATGGGCGCGCGACTCGCCGAGAACGGTGCGTTCTATATCTACACCGTCTTCGGCCTAGTTTACGGGACACAGAAAGTAGGGATGGAGCGGCAGACGGTGCTGAATGGCGTACTCATTGCGGCGGCGTGCGCGCTGTTCGCGATCCCGCTGTGTGGTGCGCTGTCTGATCGGCTGGGACGACGACCGGTCTACTTGTTCGGCGCCTGTGTCACCGCGCTGTTCGCATATCCGCTATTCTGGCTGCTCGATACGGGATCAACGCCGCTTGTGTGGCTTGCGCTGGTCGTGGCGCTGGTCTTCGCACACTCGCCGATGTATGGCCCGCAGGCCGCCTTCCTCTCGGAGCTTTTTGATACCCGGGTCCGTTACAGCGGGGCGTCACTTGGATCCCAACTGTCGTCCGTGATCGCGGGTGGGCTCTCGCCCTTCATCGCGACAGCGCTGCTTCCATACGGGCGAGCGGCACTTGCGGCGTACATCGTCGTGATGGCGCTGGTCACTATCGTCGCCGTGCACATTGCCTCTGAGACCAGGTACCACACAATCGGATGAACAAACATTGAATCAGGGTGGGGAACGTCTGATGGTTTGGAGGATTGAGGCCTTGATCTGTTTTAGTTTGCTCAGAAGCGGAGACGGCAGAGGGGTTTTTCCGCTTCTGTTCTTGCGCGAGTGAAAACGGAAGGGGTCAGGTGCCTTGCCAAGAGACAGCTGCTAATTATCGATGTGGGGCTATTGGGGACAAAAATGTTTGCACGCCGACCTGCAGCGGCTGCTCGAAGAGCGCAGAAAAAAGATCACTGAAAGGCAAGAGTAGTTTATCAAAGATTATTCCCATCTCCTGAGGACTACGGCGACATCACGGAAAGGATCGCGGAGCCTCCCAAGTGGTGGGACGAGAACCGTGTGCCTTGCTATGTGGAGTTCAATCGATGGCGGTGCCGGGAACACGCCTCCCCATAGCAAGCAGTTTGCCTGGAGTCAGCGCTCATCACTGCCAAGCGCTATCCCGATGTCATCCGAGACTTTTACGAGCTCAGACCCGTCTGCGGGGAGAAGCTGCGCCTTTTTGAGAATCTCGCTGGCGGCTAAAAAATACGGTAGGACACGCTCTTTGCATCCCTCGGTCGTCGAACAGTGCACGGTCAGTTCGTTGAGGAGTGGCAGAATCTTGCGTCGGCTATCTTCGACCCTTACCTCGGCGTGGTCAGGGTTTTTCACACCCTCGCCGAGCAGGTTGAGGTCATACGTGAATCCGCCCGCGGTATAAAAAAACTGCTCCTCTGTCTGCGCCTTGGGAAGTTTGTCGAGAGCCACTCGGAGGTCACGGATCAAAGGTGGAACAGGACCCTTACGTTCTTCCGAGGGCAAATTCAAGCGGACGGCGGCTTCATTCGCGAGTTCGATCAAATTGCTAGGGGCTCTCACCTTCCTCAAGTCCTCCTGAAGGCTAAGTGCGCAACGTGCGGCCAGGAGGTTGGTCTGCGGCCACAACCCCTCGATCAGTCGCATGTTGAGCCCTATCCTATAAAGGGCTTGTGCCAGGGACTTCTTTTCCAATGCTTGAGCGTCAGTCGTGACTGGCGTCGAATTGGGCGCAGTGGCGGACGGGGACGGATCCGGTATGCTCGTTGTTGTGTTTGCCGGGCTTTTGCTTCCGGGAGGGTTGTTGAGCAGGGCAATAACATCGGGATAGTTGTTTTTTACCGCGTTGGAGAGGGCCGTCTCTTTGTCCCTGTCCTGTGTATTGACATCCGCTCCTTTCTCCAGCAAGGCACGCACCGTATCCGTATAGCCCTGACGGGCTGCTTCGATCAGCGCCGTCCTTCCCATGTCATCCTTGGCATTTACTTCCGCACCCTTTTCCAACAGCACACTCACGGTATCCGTGTCTCCCCCGTACGCTGCATGGATCAAAGCTGTATCGTCATGCTTGTTCTTGGCGTTCACATCTGCGCCCTTTTCCAGCAAGGCGCGCACCATATCCGTACGGCGCGAAAAGGCGGCCCAGAACAATGGTGCCCATCCCTCGTTGTCCCTGGCATTCACATCCGCACCCTTCTCGAGCAACGTGCGCGCGGTATCCGTATAGCCCGAAAAGGCGGCCTCCATCAACGCAGTCCTTCCCGTGATACCCTTGGCATTCACGTCAGCACCCTTCTCCAGCAAGGCGCGCACAGTATTCGTATGGCCCCTTACCGCTGCGCGCATCAAAGCCGTGCTCCCGTAGCTACCCTTCGCGTTCACGCCCGCGCCCTCCTTGATGAGGCTTTGCACTTCGGCGGTATCCCCGGCTTCGGCCGCTTCCAGCAGTTTCTTATTAAGGCCCTGACTGTCCTCGGCAGCTGACACGGCCGGCTGCGGTTGCGGCGGTGGAGCTGAAGTGGGTCCAGCAGCCGGCGGGGACGCAGCTGGCATGCTGGTCGTCGTGTTTTTGCTCTGCTTGACTCCGGGAGTGCTCCTAAGCAGAGCAACAATGCTGAGATATTTGTACTTTTCAGCCAACCGGAGGGCCGTTTCTCCATCCGTATCCCGCGCATTCACATCGGCTCCTTTCTCCAGCAAGGCACGCACGACATCGATGTGGCCCATATTGGCTGCGTTCATCAACGCCGTCCTTCCATCCTTGTACTTTGCATTCACATCCGCACCCTTCGCCAGCAAGGCGCGGACGGTATCTGTGTGGCCCAAATCCGCTGCGCTCATCAACGCGGTCCATCCACTCTTACCCTTTGCATTGACATCCGCACCCTTCGCCAGCAAGGTGAACGCAGTATCCGTATGGCCAGAAAAGGCTGCCCAGAACAGCGCCGTCCATCCGTCGTTGTCCCTGGCATTCACGTCCGCACCCTTCTCCAGCAAGGCGCGCACGGTATCTATGGGGCCTAAATCGGCTGCGTTCATCAACGCCGTCATGCCGTTCTCATCCTTCACATTTACATCCGCACCCTCCAAAAGAAACTTCTGCACTTCCGCAGTATTCCTTGCCTTGACGGCGTTGAATAGCTTTGTATTGAGGTCCTGACAGTACGTGGATGTGGACAAACACAGGATCACTGCGAGCGTCCAGAGCCATTTTTTCACAACGACCTCCCGGGGAACTTCGTGGCGTCCGGGCTCCGCCTCGTGCGGGCCGGTTCCCTGGGGAGCGAAACTAGGTGGACCATGTCGGCGTAAGAAATGAGGAGATTCCCTTCACCCAATAAGAGTGACATCAACTCTACAAACTAAGATCATCTATGTCGAGAAATGAGTTGCATGAGTACAGTCGAGAAAGAGTCTTAGTTCCCTTTCCGTCTGCTAACTCCTGATTTGGGCCCGCGGCTCGGGTTTTGCGAGTCCGCGTGTCAAAAAGGTCTGGCCCAGCTGACTTCTTGCCCCCGTTTCGTTTCTGCCGGCACATCCAGTGCTCCGGCCACACGCGGCTGTTCCGACGTAATAGTCGGACCGGCACAAATCCTGCCCGATAATTTCATTTCGCAGACTATCGCCTTCGGAAGTCAGGTCCGGCACCAGGAGGGAGTGATCGTCCTGAACGGCAGGAGATCGACTTCATTGCTACCGATCCCGGCTCCCTCGTGACGCGCGTGGCTTGTCTCGGCCCAGTCTGTCAATCAATGAGCTGAGCCGTTGACCATTCCGCGAGTGGTTGCGGCGCACTTGCAGCACCTTATCCAGTTTGGTGCTGACCGTGTGCCGCATACCCGCTCTGCAAATCACCTACCCCTCGCCATTCCTGCTAAGCACGCCATCGCTCCGAGCGGGGCGCTGTGGTATCTTGGCGGGGAAAAAATCGTGTGCATTTCAGAACACAAGTCGGATAGCCCGAATATTCTACGGAGGGGGCACGACCAACCTGCGGCCACTTCGGTACATGGCTGGCGGTATCACCACATCGGCATCCCGACTGACGTTCGGCGACCCGGCGAATATTATCTGGAACAATTCAAGATGTACGTCTCCGCGTTTGAGACGAGTCCTTGTGGCATTCAATGGATGCGCTTCGAGCCCGATAGCCCTGTGCACGCCTTGATTAAGTCCGTTCCTCACATAGCGTTTGAAGTAGACGACCTTCAGGCCGCGATTGCGGGAAAGGAAATTCTCACTGCCCCGAATTCGCCTTCGGAAGGCGTTACGGTGGCGATGATCCTCGATAGCGGCGCGCCGGTTGAGCTCCTAGAATTTCGGCGTGATCTGAGTAGCGCACCAACGCGCTGAGACTGTCGGCGGAACGCCGGACGTCACGCAATAGATTTGTTCCCCACGGTTGAGATCCAGCAAGTTGATCTGATTTATCCGCTAAAAATGCGATGCTGTTTAGCGATCGATTGACTTCCAATTGATTAGTCGGGTAACCGATAACCTAAAATTCCACGTGGACGGTAACGGCGTTAGTCACTGAAAGGGCCACCCGCCAATCCGGCGCCAAGAGCGGTAAGATGCAAGCAAAGCTGCTCTCTGGTCGAGCATGAGCCAAAATCGCCTTAAGAAGATTGCCCTTTGCGCAACCGCTGGAATTGTTCTTCTGCTTCCGCTTGTTGGACTTTTCTTTGCTGTCGATGCTGTGGCGGTCAACGACATGTCACACGCCGTTTACCTTGCGCATTAGGACGTAGCCGCCACCACCACACAATCCGGAGCAGAAGTGGCTCGAACTCCGCTCGGCAGACGCACGGCTGTGTTGACGTCTGTCGAAAATACACTGTTCAGGAAGAAACTGGTTCGGGTTAATCGTGATGACTGTGCAAACCAAGCATCGGAACAGGTGCGGTTTTGTCGGCACTCTTCTGTCAAGGAGTACGCACATTGGGCTGAATCTGAAAAAGACTGAAGCACTGCTGTACGTGGATCGTGATTTCAGTGACCGTGCAAACCAAGATTGTCCGTCGAACCATCCAGGACAGATTGGGTGTCGTGAACGGCCCTGGCCACTAGGTCCCGGTAATGTTGCCTAGTCGGAAACTTGAAATTCCACATCGACGGTTACCAGGCATCTTGAGGGCTAAAGGCACCCGACGAAGTGATTCCAGGGGTTACGATCGCCGACAATCACACGCCTCTCGCTCCCGTAGCCAACTTGGCCCTTATGAAATCAGCGTCGTCGCTGGGCGTGCGCCGGACGGGGAAAGCCCCGGCTGAGTGTGTGCCGAGATGCGGAGGAGAAGAACGGTGCGGTCGTCTTTCTGGGGACCGAACGCTGACACAGCGGCGATCAGAGCATCAAAAATGTCCGGCAGTGGACGAGAGGCGTTCTGAAGTAGCAATTGCTCAAGGCGCTGTAGTCCGAACTCATCATCAATGTGATTCGACGTTTCAATCAGACCATCGGTGACAAGAGCAAAGATATCGCCGGGTCCGAACTGCACATGCTCGCTGACGTACCCGCCCTCGGGCATTAATCCGAGCGGGTATTGAATCATGGCGCGACGGATAACACTTTGTGCGGATTGGCTGAAATGTAGCAGGGGTGGATGTCCTGCGAGCGTGAACTCCGCAATATCCGATGTGTCGAACCGTAGAGCGGCAAAGGTGACGAACATGTCAGGTTCTTTGACAGACGGAAGAACGGAGTTAACGCTATCGAGCAAAGCGGGCATGGAAAAACCCGTCAGCAAACCCTGGCGCACGGAACTCTTGACCATGCCCATCAGTACACCGGCTGGAATACCGTGGCCAGAGACATCGGCCACATAAGCGAACGCTCCTTGCGTGGCAGCCACGAGGTCTACCAGATCGCCGCCCACCTCGGCGCTGGGAATCGTTCGTCCGTAAGCTTCCAATGCCATGCTGCTGTAAGAAACGGTCGGCACCAGAGTCTTCTGAAGACTGTGCGCGAGGGCAAGCTCGGTTTCCATCTGGATGTGGGCGATTCCCTCAGTATTGGCGAAGTTGAGAAACAAGCGATAGCCAAGCAACATAGCCACCATCAGACAACTGGCATCGAGCACGATCCGCTGTTCCCGGGCAGGAAGTGGCTCAGATATTTTTGGCACTTTCGTGAGGGACAGATATGCAACGGCAATAACTAACATTGGCAAGACCACCCAACGTGGCCGACGTAGTTCACAGATTATGATCACCACGTGCAAAGCGCCCGTCACGGCCGAAATCACCATCAATGCAATGAGCGGAAAAGATCGCGAGGACAGAATGTCGATGAAGAAAGGAACGCCGGCGAGCACAAAGAAAACAGCTGCAAAAAGTTTAGCAGCGCGGCGTAAGGGCAAATCACGCCAATAGCGCCTGCGCTCAGGAGTGGAGGCGAACCCGTAGAGCGGATAAGCCAGTTCGATTAGCCAGCGTGCTGCGCGGCTTATGGAGATGCGGTTGAAAAAGCTTCGGGTTTGCATAAGTGGCCAGTGTGACGATTAGAGTCTATCTCTTGTGGTGGGGGGATGAGGCACAACCATTGAAAAGCGGTAGTTCGCTGCGGCGACTACTCAACTCCTAATTGTACTGCTTCTGAAACTCTAAGTCGTTTTTCAGTTTTCCGATACCGCGTTAATCGTCCTTCAAGGGTGTCTGAATCGAATTTCTGTTTGAACTTCATCTCCTGCTCTAAAAGTGGAATCAGGGCGAGGTAGTGAATAGGTCGACCGTCCTTGGTCTCCACCGTATCCGCATCTTCGGGAAATGTCGCAGGGATTGACGAGCATTAACCCCGTGAAGCGTGTCTCTACGTGTAGCGGTTCAGGTCGCTCAACACTGCCGACGGTATGCCCCCATGAGAACCACATTTGATTCATGTGAGGGTATCTCGCGGCTTGTTGGAGTATAGCGACAGGCCAAAAGTATCTTGGCTCTCGCCATTCAAAATCATGCATTGCGAGAGGCCATTCTTTGGGCAGGCACAAACAGACTTCTGCGAGCGCAAGGTCTTCCAGACCCTCTGGCACTCGCATATCGAGGTCACTCATGCCCGATGTCAGCAGCGTAAAGTAAGGTCTTGTTGGGGTCGGGCGGACGACGTGGACATGTACGTGAACGACGGACGATTTTTTCTCATCGAGGACAAAAAAAGTCTGTGCCAAAGCACGTATCGATGTGGTCGGTGATGGTCTGGAGATACCGGATGGGCGTTGGAACTTTGGGCATAGATGTGGGATTTATATCACATCACGCTTCAACTCCCGCTTAATCGGAAACTTGGAAATCCAGATGGACGGTTACCGCGTTTTATCGGGCGGCGAATTTCTGGTCGATGTTTGAGCGCGAAGTCCTCGACAGCAACCTTAGGATTCGGACCGAGGAACTACCTTCTTTTTTGTTCATTCGGTGCAATCGCGGGTGCGCCAACCAACTTTCTTAAGTCATCCACAAGATCGGCAATCGCACGATCAAAGTTGCTACTGAGCGTCTCCTTACGGTGTGAGAATCCCCCTTCTAGCGCGAACGATTCGGTGAACCACCAGAGCGGGACGTGGGTCTTGGGATCCACAATCACCAATTTCAACAACAGGGCGGACGAGGAACCACCGCCCGACGTACTCATAACGTTTACGCCCGTGATTGGATTCGCGAAGCTTATTTCCAAGACCAAATCGGCGGCAGCGGGGGCAGACGCGAGCTCATAGTGCCCCCAACTCTTCATGGCCGCGTAGAAATCTTTGTAAGCCCCAGAAGGCCCACCGAGAGACGCGGGAAGACTGTCTCCTGGCGCGTTCGCAATAAACACCTTCTTAGCCGTCGCAATCGAGATGGGCACTGGAGCCGGTAGCGCCACGTCTTTTGGTTGCTGCGCTCCGAAGAGCGACTTTGATAGCAGTCCAATCGCGCAAAGCACACGGAGAGTTGTCCGCTTCCGAAGAAATCTCACGATTGTCAGCATAGGCGCTCCGCTCAGACATGAACTGAAATTGGGACAAATTCCCCACCATCCTGTTCATTCCACCTCTGGCATCCGGAGGCAAGGCGGTCAGCCGCACATTGCAACTGGCATTCGAGTTGTTGAGGCCCTACTCTTATTCGACGCGATTTAGGCTTGACCAGGGTACAGGTATTAAGATCCGCGAACTTGGTCTCGCCATCGGCACCCTTGGACCAGCGTTTGGAGATTGGTATTCGCGTCCTGCCTCCCAGAGCACGTCGTACCAGGAGCCGACATCGTTGCAATCAAGTGCCGTACCAGGACTTAGGCCATTGGTTGCGAGCGGCCCAACGAACCCCTTCTGTCCCAGGGACAGCGCCAGCGCTTCTGCCGAAACGAGATCAAAGTGGACTTGGTCACTTCCAGTTTTAGAGTAATACCCTCCGCGCGAATCGTTAGGTAGCAGAGAATCAGAAAGGCAGCGATCATGAGCCTCGGAGCCAGTGCTTCTAACAGGCGGTGTTATACTCCGCCATAACAATATGAGGTGCTCTGTCTGCGGTATGGAGGTCTCTGGTACAGCGGGCTTGTGCCCATCGTGCCGCGGCACGGTGGATATCGGGTCCGGAGCGACGCTGGAACCTGAAGCCAGTCCGTACGGTGGCTTTTCGCCGGGAGATTTGCCTGGCGCGACTGTGCGCAAACGGAGTCCCTCTTCTGGCGGGAGCAGCTCCTCCTCTTCCGGGTACGAAGCACATTATGTTCCTGGAACTATCCTCGCCGATCGATACCGAATTGTTTCGCCTTCGGGCAAAGGCGGGATGGGTGAAGTCTATAGAGCTGAGGACTTAAGACTCGGCGAAACGGTGGCGCTGAAATTTCTGCCACGCTCGCTGGCACAGACGGATCAAGCGCTGGAGAGATTCACGCGTGAAGTGCGACTCGCGCGGCAAATTTCACATCCGAACGTCTGCCGCGTATTTGATCTTGGAGAGATCACAGAAGTCTCAGCCGATGGCAAGAGAACTCAACTTACGTTCCTGACGATGGAATTTGTAGATGGCGAGGATCTGGCCTCGCTGATACGCCGCATCGGGAGGCTGCCGTCAGACAAAGCTCTGGAAATAGCGCAGCAACTATGCGCAGGCCTGGCCGCCGCGCACCAGAGCGGTATCGTTCATCGCGACCTGAAGCCCGCGAATATTATGCTGGACGGACGGGGTCGCGTGCGCATCACGGATTTCGGTCTCGCCGGCCTGATCGCGGAAATCGAAGGGGCCAACGCCCGCGCCGGCACGCCCGCCTACATGTCACCTGAACAATTCGCTGGAGCCGAAGTGTCGCCGAAAAGCGATGTTTACTCGCTTGGGGTTGTGCTCTATGAGATTTTCACAGGCAAGCGGCCGTTCAATGCTTCCTCCATCGAAGAGATGGCGCGCTTACGCGATAAGAATGCTCCGACGGCGCCGTCGCATTACGTGAAGGGTTTGGACCCGGTCATCGAACGCGTGATCCTGCGTTGCCTGGAAAAAGATTCGGGAAAGCGCCCCGCTTCGGCACTGCAAGTTGCGGCCTCGTTGCCGGGCGGGGACCCGTTGGCCGCAGCTATTGCAGCGGGCGAAACGCCCTCGCCAGACACCGTCGCAGCCGCCGGGGAATCAGTGTCGATGTCTACCGCCACGTCCCTGGCATTGTTGGCCGCCGTCCTCCTCGGCATCGTTACGCCTGCCTTTCTCGCGCGTTATGCGACTGTGCTCGGCGCCATCCACGGAGCAAAGTCGCCGGAAGTGCTGGTCGAACGTGCTCGCGAGGTGATTGCCCGCAGCGGGTACGACGAAAACGTCGCGGATAGCGCATGGTGGTTTGAGGCAAACCGCGAGGGCTTGCCAAGCATTGGCCGCGCCTCTCCAGACGGCATGCACTTCATTTACCGTCAGAGCCCGCGACCCATGTTTCCCCAAAACCAATTCACGATGATCGAAAGGAACGAACCGGCCGCCGATGTGCCGGGCATGGTTACCGTTGTACTCGACGTGGCTGGGCGACTGCGTGAATTCTCCGAGGTGCCCATACCCGCCGAGAAGCACGGCCCAGTGCCGGATTGGTCAGTATTGTTGTCGGAGGCGGGTATCGGAGATGCGGAATTGGCGAGACAGGACGCGAATGTACTGCCGCCAATGGCATTTAACGAACGCCAAGATTGGCAATCGAGTGACTCCGGGCGGACGATCCACATTACCGCGGCTTCGTATAACGGCAAGCCGGTCTACTTCCGCGCAGCGCCGCCCGCAGTGAAGCCCGCGGAGATAAGCGAACGGACGCAAACTTTCTCCGATATCATGTTCGTTTTTGCCGTTTTGGTTTGTGGTATCGGCGGCTGCCTTCTCGCGCGGCGAAATGTGCGGCGTGGGCGGGGTGACCGCCAAGGCGCTTTCCGCGTGGCCGCATTTATCTTTGTCGCGGAGTTTCTCGCCTGGGCGCTGGCGGCGCACTTTTTTCCTAACGCTGGGGAAGAATATGCGGCGTTCATCAGCGGTTGCGGCGAGGCCTTGTACGTAGCCGGATTCATGTGGGTCCTTTACCTCGCCGTCGAACCTTATGTGCGTCGTCGGTGGCCGGAGATGTTGATCTCGTGGACGCGCGTGCTGTCGGGCAAGCTGCAAGATGCGAGAGTTGGCCGCGATATTATGTTAGGGGCGCTGGGCGGCGCTGCGATGGGCATCATTCAAAATGGACTCAACGCGCTGCCTGCCTGGTTTCTTGTCGCCCGAATCCTCCCGATAGCACCCTCGCGGTTGGTATTGGGTGCTCCCGCCAGCATGCTAGCGGCTCTCGGGGTCCAGTCCAGTTTGGCCGTTCAGTGGGCGCTCGCAACGGTCTCTTTCCTGCTTGTGGCACGTGTCATCATGCGACGCGATTGGCTGGCGGTGCTGGTTAGCGCTGTGTGTCTCGGAATGGTCGTGCTTGGTGCGGATAACATCGTGCTTGCGGTCGCCGCGGCGTTGCTATGCTCGTTGGTTGTCTTTGGCCTGCTTTTCCGGTTCGGGCTCTTGTCTGTTGCTGTGGCGCTGCTCTTTTATTTTGTGTTGCGACGCTGGCCTCTAACTCTGGACGTTTCCCAGTGGTTCGTCTGGCGCTCCGTGTTCGCGATGTTCCTATTGGTCGCGATTGCCGTCTATGCGTTCCTGACAATCAACGTCGGACGTTCCTTCTTTGCCGAGTCCGACTTGGAATGAGGGAAGATCTTGCTAGTCATCATCGGGGTCGGTCGGGGGACGCTTGTCGTTGATGAAGAAGGCGGCCTTCAGCGCCGCGGGGATGGTATGGAAGGTGACCGGCGTATGGGTGAGGTTGAAACAATCGGAAAGGTCGTCGGCCGGAGTGTCCGCGTAGCCCAGCGACGGCAGGTTGTAAGTGGTCTCGATGAATTTGAGGATGCTGCCAAAGTCGTGTGTGGTGTGGGAAATGTAAGCAGTCTTGGCGTACGGTGAAACGACAATCAAGGGAACGCGAAAGCCGTAGACATATCCTGATCCCCAGCTCTGGCCGTCACGGATGACTTTGGGCGCGACGTGATCGTACCAACCTCCCCAATCGTCCCAAGTGATGATGATGGCGGTGTTTGCCCAGTACGGGCTGTTGCCAATCGCGTTGACAATCGCGGATACCCAGGAGGGTCCACTGCCGTCGTTGGCGACGGCGTGATCGGAGCTGAGGCCATTGGGAATGATCCAACTCACTTGCGGGAGATGGCCGTTAGCGATATCCACCAACACTTGCGACTGCGGGATGATCACGTTGCTGACCCAATCCGGGCCGGTGCAGGTGAGCTGTCCATTGACGGTCTGCTGCTGGCAGATGTGCTGAATGGCGTCGGGCCCGGTCCAGATAGAACCTGCGGAAGGGGCGTAATAGCGCCAGCTTACGCCCTTGGTATTGAGGAGATCGGTCAGCGTGGGGTGATCGAAGCAAGGATACTGCGGCGCCGGGATGCTTTCGCTTCCGCTGGGATCGATCATCTTGACTCTGTTCGTTAGTGCAGCGATGCATCCCGCGGGGCTCAGGGCGGGGTTTTCGGCGGCGAAAAGATTGCTGCCCGTGGTGGGAGCCGAAGTACCGGAAATGATGAACTGGTGTGCCGGAAAGCTTGGACCTTGGTTAGTCTGAAACATGCGGTCGCCAAACGTGTACTGCTCGGCCAACGCGAAGTAGGGCTGAACGTCGGCTGGCTTGACGTACATGTATTGCGGGTTGGGATGGGCGTTCGGAGGGCAATTGGCGGCCGGTGAACAGGGGATCAGGTTCGCGCCGTCCATCTTGCCGCCGTCGTACATGGAAACGAAAGCGGCGTTGGCGTGGCTGAGATCGTAGTTTTGAGGGCTCGAGCCGGTTGTGCCCAGGTCGATGGGGCTGAGCGGAATGGTCTGGCCCGTTGAATTCAAGCCGCTGCTGGCGATGTCGGCACCGCCGGATATTAGAACGGGATCTTGGAACAGATTGTCAGGCGTACGGTTCTCTTGAAAGATGACCACGATGTGCTGGAACACAGCCGCCGCTGCCAGTGTCAGCGACTGAGGGCCGTTGCTCGGAGCCAAATTCTTGGCGTCGCTTGCGGCGACGGTGATGGTGTAGTTGCCGCCTGGCGTGCTGCCCGAGGTAGATACCGTGAGCGTGGAAGTGCCTGGAGTGGTGCCGCTGATCGTCACCGTAGTCCCACTGAAGGAACAGGTGGGAGCCGGAGTGCCGCCGCTGATCATGCTGCACGAAAGGCTGACGCTGCCCGTATAACCATCTGCCGGAGTCACCGTGATGGCGGAAGTGGACATGTTTCCGGCGGTGACGGACGCTGGGTTCAGGGCCGTTGCACTGAGGGTGTAGCTAGGCTGGCCCATAGATCCGGTGGACGAGCCTGAATTGCAACCGCTTAGGCCGGGCAGAAGCGCGCTCAGGCTAAAGAATGAACAGGAGACAAGACAGAGACGAAGGGAATTCACAGGAGGACCTCCTCGCAATTGCCGGATTGTACTTCGCCGAATATCAACACGGCTGGCGATAAATTGACTCGGACAAAGCACACTTTTCCTGAGCCCCATCTCGCCAAATCAGAGAGCCGGGTCTTGGGCCCCTCACGGGCTAGTTTCCGATTCGAGCGTCAATAAGCAGTGGCTGATGTGAATGTGCTGGTAGCGACAATTTCCGACTTGCATCCTAACAGGATGCCGTCTTGTGGCAGGTCCAAAGTGCCGGCAATCCCGCCGCCTACCGCGATTGCCAGTAAAGCATTTCTTTCCCCCAAGGGCCGCGGTGCAGAATCTTCAATCATGCAATTTCCTCTCTCGCACCTCTGCTTTGTTCGCAATCCGCAATGCCACGATCTCGACGCGAAACCAGCTGCCCAGCGAACGGCGAGCTCGGTCTCGACAGCTTCGCTCAACACCGCTACCACGGGCGTTTCGACCGACTATTGACTTGCCTTCCATTCCTTATATACGGTGGCGGTATGTCATCTAGCAACCCAGTCGACTCATCCCCAACCCGCGCCGTGGCGGGGATGACTATCGAGCGGTCCGGGGATATCCTGACCTTTACATTGGACAATGCCGCGTCTCGCAACGAGGTTACGGGCCCGATGTTCGACGCGATGCTGGTCGAGCTCCGGTTAGAAGCATCCCGACCGAGCGCTCGAGTCTTGCGGATTCGCGCGCGTGGCGAGGTTTTTTGCACGGGGCGAGAGCGCGCGGGCCGGGACGTTCAGGGGATCCGCCACGAATCGGCCCGTATCATTGAGCTCAAGCGTCTACTGAGAGCGTCGCCATTAATCAGCGTCGCCGAGGTCCAGGGCGACGCCTTCGGGTTCGGGTTCGGGCTGGCCATCGTTTGTGACTTCGTCCTCGTTGCTGAACACGCAGCGCTGGGATTTCCCGAAATGCGTTCCGGCCTGGCGCCGTCCGCGATTATGACCTATTTGGGGGAGTACACTTTGCCCCGTTTCGCGTTTCCCTTGGTGCTCTTCGGCGACCCTATTGCCCCGCAACGCGCTCTTGAAATCGGTCTCATCTCGCAAGTCATTCCTGCCGAGCAGCTTTCGAGAGAAGCGGATGCCCTGGTTCAGCGCATTCTCCACCTGGACCCTGCTGCAGCGCGCCTCTGCAAGGAATTCTTCTACACCGCCCAGCAGAACTCTTTTGATCAGAACTGCCGCTTGGCCATCGAAACCTTGACAGTTGGCAGCATGACCTTGCTGGCCAAGAAGAAGTGAACCGGCTGTGACTGTGAACGCAGGCGCGCGGCTTGATCGGCTGCCGATTTCCTCATTTCATCGCCGAGTCCTGGCGCTGATTGGCATCGGAATGTTTTTCGATGGTTTTGACGTCTACCTGGCTGCGACCGTACTGGGTGCAACGCTCAAGAGTGGCTTTTCCACGATCGGTCAAAACGCCCAATTTGTATCCGTAACGTTTCTCGGGATGATGCTGGGCTCGCTCCTGACGGGCTTTCTGGGTGACCGTTACGGCCGGCGCTTCACGTATCAAGCCAATCTTGCCGTCTTCGGTTTCGCATCCATCGCCTCGGCCTTCGCTCCATCGATGAATGCGCTGATCCTGCTTCGCGGTGTCATGGGATTGGGGCTTGGCGCGGAAATGGTCGTCGGTTTTTCAACCCTGACGGAATTTGTGCCCCCGCGGGCCCGCGGCAGGTGGCTTGGTGCGCTGTCCGCCATGGTCGTCTCAAGCTTGCCTATCAGTGGGCTCATCGCAACAGCAATCATTCCCAGGCTCGGTTGGCGGGCCATGTTTGTGCTCGGCGGATTGGGCGCGCTAGTCGTTTGGTACTTGCGGAAGGCGCTGCCCGAGTCACCTCGCTGGCTGGAATCCGTCGGTCGAGACGAAGAAGCCAATACCCTCCTCGAAGCCATTGAACGCGAAGTCTCCTCGCAACGTGGCGTGCTTCCGCCACCATTGAAGTTGGCTACAACGCAGAAATTGGGCGGACTGCAGAGCTTGTTCGGTCCTATGCTTCTGCCTCGCGTGATCGTCGGTGCAGTCACGCTCATCGTCGCCAACACTCTGATCTACGGGTTCGTGCTTTGGCTGCCAACATTCTTTGTCCGGGAGGGACGCAGCATTGCGGCATCTTTTGGTTCCTCGCTGGTTATGTCCATAGGAGCTCCCATCGGATCGGCCATCGGAGCTTTTACTTCTGACTCCTGGGGGAGAAAGCCAACGATCATCGGCGCGTCGCTACTTACGATTTTCATCGGTAGTTTTTATCCCTTCATCAAGGACCCCGTGGTGTTAGTAGTCGTGGGTTTCTTGCTGATGATCCCGATCTATATCCAAGTCACGCTGCTCTTCGCCATCTACGTTCCGGAGTTGTTCCCCACCGAAGTGCGTATGCGGGCTACCGGTATCTGCAACACGTTCGGGCGCGGGGCGACGATTATCACCCCTTTCCTCGTCGTCGCGTTGCTCAAGTCCCACGGCATAGGCGGGGTCCTCAGTTTCATGATCGGCCTTCTCATCGTGCAGATTCTCCTGGTCCTCTTTCTGGGGATCGAACCCAAGAATCGTCGCCTCGAAGAACTCGAAGAGATAGATAACCAGGTAGTTTTTGTCACCGCTAGCAAAGGGCGAGATATCGCGGAATGACGGAGAGCGGCTTCTGGAAGATCGTGCCGCTAGTGGCGCTGAATTGCTTCCCACACGCCAGGCACTGATAGATTCGCGTGCGCTTGTTCTTGCCAGCTTCGCGGGCAATCTTCGAAAGATGCGCTGGCCCAATGGCGAGCCGGCAAGATAGCTAGTGGTCGGACCATTAGACCAGCGCCCGGCTCGAGTGCACGTAAGGCCTTTATTTATAATTTCGATACACGAAAACAATCAAGCACTTGACAGCCTACGCCGTACGGTGGTACAGCGACTATACCTATATCGTGGGGGAGGTCCTTCATGCGGTCCTATGTCTATGGAAATACGAGTCTGGGGTGGGTTGGCCGGGCCAAAATCGCTCGTGTTCTGGTTATGGTAGGCCTGGTGCTTTTTGCCGCTGGCTCGGCTTGCCCGCAAGGCAGCACAGGCAGAATCTTGGGTACTGTCACCGACGAGAGCGGAGGCAACGTCGCCGGTGCCATCGTGACCATAACCGACGTCGCTCGGGGCGTATCGCAGACTTTGACCACCGATTCCGACGGGGAGTACGTGGCATCAAGCGTCGTGCCTGGAACTTATATTGTCCGGGCAGAGTACAAAGGCTTCAAGACTTTTGAGCGCAAGAACATCTTAATAGAAGTCGGCAAGGACGTGCGCATCGACGCTGTCCTGCAAACCGGCGCAACGACGGACACCATCACGATTACCGAGGAAGTTCCTATGGTGGACACCACCTCCACCACACTGGGCGGCACCATCAGCAATGAAATCATCAACGAACTGCCGCTGAACGGACGCAACTACCAAAACCTCCTGACCCTGCGCCCCGGCACTTCGGTTTACCCGGGCGGCGGCCCTTGGACGCAAACCACCAATGGCATTCGCCCTGAAGACACCAGTTTCATTGTGGACGGCATCACCAATGATGAAGCTTTCATGGGATTGAGTGTAACCAATGCGGCTGCCGTCCTCGGCGATGCCGCGACGCTTATACCCATCGATGCCATTCAGGAGTTCAATACGCAGGTCAACCCCAAGGCTGAATTCGGCTGGAAGCCTGGCGCCATCACCAGCGTCGGTTTGAAGTCCGGTACCAACCAGCTTCACGGCACCGCCTATGCCTTCGGCCGTTCCGACCAGTTTGATGCCCGCAACTACTTCGATCCCATTGGCACGGACAAGACTCCGGTCGAGCTCGAGCAATTCGGTGCCACCGGTGGGGGACACATCATCAAGGACAAGCTGTTTTATTTTGGCGCGTTTGAAGCTCAGCGTTATACCGTCGGCAACGCGCTTCCAGGGCACGTCCCGACATCGGCATCTGTCGGCGACCCGACCATCAGTATCCCTGACGCCATAGCTGCTATAGGCGGGCCAAGCAAGGTGAATCCGCTCAGCAACTATTTGTTGGGGTTTTATACTCCTAACGCCTCGCAGGGGACGTTTGTAACGCTTAACTTTCCCAACGAGAACAGCTCCAAGAACGCCATTGGGAAAGTCGATTACCACATGAACGATCACAACTCCCTAAATGGCTCCTATTTCTTCGGCAACGACACCATTGTGGGCATGGACTTCTTCGAACTCCTTGCGCAATTCCGCACCAAGGTTCATTCTCGTGCGCAAACCGCCGCTGGCCACTGGGCCTGGACGCCGAGTTCCTCTTGGGCCAACGAATTGCGCGGGGGTTTCACGCACTACACTCTCCAGATTGTCCCTGACGATACGACTTTCCCCTATAAGATCGATACCGGCATTTCCAATCCCTTGTTGGGCGGAATCCCGGATATCCGGATCGGATTGGGCGGCGGGTTCTTCTCGCAGCTGGGCGCCTTTCACAACTTTCCAAAGATTGTCGGGCCGGACAAGGTCTATGATGTGATTGACCAGATTTCTTATTTGCGCGGCAAGCACGCCTTCAAATTCGGCGGTGAACTCCGCAGGGACTTGGTCCATCAGGCCACCTACAGGGGCGGGCGAGGCCGCATTATCTTTAGCAATTTGGAGGCCTTTCTCGCCGGCACACCGACGAGCGCTGGATTCTTGGCTGGAGATCCCACGCGAAACATCTCGCAGTGGCTTTATGCTGGCTACATGCAGGATGACTGGCGCATTACCAAGAAAGTGACTATCAACCTGGGGCTGCGCTACGAATTCCAGGCTGTTCCCACGGAGGCCAACAATCTTTTCGGCAACTGGGAACCTGCACTCGGCTTCGAACAAGTAGGCAAGAACATCAGTTCGATTTACAAACCCGACCACAAGAACTTTTCTCCGCGCTTGGGAGTTGCTTGGGATGTGACTGGCAAGGGAACGACCGTCGTCCGTGCCGGCGGCAGCATTGTCTACGACCTGCTGTCCATGAGCACCTACATGTCTCAGCAGAACCTCCAAAATAGCGCCACGCTTTTTGGTCTCGGCACCGTTCCTACCGGCGCAACGATTTTCGACGCAGCGTGCCCGAGCGGTTGCCCCGGCGTCGGAAACATTTTCACTACCGGGGTCACCATCCCTGGATCAAGCCTAGGCTGGGTGAATCAAACCACTCCAATCTATCCGTCTAGCGTTACTTCCCTGGTAACGTGTAGCAGCGCGTCTCCTTGCAACACCTTCGCTATGAATCGCAATTTCCGCACGCCTTACGTGGAGAACTGGACTCTGGGCATCCAACATGCTTTCTCCGGTAAGGTGGGCCTCGACGTCACCTACGTTGGCAACCATGGAACTAGACTTCCCGGGGTCGTGGATCTCAATCAGCCCGATCCAGTAACGGGAGCTCTCCCCTTTGCCGCCCAGTATCCGTATATCGGCTTGATCAACGACCTGGGGAATTTCTATGGGTCGACTTACAACGGTTTGCAAACAACTCTCAGTTCTCGAAACTACCATGGCCTCGACGTCGTGGTTGGCTACACGTATTCTCATGCGCTGGATGACCTGTCCTCAAACTGGGTTGCATTTCTCCCCCAAGACAGCGCGCACCCGCTCTTGGACCACGCCAGTGGCGACGAGGACATTCGCCACCGTTTTACCCTGTCCGTGACCTACTCGCTTCCCGAGAAGAAAACCAGGAGCCAGCTCCTGGAAGGCTGGCACGTCAACAGCATCATCACGCTGCAAAGTGGCCAACCGTGGAATGTCAATGATCAGGGGAATAACTTCAGCACGACCGGCGAAGCCTCCGATCGCTGGAATTTCTTTGGCAAACCATCCGACTTCAAATCTATCGGTCCCAGTGGGATTCCCTGCTTTGGTCCGGGCGGCAACGGTGCTTGCACCGGCGCCATTCCGCAGGCCTGCCTCGCCGCTGCCGCAAGTGTTGGCCCTGCCGCACTGGCTACCCTTAACGGGACTGGATCCGGACTCCCTGCCAGCGTTGCGCCAACCAACTACTGCTATATGGTTGGCAATTCGGTGCTGATCCCCAATGCTCTTCACGCCTTTGGCAACATGGGCCGAAACATCTTCCGCGATACCGGATTCCGCAACGTGGACCTGTCGGTCAGCAAGAGCTTCAAATTCAGGGAACGACTGACGGCGCAGTTCCGCGTGGAAACTTTCAACATATTCAATCATCCCAATTTTGCCAATCCGAATGGCGGCACCAGTACCTATGGGCAAGGGGCAACCGCCGATCCGTCACAAGCAGGTTCATTCGGTTGTGGCTGTTCCACTCCGGACAACGCCGCCTTCAACCCCGTGCTCGGTTCGGGCAGCAACCGTGCCATCCAACTGGGCTTGAAGTTTATTTTCTAACTGCGTTATCGAAAGGAACTTCGGACGGGGCCGGACATTCATCCGGCCCTTTCTTCGTGTATAAGGGATTATCGAAGATTCTCGGGAGGGTCTCAAACGATGAAACGCTACCCCTTCGTGATGAGCGCGCTGGCCATTGGCGCTGTGTTCGGTGGAATGGGCCTCGCCGCCGCGCCGAGCAAGGAAGTCGCTGCGGCTGGCGATGAACAATCGGTTCTACAAACGGACCGTGCCTTCGTCGCGGCCGCCACTACTGGCGACAAGACGACACTCGCCACACTCGCTGATTCGGATTTTACCTGGACGGATGCGGAAGGAAATACGCATACCCGGACGGAGATCCTCAAGTCCGTGCCTAAACCTGCTCTCGGCGATGAAAGCGGAACCCGGGTCGAGCAGCGCACCTACGGCCAAGTCGGAGCGGTCATGTCGAGCCGGGAAAAAGTTCACGTGCTGCGCATCTGGGTGAAGCGCGCGGCAGGCTGGCGGGTGCTGGTTTACCACGAGGTCGCGCTGAGCCCGCAATCCGGCGCGGCGAGCGCGCCAGGGGTAAGCGACTGCCAGAATCCTTGCAAGACGCTGCCGTTCAAACCCAAAAGCGAAGCGCAGCAGGCCGTTATCGCTTCGTGGCAGGCCCTCGAGACGGGTGTGGCGAACCATGACGCCGCCGCCTGGGCTCCCCACATCGCGGACGACTTCGTCATGCTCAACTCAGCCAACGACCACCCCATGAGCAAGTCAGACCGAATCGCCACCCTCAATTTGCAGAAACAGACCGGACGTGGTTCGGCGCCGGCCCCGTTGGTATCGGCGCACATGTTTGATTTCGGAGATGCCGTGGTCATGACCTGCCTTCACGAACCCTATACTGGCAAACCCGTTCATGTGAGCCGCCTGTGGATCAAACAGGATGGTCACTGGATCATGTCGATCAGCTACCAGACGACCATTCAAACGGCGCCTGCAAAAGTTTCATAGAACTCTGCTTTAGCTCTTGCCTTCCACACCCAGTGTCCGCACCAGCCACGGGATGATCACCTGCCGGAAGATGACCGGGTCGGGCCACACTTTCACTTGCCGGCCCAGGTGTCCCCCCTGCGGGTTGATCCACGCTTCCTTGGGAACGTCGCCGCTCGTGAGTATCAAGTAGGCGTCCGAAATCGGCACCTGCGTGTCCAGGGCTCCAGCGATGAGCAGCATGGGCGCGGTCGGCTTTCCGAGGAGGTTTTGCGAAACGAGCGACATCTTGGGGAAGATGGTCGCCAGATCGTCGACAGTATGGGCGCCCTCAAAAATGGACATCAATGCTGGACCAAGACCGAACAGATACTCGCGATTCCCCAGCGTTTTGTTCAGCACAAAATCCTTCTGGAAAGTAGCATCCGCGGGCGGTGATTGTGCGACGACACCCTTCAGGCGAGCGTGCTCCAGGATAGCCAGTTTGGTGGCCCAATAGGCGCCGAAGCTTTGGCCATCCATGCCGATTCTGGTCTTGTCGACTTCCGGCCTGGTCTCGAGGTAATCGATAACGCGGGAGAACATGCGCTCGGCGGTTTCACTGGCTTTAATCGGCGCTTGTCCGGTGCCCGGCGAATCCAGGCCGACAAACCCGATGCCGTACGGCAAGATTGCGCCGAAATTCTCGGAGAGATCTTCTTTCCGGCTGTCCAGGCCGCTGATGGCGACCACCACAGGAACAGGCCCCTTCGGATTCTTTGGGAGTCGCAGATAACCAACAATCTCCGAGCCTTCAAAGGGAATCCGGAGGACCTCCAGAGGAGGATCCAGCAGCCGAGAATGGGCAAGAAATGCCTCGATCGCTTTGCCGTAAGCCCGCTGCTTTCCCGGAGACGCGGGCGTGGGCCAGCGGCCAAAGGAATAGAGGCGCCACGCTTTTACGTAGAGAGCGCTCGCCTTTAGAGGATCGGAGGCTACTGCTGCTTTTGCTTGGGACATATAGCGGTCAGCAACCGCACTAAACGCAGCAGCCCACTCGTCGTTGTCGGAAGTCTTGATAGAAGCAAAGGCTTCCCTGACATCGGCAGGATCGAGGCCGATCAGCGGGTACATTCCATTTTCCGCCCGCTTGATCGCTTCGCTTTTGATCTCCTCAAGAGTCCGCTCTTTTTGCGCTTGGCCACACGCCACGCTGGTAGCCAGAAGCGCAACCACGGATCGCAGCAGCAAGCCACTCATACGGCCGACCATGTTCACCGCCCTCATGGTGCGCTCTTAAGTTTCTGGAGCGCGGTCTCATAATACCAAGGATCGTAGTATTTCTCGGGCGGAGGTGCATGGCCGCCCCATTGACCTTCCACTTCCGCTCGCAATTTCAGCACGTTCTTGAAACCCTCCAAGTCGAAGCGCGCATCCGGTGCATAACCACCCGGCCGGGTCATGCTGGATTCGTAGGTTTCCGCGGCTGCATCGGCCGGAAGATGCGACTCCTTAATCATCAGTTCCAAGACCTGTTGCTTGTTGGCTGGTGCCATCAGCCATCGCTGGGCCTCAACGATGGCCGCGAGATAGCCCACCAGCGCACCGCGATGTTCCTGGGCCCACTTGCGCAGCGTAAAATAGCCGGCAGCCTGGTAGGGTCCAATAAGGTCCGGCACCGAGCCGAGGCCGACGAAGCCCTCACGCTTGGCAAGAAACGAAGTCGGTGGGCCGAGCATGGAGCCGGCGTACTCCTTGTGTTCGCGCATGGCGATGAGCCGCTGCGGGGTGGCGCCGATGGGTTTCATCTGGTAGTCGCGGTTTACTTGCATGCCGCTGAGCAGCAGGATTTTTTTTATTTGCAGGGCGTAAGCGGTGTTGGGGGCGTCGACAATGAGTATCCCTCCGCGAAGATCTCCGATGGATTTGATGCCGGGCTGAGCAATCAACTCATTTTGCGAGCCTTCGCCACCCATCACAATAATCACATCGGCTCCCGCAAGCTCGACCATGGCCACGGCGTTGTCCACTGCCAAGTACGCAAAATCGCCCTTGCCGACAGCCAGGTTGGCGCTCAAGACATCGGAATTCGGCAAGTTTTCTGTTTCCACTTCGACGCCGTACTTTCTGAAAAGGCCTTGAGCCTCAGCAATGGCAACCGCCAGCGGCCGGCCTAATAGAGTTAGCAAATGGATTTTTATCGCGCTCGGATTCTCGGCAAGTGTCGACGCTGAGAACAGAAGAATTCCGGCCGAAACAACAAACGACACACAGCGCCTAACTTTCATACGACCTCTCCTCCGAGAGTGGAAGTAACATTCTTTTCACTGTGGCAGCGGTTTTGTTCACGGGTGTGGAGGCGTTGGCCGACAGGTATTCGATCACGGCGCGCCTTCGTTTAGTTTTTCAAGCGACCACTCGGCGACCGGCAGCGCATCGAGGATGGGCTTTCCGAGATTGGGGCAGCTCAGCGCGTACAGGCCGGTATCTGTCGCGGTCCAAAGGATGTTGCGATCCCATTCGATGAAAATGTTGTCCACCGTGCGGTCATAGCTTCCAAACTTTCTGAGGTCGCCACCCTGTGGAGGAATGAAATAAGCAATCTCTTCCGGTTTGTTGAGGTCGCCGATGTCGTAACAGCGAAGTCCGGCGATGAAATAGGAATAGGCAATAAACTCCTGACGAGGTTTTCCCGGAGCTTTCAGATGGGGTGGGTTGTGCGCGCCGAAGCGACCCCGCTTGAAACAGAAATCCCGGTAGGGCGCCTCGGGTGGAGGCACTGGACGGGGAAGCTGTGCGACAGCAACGGGATGCTCCTCGTCTCGGATGTCGATCACCCAATTCGGCAGATAGATCTGGTTACAATCGGAATTCGTGGTCTCTCCGTTGGTTAGCACGAAACCCCGCTCCAGTATCCCGCAATAAATAGTGTGGAACGCAATACCCATTCCCGAATACTGCGCGGGGGGCTCGAACCGGCCAATCTCCTTTTGATGTTGCGGGTCGGAAAGATCGAGAATAATGAAGCCATTCGATCCGAACGCACCATAGCCGCGGTTGCCACCATCTTCCAGCTTCTTGGGGACATAGACCGGACCGTGCAGCCCAGCGAACGGCGTTTGGTCCGCGACGACTCTGGGCGGAACGAGCTTGGACCAGATCCACTTGTTGTATTCAGCTTCCTCGCCCTTCCGCGATCCCGGGACCCACCACATGGACACTTCTTTGGCGCTGCTCGGGTCAGAAGCATCCACGATCATATTGCCGTTGACCAGTTGTCGGAAATAGGAGGGCTGGTGGATAAACGATTCGTCGGGGGCGGTGTCCAGATAGGCGTATTTCCCTCCGTCGTAGTAATTTCGGTGCGTGCCCTGACCAGTGGCTCCGGTGCTGAACTCTGAGAGCTTGGTGATCCGCAAGGGATCCGTGACATCGTAGAACCGCACACCGCGAAGCCCTTTATAGTTCTTGCGCTTATCGTCCAGATGCGGATCGTCGTACTTGCCCATCGGGGCTTCGGGCGTCGAATCGGTTATGGGACTTTGTGCCCCGGTCATCAGAATCCATTTTTTAAGATCCTTGTTATAGGCAACTTGGACCTGGTTACCCTCGAACCCTCCTTTATTGTACATTTGCGGCTTGCGTACATCGCTGATGTCGATCACGTCGCCTTGCTGGAACATGTAGCGTCGGTTCCCGATCGACATCAGCTGCATCTTGCCGTTGCGCACCTGCCCGGGAAGAAAATGGGCTAGCAGCTCCATATTGCTGATATACGTGCGGCGATCGAGGTACGTGAGGCTATTCGGTGCGGGGTGGCCGTGGTGGTCCGCCCATGCCGTGGCCCGGGACCCAACAAGCGCCAAACCGGCCCCCGCCATACGCTCGAGAAACTCTCGTCGGTTCGGCCGAACATTCTTATTTAGAATGTCTTTGGCGTCTTTCGCTTTTGACTCGCGTACCCTTTTCTGACGCCCATCGCTCATGTGTCCCTGCTCCCATGTTCCTAATCGCGGCCCGCGATCTCGGACTTCCCTGCCCAAACCATAACGTTCTGTCGGACCGCTACGAAGTAGGTTAGGAAAGCCCCGCCCTATCTGCTGTCTCGACCAATGCCGGTGTTCCCCCAACAGCTCGCATGCCCCTAACCACCGAAGAATTCCTCCCACTCCAAGCTGCCCAACGCAAACCAGTGGTTGGACCGCTGTACCACCAGGGGATAAAACCTGTCAAGACTATTCTTGGGCAAGTCGCATCAGGGGCCTCCTGAGGCTGATTGGCTTAAGCCACGTTGCTGGGGTATAGTGGTCGGACCAAGATTGACTCGGGCGAGCCGGTGCACGCGCCAAGACGCCTCCTGCTGAACGACCGCGCTAAACACTTTCTTGGACTGGCATGTACGCGACCAACACCGAGCGACCCTAGCCTTCTTTCCTGGGTTCGCGTGTTCTGTTGATCTGCCAACAATCGAGGAACCGGCTATCGGCTCGAGACCGTATAAGTTCCCGGAGGTCGACCAAAAGATGTCTATTGCCACCATCAATCCTGCCACAGGAGAATTGCTCAAGACCTTTGAGCCGCTAACGGATTCCGAGATTGAGCGAAAGCTCGAGAAGGCCGCCGCTGCATTCCTGAAGCACCGCAAAGTCCCCTTCGCGGAGCGCGCGCGCATGCTTCTCGCTGCCGCGACCATCCTGGAGAATGAGAAAGAAACGTTCGGCCGAATCATGACCACGGAAATGGGCAAGACGTTTCGCTCCGCCGTGGAAGAAGCCGCCAAGTGCGCGTGGGTATGCCGATATTACGCCGAAAACGCAGAACAGTTCCTCGCCGATGAAGTCGTCGAAACAACTGCAAGCCAGAGTTACATTCGTTACCAGCCCCTCGGGCCTGTTCTTGCGGTAATGCCCTGGAATTTTCCATTTTGGCAAGTGCTGCGTTTTGCGGCACCGGCATTGATGGCCGGCAACGTCGGGCTGCTCAAGCACGCTTCGATTGTTCCGCAAAGCGCGCTGGCGATCGAGGATCTCTTTCTCAGAG
>Ga0207063_1021_pt1 | contig 38314 bp, 36 predicted proteins | sample Alteio_BWMinCont_29_FD_153462 | JGI IMG/M metagenome (GOLD analysis project Ga0207063, IMG submission 153462) | Enriched cells from forest soil in Barre Woods Harvard Forest LTER site, Petersham, Massachusetts, United States -... | ecosystem: Environmental > Terrestrial > Soil > Temperate forest >...
TGGGGGTGGCTCATCAGTGATTTGCGGATTCCAACTTAGGCGACTGCTTGGCAGATCCAGATGGGAGCAAGGTTATGAACCAGCCTTTATCAACATGTTTGCTGTTTGGGGCTCTTTTGTCGTTGCCGCTCACGACTCGCGGTCAAGAGACAAACTCAACTATCGCGCGAAGAACCATTCTCAACGGGCCATCATTCCAGACGGAGGACCCGGCTGAAATCTCACGGGGAACTAGTCCGTCCGTTTCCGCGCGCGAGCTGAGTATTCCGGAACGCGCAGTTAAGGCGTACACGAAAGGGATAGATCGCCTGTCGAAAAATGATCCAGCAGGCAGCCTCATTCATCTCCAACGCGCCGCTTCCGAATTTCCGAACTTTTATGAGGCTTACCATGCGATGGGTGTAGCTCAACTGCGTTTAGGGCATGGAGAAGAGGCTCGACAGGCGTTTCAGAAATCCATCGACGCTAGTGGCGGCCATTACGCAGGACCGCATTTCGGCTTGGGCGCGCTTCTTTGCAATCAGCAAAAATTCACTGAGGCTGAGCCGATCATCCGAAAGGCACTGGAACTTGCCCCGGGCTTCGGCCCGGGCCATTTCATATTGGCTTGGGCGCTATTTGGGCTGAACCGTCTGGACGAAGCGCAACAGATAGCTCATGAGGCGTCGATACGAGATCCCAAGCTCGCTCTGGCTCACCTGCTGCTGGCAAATATCTATATCCGTCGGAGTGATTATTCAGAAGAGTTGGTCGAACTGGATGCTTATCTCAGACTCAAGCCGGATGGGCCACTGAGTGGCCAAGCACGCGAAGCCCAGGAATACGCTAAGCGAAAGCTGGCCGGGTCTGTGGTCATTATCGAGGCGGCACAGGCCAAACCTTGAGCGAATCCACTCACCGATCAGAATGAATGCGGGTAAAGCGCTTGATGAAGTGGACCGAATCAGCGAACGAATCAGCGAACGGATTCATCAGTTATTTCTCCGCGCGGGTCCGCTGAGAAAAACAGTCATAACTTGGCGACCGGAGCACGAACAATTTTATTCCCGCCTCCGAAACATCCCTGGATCGCGGAATTATCCAAGAGCATGCGGGGTCTTACACACTGAAGACAATGAAATGTCTCGTAATTCAAAACCGCATCGAACAAGGAGATTTGAAATGATCTGGGCTCGACATTTGAAACTATTTACGAAAGTAGGCGCGGCTGCACTCGCTCTGGGCGCTTTGGCGACCAGCGGGAACGCGCAGAATATATACCAAGGCAAGTTTACGTTGCCATTTGAGACTCACTGGGGAGGCGCCACACTGCCGGCTGGCGACTACACTTTTACCATGTCATCCGCAATGTCCGACTACAGACTTATTATCCGGGGACAAGTCAACGCCATCATCATGGCCACTTCCACCGATGACAGAGCTGTTGCAGACCATGCGCAATTGAACCTGGTGAACATCGCCGATGTCGAGACCGTCCAGACATTCGATGCCCCGGAGCTAGGACGGACCTTTATCTACTCCACGCCCGCCCAAAAGCACGCGGGACGCAAAGAAGCCCATCAAAAGACGGTGCCCCAGACCGCACCCGCGACACAGGCCAGTGAAAACAGAACTTCCATCGCAGTCTACGCTGCGGGTCGCTAAGGAAAGAAGTCATGCACGTCACTGCAAACGCCCGGGACAGAAAGCCAGTGGTTGCGTCCCTGGCAAGGCCCACAACAGAGAAGCGGCGTAGCCTAAACTGGGATGGGCATTCCAGCACGGAATGCATCCCGAAGAAGGCTGCGCCGGCAGTCTCTCCTATCGCCAGCGGTGAGTTGAGTGAAGCGGAGGCTATCCAGCGAGCCCGCGACGGCGATCGGACCGTGTTTGAATTCCTCTATCGACTGCATAGCCGGCGTGTGTATGCGGTATGCCTGCGCATGGTAGGAAACACGGCCGAAGCTGAAGATCTGACGCAAGAAGCCTTTCTGCTTTTGCTCCGCAAAATTCACACCTTCCGCGGCGAATCGGCCTTCTCTACTTGGCTGCACAGACTGGCGGTCAACCTCGTGCTCATGCGTCTGCGCAAGAAGTCTCCACCAATCGTCTCGATCGAAGCGATTCCCGACCCGGACGATGAAACCGGTTGGCCAAACATCGACATTGGAGCGCCTGACTTGTTGTTGGAGGGATCGCTTGACCGAATAAATCTCGAACGCTGCATTGAGCGGTTGCCCGTGGGCTACCGCACGATATTTGTTCTGCATGATATCCAGGGATATGAGCACCACGAAATCGCCGCGATATTGGGACGCTCAGTGGGCGTTTCGAAATCGCAGTTACACAAGGCTCGCACGAGGCTGCGTGAACTGCTCCACGAGGTCCAGCGTGAAAAAACCCGCGACGAGCGAATGGCAGCAGGTAAAACGCGTTCCCGATCCAGCGAGGCCTTGCTCGTTTAGTGCCACCTTCAGAGCCTGCGGCGGTAGAAAGCTGACGATCACGGTGGCTCAACCTTCGCTCCTGCGAATTGGCCTCCGCAGTGAGAAATCTTTATTCTCTCCGCTTTTATCGTCCCTTAGGTGTCGTGCGACGGAGGACAGGAAAAGCCTCCGCCGGCCATCATACATTTCTACAAATGAATTGGAATAGAACGCGAACGCATGTGGTCTAACACTACGCCAAGAAGCGGAATACGGGATGCCGCAGATATGTCTCGGTTCTTGTTTTGCTGCTGAGCGTAATGGCCGTGGGGTTGCCGGGAATTGCACTTCAATTGCGCTCGTTTACTGGCAGAGCTTTCCCGAAGTTCTTTCGGGAGCTCGGAGTTTATCCTTCTGGAGGTTTTCTTGAACCGGCTTAATAAAAAATTGATCTATTTTCTATTGTTGGCGGCACTAGGCACGTTCTGCGGATCTAGACTGGCGGGTCAGGACGCCACTGGGCGCATTACCGGTATGATCTACGATCCGAGCGGCGCTGTCATCGCCGATGCGAATATTTCCGTGACGAATGTTGCGACCCACATCTCTCGCGAAACAACTTCGGATTCGACCGGCTTCTATCAGGTTCTCGCGTTGCCCATTGGCGACTACACGGTGTCCGTGCAACACCAGGGATTTAAATCCGAGACCACCGCACAGAGCAAGCTGGAGATCAATCAAACCCTGAAAATCGATCTCAAAATGCAGATAGGCGCGACGAGTGATACGGTGACGGTGGAATCCAACGCGGGCACTGTCGAGACCATCAATCCGACGCTAGGCTCCACGGTTTCAGACCGCGCTGTGCAGGATATGCCGCTCAACGGCCGCAACGCGTTGGATCTCGTAGCGCTGCAGCCGGGAGTGCTTCCAGCCGACAATCCAGGCAATGGCCAAGGTAATTTGGGCACGACTCTTGCCTTCAGCGTTGGCGGCGGCCGCAGCGATTCCAACACGTTCGTCCTCGACGGCGGCCTCAACAACGACCTCTTAAGCAACAGTGTTGTGTACAACCCCAATCCCGATTCCATTCAGGAGTTCAAGGTCCTCACCAGTGACTTCACCGCTGAATACGGGCGCAGCGCCGGCGGAATTATCACCGAAGTCACCAAGTCTGGAACTAACATGTTCCATGGCAGCGCCTATGATTTCCTTCGCAATTCAGCTTTCGACGCCAACAATTTCTTCAGCAATTTGAATGGCGATCCCAGAGAAGCCCTTCACCGCAATCAATACGGAGGAACGCTGGGCGGTCCCATCAAGAGGGACAAGCTTTTCTTTTTCCTTTCTTATCAAAAGGAACAGCTAACCTCTGATAGGGCGAGCCAGGCCACGACTCTCCCGACACCCGACGAGCTTCAGGGCAATTTCTCGGGCTCACCGAATCAGGCATCCGTTGCCAGTTTTCTAAAAGCGAATCCGTTTTTCCAGCCCAATGCGGCTCTGGCGGCGCAAGGGATCATCAGTCCGGGAAGCATTGATCCTGTCGCCCAAGCGTATGTTAAGGCCGGCCTCGTTCCAACCACGACATCCGCATCAGGTCAAGTCTCATTTCAGAATCCGGTCACCGCCAATCCCGACGAATTGACCGGAAAGTTTGACTTTGAGGCATCCCAGAAGGACCACTTTACCGTCACGCTGGGACGTAACCTTGGATCCCAACTCAATCCTGGCCCAGGTGGCATTCCCGGTTTTGGCGAGAACACCGTCCTTTACAACCGGTTTTTCAATCTCGCTTACATCCACACCTTCTCACCCAACATTTTGAACGAATTTCGCGTGACCGGCCAGCGCAGCGACGTCCTGCAAGCCTCGCCGGCCACGAAACAACCGGTATCCACGGCACTGGGAATCAAAATAAAATCGGAGAATCCCACTGGCCCTTCACAACTCGACTTTCCCCAAGCCACGATCGGCTTTAGCAATCAAGGTCCTTCGCGGCTCACGGACAACACCTTCGCCTACTCCGACGTGCTTTCTTGGACCCGCGGAAGGCACACCATGAAATTCGGCGGTTCGTTCTCCGCCTATCAAGACAACCAGGTATTCGATTTTGAAATCAACGGAGTGTTCCAATTCGCCGGTCAAGACGGCAATGGCAACACGCTTGCCGCTGGAGACCCTTTCGCCAACTTCCTCTTGGGCGTGCCTACCGCCTATTTTCAATCTCCCGCAGCGCCTTCGAACATCCGCACCAAAGCTACCTATGCCTTTGCGCAGGATGAATGGCATGTCGCCAGCGATCTGACTCTGACGTACGGTTTGCGCTATGAGTACAGCACGCCGAAATCAGATACTCAAGGGCGCACCTACTCGGTCATTCCGGGTTCTCCGCAATCTACGGTCTTTCCTGGCGCACCGCTCGGATTGCTTTTCCCTGGCGACAAAGGCGCGCCCACGGGCGTCAACTTCCCCAATAAAACGAACTTCGCGCCGCGATTTGGTTTTGCATGGCAGCCGTTCCATGACGGAAAGACCAGCATCCGCGGCGGCATCGGTATTTTTTACGACGTGCTGAAGGCTGAAGACAACTTCCAATTCAACGGGCAAGCTCCGTTCGCTGCAACCGCCAACATTGGCATTAACGAACCCAATGTGCCGACAGCGACTACCTCCGGCTACACATTCTTTAGCGATCCGTTTGGCTCCACGGGAACTCCCGATCCTTTTGGCCGGTCTCTGAACCACAACGTAAATTTCCTGAACACTTTCGGCACTTTCACAAGCCTCAATACTGGCGCGACGATTGTTGACCCTCATCTCAAAACGCCCTACACCTATCAATATAATTTGAGCATCGAACATCAAATTTCCAAGAAACTGATCGCTCGCGCCGCCTACGTCGGCAGTTCATCGCACGGCCTAACGGCCCTCGTGGATATCAATCCTTTTGATCCTGCTACCCTGAACAGTGCAAGCCCGCAGCGTTTCCTAAACGAAGTGCCGGGGAATACGCTGCAAAATAACGTCATGGGATTTGGCGGAAGCTTTGGACAGGAAGATGAATTCAAGAACGCGTCCAATGCCAATTACAATTCCCTGCAACTAAGCCTGACGCAGCAAACAACCGTGGTGCCCGTCCTCGGCAATATGTACTACACGCTTGGTTACACTTGGGCGCACAGCATCGACGGCGCTTCTGGTTTCCGCCAGGGCAACAGCACGGTTCCCTTTTTCACTCCTAACATTTTCCGCGCCTCGTCGGATTTCGATATCCGCCAATACCTGACCTTCTCCGGCGGCTGGGATCTGCCGTTTAACCGCGGCCCCCAGAAGCTGGTAAAAGGTTGGAGCCTGTATCCCATCCTCACTTGGCGTACGGGGTTCCCGTTCACGGCGACCAACGGCTTGGGCACTTCCAACACCGCCCCCGGGCCTTCCGGTGCCGGCGATGCGGGCCTGGTCAACGCAAATCTTACGGCGCCCATCCAATATCTCAACCCCAAGACGAATGGCTTGCAGTTTTTCAGTCAGGCGTCTTTCAGCAACGTTGTGACTCAGGGATACGGCAGTGCGCCACGCAATGTGCTGCGTGGTCCGGGCCGCACTAACTTGGACCTCTCGCTGGCAAAGACGACGCCACTCTATCACGAACGTGTCACCCTCGAGTTCCGCGTTGATGCCTTCAACCTTCTCAACCACACGGAATTCCAAAACCTTGACAACAATGCCCAGGACATCGGATCGACTTTTGGACAGGTGATCAGCGCGTATTCCGCACGCATCCTTCAATTGGGGGCTCACATCCGGTTCTAGCCGTACACTCCCATACTATTTTAGCAGTCCAGAGCCGAGCCGGAACCTTGAGTCCGGGCTCGGCCAACTTTCGATCTGCAACACAACGCTTAGCGGTGCGAGACCAGCTATACACACTCGTGCGGACCTAACTAAGGACCTTTGCCGGCGGTGGAACATCCGCGCTCAGCATCGTGCCAACGCTGCTGAAATCTTGGTTCAAACCGGCAGCCACCACAACCTCACTCGCTTACGATCCTTTCAACGCGATAATGTCGAGAGGGACTCTCCGCTTTGCGTATCCCGAACCAATCCACGCTTACCGCAATTGAAGAATTACGACTCATTACACACAGCACGGGTTTGCAGGTTATTTGGCTGGAGGAGGAAGCTGAGCTGTTGATTTGTGCTCACTCGACGGACCATGTGGAATTCGTGAGAAGTAGAATCCTCACTAGAGCGCAAAGGACGAGTCTATTCAATTCTTGAATCGCCTGCGTAAACCCTGATTCAGCATTCGCGGCTCCAGATTCTCATATCCAGGTCCTGATTCTGTCGAGTGTGTAAACTTGCGTAGAAGCTGTTCACAACATCCTACTGATCGACAACGAGCTGGCCTTTCATGCCTCGATGTCCAAGCCCACAGGTATGGCAGCACTTGAACGAGTACGTACCGGGAGTTTGCGCCAGAAACTCAACCGTCGTTGTTTCGCCCTTCTTGAGTTGCCAGCACTCTTGTGGAGAAGTGAATACCAACCCCACGGAACCATTCGATGCGGTGCCGTCGGGAACCGTCAAAATCGAAAAACCGTGGTCATGGGGTCGGTCGCGGTGATCTTGAGCTGAATTTTCGCTCCGCTCTTCACAGGAATAGGCGCGGGCGAATACTCGTACTTCTTGGCTGTGACTTCTATGACTTGAACGCTGTCATTGAGTGCCAGCACCGGACTCGGATGCGGAAAAAATATCGCAGGCCACAACTCAATCGCGGCCATGGCGGGCAACAGAGTACGCGACATAAGCTTCTTCATGGAACCTCCTGATTGCTCCAAAATATGCGGACATTGCTCGACAACGTTTAGGTTCCTGCTTTGCTAAAGGTGAAGGAAAACTTTTCGTCCGTGTCCAGCACCTTGGACTTGAGCGTCTTTGAATCATCCGTGCTGACGACCGAATTCGGAATATCGTCCTTATTGATCCGCGTCACCGTAGTTTCGACCGGCACGGTCAGAGCGGCGGGCCAAACGTGAAGTTGTCAATCTTGACTTCCGTCGTCTCAAGCTTCTGCTGCGCGCTTGCGACGACTTCTCATTTTTCTGTCGATTTGGCTTTCTGATCGGGCTAGTTCTCGCTTATGCCAGCGTGGAATCCACCACGGCCAGCGCGTGTTGGCCTTGTACGTAGTTCACATTCGCAATGCCCAGGACGCTCTTGAGCTGGTCCGCCGGCACTTTCATCGGACCTGGCGAATCGGCCTTGCCCGGTTGTGGCTGCGGGAATGCCGTGGACGCCGCGGTATGAAAGGTCACGTTTCCTTCGACTTTCTGCATCGTCTGGTGGATATGCCCATTCAGCACCGTCACCGATCCGAACTTCTTGAGATATGCCAGTGCCTGCGCGCTATCTTCCGTGCCCCAGCCCCACTCCGGATAAACGGACCACAGTGGAATGTGCGCGAACACTACGATCGGCGTGCTCTTCTTCAAGTGCTTCACATCATCTTCCATCCATTCGAGCTGCTCGTGCCCCAGCGTTCCGAGGCCACCGGCCTTCAAATTCATCACATTGACCAGCCCGATGAAGTGCACACCCTTCTTGTCGAAGCTGTACCATCCGCCGCCCTTGCTGCCTTTCCCGTAACGCTCCAGGAACTGCTTCCCGTCGTCGTTCAGTACGTCGTGTTCACCGGGCACGTAAAAGACATCCTTGGGTGTCGCGCTCTTCAATATTTGGTCCACGGTATCAAACTCTTCGGGCTTCGAGAGGTGACTGATGTCGCCCGTGTGCAGCATCAATTCTGGTGCGCGCGAAAGGGCGTTGATCTTGTCCACTGCTGCTTTCAGGGTGCCTGCGACGTCCGGATTCGCCGGCTTGTTGAATCCCATGTGGCTGTCGCTGATCTGCACGAAGCTCAGCTCACCCATCATGTCCGAAGTGCTAATCTCTGAAATTCGGCTCAAACTGTACGAGTTCAGCGCGCCGCCTTTCATCACACAAAAGACGCCCGTTCCCGCCCACGCCATGCACTTCAGAAAGCCTCGCCGGTCAATTCCGTCGTGGTTGTGGTCGTGCAGGAGTTGATCTTTTTTCTTCCCGGACATCCTAGCCCTCCATACCTATTTTTTTTGTCCCGTCTCTAAGCCCTGCAGGTGCCGTTGGGACTGGCGGCGCTGGAAGGTTTGGGGGGTTGCCCGCGCCGCCATGGAACGTGCTTGCAACCATCCAGACCGAGGCAGCGCCTCTCTTATTCCAAATTCTCGGCGTTCATGTCTCTCTTTGTATGTACGTCAAAACGGAGCCTCGTCGAGAATAAAATCGCCGGTTCTCTGGTTCTTACGCATGAAGCATTGGTCAGGGGAAGTCTTTGAACGATTTTGATGCCGAAGACCGACGGCGCTTCGAACAGCTTGTGCTGCCCCATGTCGATGCCGCCTTCAATCTCGCGCGTTGGCTGTTGCGGAGCCGCGCAGATGCCGAAGATGTCGCTCAGGAAGCCTTACTTCGCTCGTACCGTTTCTTCCGCGGCTTTCATGGTGGAGACGCGCGCGCATGGCTGCTGCAGATCGTGCGCAATACTTGCTACACATGGCTGGAGAAGAATCGCCCCCTGGAACTAAGCATGGAATTCGACGAAGAGTTACACCTGCAGACGCACGCCACACCTGAAACGCTCGCTATTGCCGGTGATGATCGCAAGCGCCTGACCCTGGCCCTCGAGACGCTGCCGCCGCGCTTCCGCGAAATCCTTGTCCTTCGAGAGCTCGAAGGTTGTTCCTACAAGGAGATCGCTGCAATCACGGCGATCCCCATTGGCACAGTTATGTCCTCGCTCTCCCGTGCGCGCCGCCAGTTGCATTCCGCGCTGGTAAATCCTCCTCAAGGAGCACGTCCGTGAGATGTGACTTTACCAACTCTCTGCTTCAGGGCTATTTCGACGGTGAGCTTAGTGGCCGTAGAGCTGCCGAATTGGAGCGTCACCTCCGACGTTGCGTCCACTGTGCCACCGAACTTGTGGATCTGGATTTGCTGCGCGATAGATTGCAACTGGCTCAACTCTATGAGCCTGCGACTGCCTCGGTGCGGCGGAGAATTAGTGCGCGCCTCCACGCAATCGCGCCCACGACTGCTGCGTCGCGACCTCTCCTTTGGCACTGGCTGGCAGCCGCGGCCGCACTACTTTTCGTGGCGGTCTTACTGTGGAGAGTGGGGTATGGGCCTCGCGGTGACGACTATCAACCCGAACTTGCCGAGGAAGTTGTCGATGCGCATGTGCAGTCGCTGCAGCTAGGTCGCTTGACTGCCATCAATTCGACTGATGAACAGGCCGTGAAGGGATGGTTCACGGGCAAACTCACATTTGTGTTTCCCGTTCGTGATTTCGCGAACGACGGATTCGCATTGCAGGGTGGGCGCCTTGACGTTGTGGAAGGCCGTTCCGTCGCCGCGCTCGTCTATGCGCGCCCCGAACATCAGATTGACGTATTCATCTGGCCCACACGCGAACAGGACACCTCTCCGCGCGTAGGTTCGCGGCAAGGCAATCAATGGATTGACTGGCGAAAAGGAAGAATAGAATTCTGCGCGGTCTCCGACGCGCCCACGTCCGACCTTCAACAACTCCAGCGGCTTCTTACGAAGTAATCAGACAAATGAATATGTCAAGGGGTACTCGTATGGATGGGGCTGCTCGAAGGAGGCTTAAGAATTGGATAATCAACATCGAGAGCAGCGAGGATCGACACAAGCAGATCATACAATCGACGGTCGCTAAACGCGCATATCAGTTTTTTGAGAAACGTGGATGCAAGCACGGCTGCGACCTCCATGACTGGATGTCTGCAGAGAAGGAGCTCCTGCGCGACGACTTTGACGGAAATACTTCCGAGTTTCACTTCCTTCTTGAGTGGCCGCGAGATCCGGACCTGACTACGATCCTGAGCTTGACGACACGCAGCCTGGTGGTCTTTCGGAGCGATGCACGACTTGGAAGCCAGGCGGACAATCTTCGACATGTACTATCTGTCCATATTTTGCCAGAAAAAATTGATCCCACTAAGGCAGACGTGAAGGCTGTGGACGGGCTGTTGCACGTCTACTTGCCAAAGAAGAACAACAAGCGCTTGTAGCAATAAAACGGAGGAATACAAGTGTGAGCATCAGAGGCGAATTTCGAAGAACATCTTGAGCGCGCGGCTCGAGTACGGGTTGACCCCGATGGGGAAGGACCTGGCGACCCTCATGACGCCCCTGCAGCAGTGGGGTGATCGCTGGATCTACGGCGAAGGACACGAGCCAATGCTAATCCTAGACCGGCGTTCCGGACGGCGCATCCCGCGGTTGCGCATCTTTGACGACGACAGCCGTCTGATCACCGGGCGCGATATGGCGCTTGCGCCAGGGCCGGGGGCCAGCAGACGAACGCGCGCCCGCTACGGTGCGCCTTGAGTCAGGGGAGACAACGGCCATTGAGCGCAGACGGAATCCTGACGCAACCTACAACCACGCGAGCGGACCGACAACAAGCCCTCTATAGACCTGCATTGACGACAGCGCGAAGGGTTCAGCTGTCGACCGTTTCCTTTACTCAGCTATGGCCGGACCGCCAGGACCTATTCGGAGATGATGCGGTCGGCCCATTCGACCAGTGAAACGAAAATGGCAGGATTGCCGAACTTTGCGTTCCAATTCGCTAGATCGATTTCCGAGACCCCACGGGCCCGGGAGCAAGCTCCTCAAGCAAAGACAGGAATGTGTTTGGCGACGACCTTCTCGCGCAACTCGCTGAGCGGCGGCCAACCAATGGGGATCACCGCGTCCGAGGTAGCTTTGCGCATAAGATAGTTCGCGTCAGCAGTCAGGAATATCTGAACTTCGTGGCCAGCGTCCGCCAACGCCAGTGCATGCGCGAACACGAACGACGCTCTGGTTGGGTCGTCGGTCCCCCACGAACTTCTCATCAAGATCCTCAAAGTCTTTTTCGATTCCTGCGCCTTCGTTCCTAGTGCCAAAAATGGGAGACCCAGCAACTGCGACAAGAATCTGCGTCTGGCCATGCTGTTTTCTCCTGAGTTGGGATGCGCTCTAGCGGAAGATTCCCGAGACAATACTCCGTTCTTCTAGCAGTGTCAAAGGTCACATTACGCGAATCATCGCCGCTTCTGTGGCGCGTCATTGCGAAGATGCCCGGCAATGTCGCCAGGTAACCAGAAAGAGAAATCGGCCGAAAACGGTCAAAAGTAAATTCCGAAGCAAGCTTTGTCGTGTTGTCCGAGATTGTATTCGAATCAAAACACCAGTTTGCTCTCTTGGAATATCTAGTTGCATGTGGAGAGCATGCCTGCATGGAGCAACTCTGGTAATGGAAAAGGGCGATGGCAAGTGCACAGCAAGCTCAAGGCGCCCGTGCGCAAAGCGGTATGGCGGAATGGGTGGGCGAAGGACATTATGAGGCGGCCCGCCTCAGAAGGCGGGCCCTACAAAGGCAGGAAGAGAGGCGGGGGCACGGCCGGCGATAGCTGTGCCCCGGGACGATGAGGGCGGAGGGGCAGAGATGCAGAAGATCAGTCTTCCGGACAGTCGTGAAGAGTGATCTTGAGAATCTGGCCGGAGCCGTTAGGTGGATAGCCGAAGCCGTAGTTGGAGACGTAGAGATTGCCGTCGGGGCCGAGGGTGATGCCGGTCGGAAGATTGAGTCCGGCGGCAATTTCAGTGACCTTGCCGTCTTCGCTGATGCGTAGAACCTTTGCAAAGCCGGGCATGGGTCCAGGCGCGCCGACGGTATTTTCCAGAACATAAAGATTATCTTCGTCGTCGAAGACGAGACCAAGGATGGTGTTGAGCCCCGTGGCGAACGTGGAGATGTGTCCGGACGGCGAGATTTTCAGGATTTTGGAAGCGCCGGGCACGATGGGGAAGGTGTCGAGATTGCCGACGAAGAAATTGCCGTCGTGATAGGCGAGGGCGGTGGGGACGATGTGGCCCTGGCTGGCGGAAATGTCGACGACACGGTGAATATCGCCGTCGGTGGAGATGGAATCGAGTTCGCCGTGATTAGGCTCGACGGCGTAGAGCAAACCGCGAGCGGAAACCATGCTGTACCAGGTTCCGTCGGGCTCGAAATCACCGGGGTTAGGATTCGCGACGAGATGGGTCATCTGGAAATGGCTGAGATTGGCGATCTCCTTCCAGGTGCCATTGGATTTGATGCGAAGAACGCCGTTACTTGTGCCGAGGAGGCCGTGAGAGCAACCGGCACCGGCGAGGAGCGCGTAGAGTTGTCCACGGAAGAAAGCGACATCGGCGACGCCGCTGGTCAGATTGCCAAAGGCCGGGCTGGTCTGGCTGGAGGGAAGATCCTCGGCGACGGTGGAGACGTTACCGCGGGCGTCCACTCTGGAAATGCGGGCGGTGAAGCCGCCGGTGTACGGGCCGGGGCCATCGGGGAGTCCGGCGGCCTGGGGGCATTTGCCGACGGTGGAGAGAGTGCCGCCGGCGCCACCTTCGGCGACGTAGAGATAGCCGTCGGGGCCGAACTTGAGGCCGCGGGGATTGTTGAAGCCCGAGGCGAAGACGGAGACATTGGCGGACTGCGCGCCGGCCAGAGTGGCGAAGCTCAGAGCCAAGACCGAAAGTGCGGCGAATCTTTTCCATGCATGGGAGCGAAACATGACGATCCTCCTGAAGATCGCAAAAGTGTAGAGCAGCGACGGTGAAGTGTTTCGCACGGAAAAGGAAGAAGGACAAGGCAAAGCAGGTCACAGGTAGAACATTTGCAGGTCACAGGCTAGAGGGAAGAAAGGGTGGGGGTTAAGCGTAAAAGTTACTTAGACTCGGAGCTAAGAGGCAAGGTGCTTGACCGGGGGGTCCATCCCCACTACACTGCCGCAGCTTCGTCTTGAGTCCCCAGGAAGTGATCATGCTCGAGAACAAGCCCACCGTGAAAGCCCGGTTTGGCCCCTACACACTGGACCTGAGTTCCGGAGAGTTGCACAAGCACAGCACCAAGCTGCGGCTGGGGGAACAACCATTTCAGATTTTGAGTTTGTTGATTGAGAGGCGAGGGCAGGTAGTGAACCGGGAGGAGTTCCACAAGCAGCTGTGGCCGAGCGATACGTTTGTGGACTTCGAGCACGGATTAAACTCCGCGATCCGGCGATTGCGGGAAACGCTTGGGGATACTCAGGAGGAACCGCGGTGGGTGGAGACGATACCGCGGAGGGGGTACCGGTTTATCGGCGGAGTGGAGTGGCAGGCGGAGGAAAGCGGCGGGAAGACAGGGGCGAATGGGGCGCCGATTGAAGCTCTGCCGCGCCCCAAATACCGGTTCGTCGGCGAAATCGCATCTCAGGCACATTCTGCGGTTCCAGCCGAACCAAGTCACCGCAAGCACACTCGCCCAAGGTGGCAAGCGATGGCGGCAGGTCTCCTCGGCATCCTGATCTGCACCCTCGCAGTCGGGTTTGCCTATCGATGGTCAGGTCCCCGCCAAACGTCCGCTGCGCTCAGTGCCTTTCCGTTCACAGCCTTGCCGGGACTTGAGATTTCTCCTGCTTTCTCCCCGGATGGTTCGCGAATCGCCTTTGCCTGGAACGGCGATCCTGCATCAGGAGGAAAGGGCTTCGATCTGTACGTCAAGGCCATCGGCAGTGAGACTCTTCTCCGCTTGACGCACCATCCCTCGGAATGGATCAGCCCCGCTTGGTCGCCTGACGGCTCGCAGATCGCCTTCCACCGCATGGCGGGCGCCGAAACAGGTCTCTATGTTGTGCCGGCTCTCGGCGGTCCGGAAAGAAAGCTGCGCGCTACCCGCGTGCCTTATGCGGTCGCCGCCCCGATCAGCTGGTCGCCCGACGATAAATGGATTGGCTTCGGGGAGCCCTTGCCCGACAAGCCCGAAGATCGGATGTTCCTCCTCTCCGTTGAATCTTTGGAAACCCAGGAACTCCCTCACGATCCCAAATGCCTTCATGAGGCAACGCCCACTTTCTCAAATGCGGGCGACCGCTTGGCATACCTCTGTGTGCGCAGCACGAACGAATTCGAACTGTATTCCCTGGCACTCCCTGGCGGCGCGCCGAAACTCATTACAGCATTCTCGAATTTCCCGATAGGATTCGCGTGGTCCGCCGACGACCGTAAATTGTTGCTTGCCTTGTCCTCCGACGGCGGACCAGATCTGCACGAGATTGTGGTCGCGGACGGTTCTAGCCGGCGGCTCGATTTTGCCGCTAATGCAAGTTGGCCTACGGTTTCACTCAAAGGCAACAAATTGGCCTACAGTGCTATTTCCGATAACATCAACATTTGGCGGCAGGATCTCCTCTATCCGCAAGCTGCCGCCGTAAAACTCCTCTCCTCTACGCGGGAGCAAGACGACGCCCAATATTCTCCCGACGGCCAGCACATTGCGTTCGGATCCAACCGCGCTGGGTCCGCGGAAATTTGGATGAGCGATGCTGACGGTAACAATTTAGTGCAGCTATCGAAGTTCAAGGGCGCCTCGGGTACCCCTCGTTGGTCACCCGACAGCAGAAAGATCGTGTTTGATTCGCACCGCTCCGGCCACTTCGCAATCTATATCGTGGATATTTCCGAACGCGCTCCCCGGAAGCTCGTCATCAACCTTCGGAAAGATGTGTCCGCACCCAACTGGTCGCGCGATGGGAAGTGGATTTATTTTCGATCGTACGAGGTCATGGGGCACAAGATGTACCGATGCGCAGCAGCAGGTGGGGACGCTGTTCTATTATCCACGCAGCCCGATGAAATATCGCCTCAGGAGTCTTACGATGGGGACGTCCTTTACTTTGCCGCGCGGAACGTCAACACCGGCCTGCGGATGATTCCCCTACGGCACTCCTCTACGGAGTCCGCTGTTGACGGCATACCTCCGGTGGCTAGCGAGAATCTCTGGTCCGTTGTTTCGGGAGGTATTTATTTTGTTCCTGCAGATACGCCTAGATCCCTGTGCTACTTTGATTTCAGCTCCAGGAAGATTCGCGAGGTCTTTCATATAGAAAAGAACTTCGGCGGGGGCCTATCGGTGTCGCCCGATGGCCGCTGGCTTCTCTATTCGCAAGTCGACGAAGAAAACGGCGACATCATGATCGTCGACCATTTTAGCTAGCACTTTCTTCACACTTAAGGCGTGTGTCATGAAGAAGATGACCTGTCGGAGGACTTGCGTTTGGTAATCGACCCACTCGGCCCATCCGGTTACCGCGGGCTACTGTTTTTAGCCACTTTTTGGGCTTCGAAGCGCTTCGCGGAACTTCACGTGGACATATTGAAAGCTCGCGATAGTAAAGGCGATAGCGGCAATTTCCCTTGTAAAACGAGGCCTTCAAAAAGCCTGGGGTTTAAGTCTCTCCTCTCCGCCATAGTTGAATTCCCCAATAAAAATGCGGCGATTTGTGCCGTGGCTCGCCAACGCTCCGGCGGAGACCAGGATCGCAGAGCAGATGCGAAGAGCGCGCATTTCAACCTCCTACCAAAACACCGCGTACAATGCCGCCAGTGCGCCGCAGACGATCAGCGTGCCCGCTAAGAATCCCTTCGATACTTTGAACATGGAGGCATCCACCGCCAACGAGGTTCCATCGGAGCTTTCGCCGCCCGGGGCGGCCGGCCTTTTCCCAAGCAGGCTGATGACCACCATCCCGAACACGCAGAAAATAAAGACGATCTCCATCCGATCCAAAAAAGGAATCTCGTAAACACCTGTGTCATTGGCCTTGGCAAAGCCGCTGGAGGCGAGTCCAGAAAGGTCTATGAAGTTTGGAACAAATTTCAGCAAACAGGAGCACGCGAATCCACCGATGGTGGCAAAGAGCGCCGCGTTTGAAGTCGTCCGTTTCCAGAAAAAGCCCAGGATGAACATCGCGAAAATCCCGGGACTCACAAAACCCGTGTATTCCTGGATGTATTGAAATCCGCCTTTTGCACCGATGCCCATCCTCGGAGCGAGGAATACCGCGACAGCCATTGCGACGACGATCGCGAATTTGCCTATCCAGACGACTTTCTTCTCGTCGACCCCCGGGTGCAGATACGGCTTGTAGATATCGAGCGTGAAGATGGTGGAAATGCTGTTGGCTTTTCCGGCGAGAGAGGCGACCACCGCCGCGGTGAGCGCAGCGAACGCCAGGCCTTTTAGACCGGTCGGCAGCAGGTTCAGCAACACGGGATAGGCCTGGTCGGGTTGCACCTGGCCACCCAGAAGCAACTCGCTTTGAAAGCTTCCCTGCCGATACAACACATAAGCGGCGATGCCCGGCAGCACGACGATCACGGGCATTAGCAATTTCAGGAAGGCGGCGAACAGCAGACCGGCGCGCGCCGTGGGAAGGCTGGCCCCGAGCGCTCGCTGGGTGATGTATTGATTGCAGCCCCAGTAGCTCAGATGCGAGATCCACATTCCCCCGATCAAGACCGTCAATCCCGGCAGATCCAAGTAGTTGGGATTGTCCCTTTTCAGGATCATGTGAAAATGATCGCCCGCGTGTTCCCGCAACAGGTTGAATCCGTTCACGACTCCGGTTGTGCCGAATTTTCCCGAAACCAAATTCAGCGCGAGGTAGGTTGTCACCAAGCCGCCGAGCGCGAGAAAGAATACCTGAATCACATCGGTGTAACCGATGACCTTCATTCCGCCGAGGGTGATGATCACGGCGAAAATCGCTAGCGCATACATGCAGGTTCCAGGATCGATTCCGGAGATCCCGTGGACCGCGAGCCCGCCGAGGTAAAGAATGGAGGTGAGGTTCACCACCACGTAGAGCAATAACCAAAAGACCGCCATGATCATCGCCACCGTTCCGTTGTAGCGCTGCCGCAAAAACTGCGGCATGGTGTAGATCTTATTTTTCAGATACACCGGCATGAAGAACACGGCCACGATGAGGAGCGTGGCCGCCGCGAGCCATTCGTAGGTCGCGATGCCCAAACCCATCTTGAAACCGGAACCGCTCATGCCAATCATCTGTTCGGCAGAGATGTTTGAAGCGATGAGGGAGGCGCCGATGGCCCACCAAGTCAGGGCGCCCTCGGCTAGAAAATAGTCAGTCGAGGAAACCGCGGCGGCCCTTTTTTTCGTGTAGATCCAATACCCGTAGGCGGCGACGGTTAGGAAATAGACGAGAAAGACAACGTAATCAGGGGAGTGGAGTGTATTCATAGGGTAAAGTGGGTTGCTCCTCAATCCAGCGGTTGAGAATGGAATAAGACGGCTGGTGAATCGACAGCGGCACGCGGTACGACTTCGCAGCGGCGATAGGGCATAGAACCGTAGCGCGAGGGCGCCCGAGCGTAGGGAACGGGAAAGGCCATGTCTTTAATCCAATGTTGCGAGAATAGCGTTGACGCCAATTTCGGCAATTTCGAGATCTTCCACGCCCGTGAGTCCGCTGACCGCGACAGAGCCAACACATTCGTCTCGATAAAAAACGGGGGCCCCACCGTCCCAGCCGAGATAGCGGACGTCGCCGTGATAATGAACGTCCCAACCCTCAGCGAGCGCGGCGCGCCCCAAAGCGCCGCTGGGCTGACGGAGGCGCGATGATGTGAATACCTTATTGGCTGCTATTCCTGCGGACGGCAGCGAGGCGCTATCCATACGCAGAAGCGCGATCAACTCGCCGTGCCTGTCACCGACGGCGATGGAGCCCACTTTGTTTCGCCGCCTAAGCTCGGCTGCGCAGGCTTCAATAGCGAGACGCGCTTCTGCCTCACCAAGTTCGAGATGTGATTGCATTTTACGTTGCCCCCGCGCTGAGGATCGTTCCAAGATTGTTTACCAAAACGGACCAGCAACATCGTTCGACTCGCCCCAGCGGACTGTTGGGATCCATGCGGTGGCATTGTCGGTAGCTATATAACCCGGCGTAGTTGCGTCGATGTTAATTCTTTTGATATTCATTCCTTTCCCCGCACCTTGGCAAAAAATCATCAGAGGAGCATTCAGCTAATCAGACCAGGGCGTCGGCTTGCGGTCCCAACGATGACGTTTCAACTCCCGAAGGAGATCCGGAGGGAGCGGGCCCTGGTCGCTCAAAGCGATGTTTTCGCGGACATGTTCCAATTTCCTCATGCCCACAATCGTCGTGCTCACCGCAGGATGAGAAAGCACGAAGCGCAGCGCCATCTGCGGCAGTGACATTCCTCGCGGCAGAATTTGTTTGAGTTGGTCCACGCGTTCCAAGGTATTGGCTAGATTCTCGGGATTGAAGTAGCGCGAGCGCCAGTCGCTGGCCGGAAATTTCGTGTCCTTGGTCATCTTCCCACCGAGGCTGCCTTCGTCGAGCGCCACCCTGACGATGACTCCGACGTTCAACTCCTGGCACGCGGGAAATAATTCGTCCTCGGGTGATTGGTCGAAGATGCTGTAGATGACTTGCACGGAATCCACGAGGCCAGTCCGCATCGCCTTGATTCCGTTTTCCGGTTCCCAGCGGTTCAGGCTCAACCCAAAAAAGCGAATGACTCCATCCTGCTTCAACTTCTGTACTGTGTTGCGGAAATCAGCCTCATCGGCCCAATGATCGGACCACACATGGAACTGAAGCAGGTCGATCGAATCAGTGCCGATATTTTTGCGAATAAGATCGGCGTACTTGAAAACGTGCTGCGGAGGAAACACTTCACTGTACTTATATTTCGACAGCGCGGGCCAACGTTCGTTCATGGGCGGAATTTTAGATGCGGCATAGAGGCGTTTTTCGCGATTCATGCCGATGATCTGCCCGAGCAGGCTATCGCTTTTGCCTTCTCCATAGGCCCAGGCGGAGTCGAAGAAATTGCAGCCGAGCTTCACCGCAAGTTGGAGCGCCGCCAGGGACTCGCTATCCTCCGATCCACTCCACCCGCCCATGCCCCATAATCCGTGCGCGATTTGCCCAACTTCAAATCCAGGGCGACCGATCTTGCGATATTTCATTGGCCGTTCCTATAAAAAGATTCGTGTGAGGCTGATTTGTAAACGCGGATGCTCCAACATGTGCCGCTCGCGCCGCCACCTCCGGTACGGACCTTCAAACCCGGGTCGTTTGCAACCGGCGCGAATCGCACGACTTGTAATAAGTAGCGATTTGCGACTTCGCTGAGAATGCGCCGGACCCTCTTCGTTGACATGGAGTGGCGATGCCATTCGGTGGGCGAGACGTGGCGAGGACAGCTACGCAAATGAATTGTCAAAGACTGGCTACTTTGTAATGACGAAATCTGCACTCTCGCCCTCCGCGGAGTTGGGGCCGATCCACACGGTGGCTTGTGCCGGCTCCACTAGGTTTTGCATATCGATGTTCCAGAATGCAAGTTCATCGCGTCCCAGGGTGAATTCGACCCGCTGTGATTGTCCTGGCGAGAGAGTAAGCCTTCGAAATCCCTCCAGTTGTCTCACGGGAAGAGCGACGCTCGTTCCCCGAAGGCAGATGTAGAGTTCTACAATTTCATCGCTAGCGCGCGATCCAGCATTCCTTACCGTGGTGGACACATGCAGCGGTTGCCCGGTCTTCTCGTTGAGCGCGCCAGCACTCAACCGGGATGTGCTCAGTTCCAAAGGAGAGTAACTAAATTGGGTGTAACTGAGTCCGTAACCAAACGGAAAGAGCGCCGCATTCTCTTCGTCCACGTACCGCGAATGGTATTTTTCGTGATTGTTGGCCGGTGGACGACTGAGATCAACGCCACCAGCAGGACGGCCGGTATTCATTGCATCATAGTAGAGGGGTTCTTGGCCCACGCTGCGAGGCATCGAAACGGTAAGCTTCCCGCTCGGACTCACATCGCCAAAAAGTGTTCGTACGAGTGCTGGTCCCGCTTGCACTCCTGGAAACCAACCTTGCAAAATCGCCGGTACGTGACTCGCGGCCCAGTGGAGGGTCAGTGGCCGGCCACTGAAAACAATCAAGACCACGGGTTTTCCCGCCGCGGCCACTGCTTCCAAAAGCTGTTGTTGGTTTCCTGGCAGACCGAGATGGGCTCGGGAAGCTGCCTCGGCGGTCATCCACAAGGAGTCTTCTCCTAGAGCCATCAAGACAGCGTCAGCCTGCTTGGCCGCCGCAACGGCTTCTCGAAAGCCGTTATCTTCGGCAGTTAGAATCTCCGTGCCTTTGGCGTAGAGCACTCGCCCGCTTGATTGCTGCACGCGCGAGGTCAGGGCTGTCCGCAACGTCACTACGTCTGCCGCATCACCCCTTGCGCGCCACGGACCAAGCATATCGGAGGCACTATCGGCTAGAGGGCCGATGAGGGCGATGGTGTGGACGTCCGGACCAAATGGGAGGGGCGGCTTCCCTCCCGCGTTACCGTTCTTCAGAAGCACAAAGGAACGTTCCGCAACGGTGCGGGCGAACTCCACGTCGGCAGGATTGACTTGAGGCTTGCCGCCGCTTGCCGCTTCGGGAGTATAGGGATGATCGAATAATCCTAGCGCGAATTTTATACGGAGCATACGACGCGCAGCTTGATCCACGGCGGCTTCCGGCACGTCTCCTGACTGCACCAGTTCCGCCAAATAGCGGGAATACTCGTTGCCTTCAAGATCCACGTCGAGGCCCGCGAGAATCGCTTTGCGCGCCGCTGTTTTGCCGTCCACGGCAATGCCGTGGGCGATCGTTTCCCGCACTGATCCATAGTCGCTGATCACCACTCCCTCAAATCCCCACTCTTGGCGAAGGATGTGCGTCAGCGTAAACCGATTGGAAGTAGCGGGCACGCCGTTTAGGGTATTAAAGGCGCTCATGACCGACCCGCCGCCAGCTTCCACGGCGGCGTAGAAGGGTGGCAGATAGACTTGACGCAACATGCGTTCGGACATGTCCACCGAGTTGTAATCTCGCCCCGCTTCGCCGGCTCCGTAGCCAACGAAATGCTTCATGCAGGCCAGCATGGATTCCGGATCGTCCAGGCGAGCGCCTTGATATCCGTGCACGTAAGCAATGGCCATGGCGGAGCCCAGGTATCGATCCTCTCCGGCTCCTTCCACGATGCGTCCCCAGCGGGCATCGCGCGCGATATCAACCATGGGCGAATATGTCCAGCGAATACCTTCTTTGGTGGCTTCTTTGGCAGCGAGGCGCGAAGCTCTTTCCACCAGCGTGGGATCCCAGGTCGAGGCCATGGCCAGCGGTACAGGGAAAATGGTGCGGTATCCGTGAATTACGTCCAACGCGAAGACCAGTGGAATGTGCAGCCGGGAGTTTTCGACGGCCAGCTTTTGCAAGGAATTGGTCTCGGCCGCTCCCGTAATGTTCTCGAAGGAGCCCACCCGGCCCTGGGCGGCCTGTTCGCGATAGTCGGCATGGGGCGAACCAGGTCCCGTGGAACTATCGGCGAAGTGAACGGTTTGTCCGATCTTTTCTTCCAGTGTCATTTGGCCGAGCAATCGGCTGACGCGCTGCTCGATTGCGGTATCGTCCAACCGCTGCGGAGACTGCGCCCTGACCAAACCGTAGGGCCACGCGGAAGCAACAGTCAGAAGTAAAATACGAACCGAACACATTTTGGACGCCATGTTCCTTCTCCGTCTCCTCATCCGGGCTGCCTCGGTCAGGCAGACACTGTTTTCACATGCGCGTGCCTGCTACGGTGTCGCATCGACCCTCCAGAAAAACGCCCTCTATCAGGGCAGATGCTAATAGAAAACCGGTATTCTAGCAATAATTAAGTGATGTGAAGCGATGTAGGCCAGAGAACTGGCGCACGCGCGTGGTCGGCCCGCGTGATTTCCAGTCCGAAGGTGCCTTCGAGAATAATTTTGCGACCCCAGTACCGGCGGAGAAACATATGCGGATTTCTGGGGAGTCAGTGCCGTGGCGCTGAGACGGGCCGCAGTTGTTCACGCGGCTCGGAGAGCCGGTTGCGTGTGGGTCAAGTGTGCAGGCGCGTTTAGCGGCGGAACACTGTTGAAAACCGAGTTCTCGACGAAGCTGCAGGATGCGGGAGTCAACGCAACTGCCTACGCCGCGAAACTGCCCGGCGGCCGGACATCGATGATCATTCTGAACAAGAACGCGATAGCGGACCTTGAGGGAGAACTCGATTTCCGTCGCGGCGTCAGCGGAGCGGTCGAAACCGAAATATTGCGCGCGCCGGCACTAGACAGCCGCGAAGCGCACTTCACAAAGTCAACGAAGACCGACTCGCTCAGGCAGGGCAGGTGCTCCGCCATTGTGCCCCGTGCAACGGGAGTGATTTAATTGATTCGCGTAGTTCACAAGCAAGCGGTGACCACCCCTGATAGTTTCCATTTCATCTGCGGACCGGTTTGAAGTCGAAACAAGCCAGATTCATGTTGCCGTTCGTCAATATGTGGACGGTGAGAACGTTCTCCCCTTTGCGGAGATGAATTTTGAACAATCGCGAAGCCAGGTTCCAGTGGTGCCATTGGCGCCAGGCCAGCGGGTCTGCAGAATCATTTGTAGACGTGATCTGCAGAGGTCCTGTCGCGTCCTTTCCATTTACATCGACTGATATTGTTCCCCCACGGTTCGACGTGTAAAGAAAATCGGCCGCGTATGTTCCCGTGCGTGTCACATCTACAGTGATGTTGAACCACTCTCCGGGTTCGGTCCAGCCAACATAGAGCAGGTCTACAGGAGGAACAACCTTGTCGAAGGGGTTGTCGTCAATCGGGTCTGGCTGGCGGTGAAACTTCGTGTAGGAAGTATCCACTCCCTCGTGGATACGAAATTCGTTGAGGTAGGTCCCATCGGCCTGGTTCAACTCTCCGCTGCCGTGATTCTGTGGATCGCTGTCGTGATACGCGACCCCTTCGCCGCCCAGGTCATAGTAAGCACACAATACTCGTCCCGGTATTTTTTGTGGGCCGCCCTGATAGCGGCTGTCGTGATAAGGCAGACCTCTATACTGGCTCAAGAATGATTGGGAAAACGCAATTGCCGGTCGCATCGATGCCGCTACGAAGAATAAGCAAAACGCTCTCCGGCTCATCCTGCCTCCCTGAGTACCGACAACCTATCTGCAGTTGCGCAACTCCGCCGATCAGCGGCAGCGACGGCTCAAGTATGTTCCGCACTTCAGACTTGGAAAAGTTCGATCCCGTGCGCTTTTGCGAGATTGCGCGAGTACTTCTTATCTCTCCCTTTGTTCCGGGCGCGCGCGTGGTCAGGCTGCGTGATGCGGATCATTACGTCTACTTAGCAAACGAGGCTGACGTGCTGCGCGAAATGAAATCCTTCCTGAGCACCCTTCGGTAGCAACGCCCGCGGCCATCATCTACTCCTCAAAAAATTGTAACAATTTAATAGCGGGTTTCCAGGTTCGTTTTCTAGACTAGGATTGTTAACGTACTCGGATAGTTGCTGACCTGTGATAAAAGCCAGCGAGTTGCCCAACTCGTAGATCTGGTCCCCCACAAGGTGCTTGCGTTCGAGGCTACGTAGTTGAAGAATGGAGCCCCGGGCTTTGTAAAGGCGGCGATCATATCTGATCCAGCTTTCGGACGGTTCGTTCCGTACCAAGCTGCCCCTACGGAGTCTTTGATCATCCTCCGCTTGGAGACAGCGCGATTGTTGCCCGACCTCCTGTCCTGCGGCCTGAAGCACCTTCGCAGAAGCTCCAATGTCGTCTGCTGCGTGCGTGGGTCGTGCGGCCTCGAAATCCATTCTCGAACGCGAGCGTCCTGTCAGGCCACTTTCCTCAGGTTATTACCCGATGCGTATTTGCAGAATTCGCCCTATGGCTTTCCGGCATTGAAACTGCAACATATGCCGCTAGCCAATCCCCGGAGCGTGGTCATGAAATCCCATCGAAGATTTGCCCCAGCCGGTCTTCGCGTGTTTGCCCTTTTAGCGGCGGTTGCGTTGTGCTTCTGGATGAGTATGGATGCGCGCGCGCAGGCGCCCGACGCAACTGCGGCGCAACCGGCCGTCTCCCCGGCCCGCATCACGCATACCTTAGATGAAAGCAATCTCGTGACGCTGAAGGGGAACGTACACCTGCTCGCGCGCCCGGAATTCGATCAAGGAGCGGTGAGCGATGGCCTGCAGCTGCATCGCATGCTGCTTCTCTTGCAGCGAAGCCCGGACCAAGAAGTCGCTCTGCAGAAGTTGCTCGATGAGCAGCAGAATAAATCCTCGGCGAATTATCATGCCTGGCTGACGCCCGCGCAGTTCGGCCAACAATTTGGCCCCGCGGATGCGGACATCCAGACCGTAACGAGCTGGCTCCAGTCCCGTGGCTTTCAGATTAACAACGTGTCTGCGGGCCGAACGATAATCGAGTTTTCAGGTAACGCTGCGCAAGTGCGAAGCGCGTTTCACACAGAGATGCATACGTACCTCCTGAATGGCGAGGCGCACACGGCCAACGCCCGCGACCCGCAAATACCCGCAGCCCTTGCGCCTGTGGTTGCGGGCCCTGTGTCCCTAAACAATTTCCCGGTAAAATCGCACGTGCTCCCCCTGGGATCGTTCTTCCGATCGAAGACAACGGGCGAAACGAGACCGCTGACTACATTTCCGAATTGCGGCGTGGCGGGCTGCTTTGGGCTGGGGCCTGCGGACTTCGCAACGATCTACAACAGCGCGCCATTGCTGAGCGGAACTCCCAAGATTGACGGGACTGGGCAGACTATCGCCATCGTCGGAGAGTCCAACATCAACGTTGCCGACGTAACCGATTTCCGCACTATTTTCAACCTGCCACAGAATTTCTCGGCGGCCAACGTCATCCTAAACGGACCGGACCCGGGCATTAATGTCAGTGAAGACGAGTCTGATCTCGATGTGCAGTGGGCAGGAGCCGTAGCGCCCGGCGCGACAATAGATTTCGTAACGTCGGAGCCGACGGAGACGACTGCAGGCATCTTCCTGTCTGCGACGTATATCGTTAACAACAATATTGCTGGCGTGATGAGCGAGAGTTTTGGCGGCTGCGAACAACAGATCGGGACACTGAACCAATTTCATAGTGCATTGTGGGAGCAAGCTGCGGCGCAGGGAATTACGGTCATGGTGTCGTCTGGCGACGGCGGTTCCGCTGGCTGCGACAATTTTGATACAGCGCAAACCGCCACGCAGGGATTGGCGGTTAGCGGCTTCGCCTCAACCCCATTCAACGTGGCGGTCGGTGGCACGGATTTTGACCAGATCAACAAGTGGTCCCAGTTCTGGAGCACGACAAACAATTCCACTACACAGGGCTCGGCTCTTGGCTACATTCCCGAGATTCCGTGGAACGATTCCTGCGCGCAATTAGGAATCACCGGGTGCGGAGCATCGGCGTCGCAGGGATCGTTGAACATCAACGCGGGAAGCGGCGGCGCAAGCACGCTTTATCCCAAGCCTTCCTGGCAATCCGGTACTGGAGTGCCACAGGACAGTCACCGCGATGTGCCTGACCTTTCGCTCTTTGCCAGCAACGGTTTCGACGCCAGCTTTTACATCATTTGCCAAAGAGACGCCAGCGGAACCGGTGCGTGCAATTTGAACGATCTTGGTTTTACCTTTCAAGGGATGGGAGGGACATCCGCCTCCGCGCCGGCATTTGCCGGGATCATGGCCCTCGTGAACCAGAGCCAGGCGACAGCGAACAATCCGGCTCCGCGACAAGGCAATGCGAATTACGTTCTGTACCAACTCTTCAACAAACAGGTGAACGCGAGTCCCGCTGTCAATTGCAATTCATCCGCAACACCTTCTACGTCTTGCACGTTTTACGACATTACGCGGGGCAACAGTGCGTTGGCCAATAGCTCTACAGGGACGAATTCCGTACCATGCGCGGGGGTCTCCACGAATTGCAGCAGTAAAGTGTCCGGCACAAACGGAGTCCTGGTAACGCCGGCTAATCCTTCTACGCCAGCCTATTCAACTGCCACCGGCTATGACCTGGCTACCGGGCTTGGTTCCGTGAACGTGGCTAACCTTGTGAAAAACTGGTCGTCTGTAACTTTCCTGCCGTCAGCAACAACCCTGAGCGCAACGGTCAACGGCCAGGCCGTAACGTCCATCGCGGGAATCGCGCATGGCACACCGGTGAATGTGAGCAGCACCGTAGCCGCCGGACAAGGCGCGACGGGGATACCTTCAGGCCAAGTAGCCTTGCTGGCCACGCCCAATCCGATAGCCAGCTCTCCAGGTCCTTCGCTGGGATTCGACGTGTTAACACTGGACAACACTGGATCCGCGACGGGAATGGGCGTGGTTTTGCCAGGCGGACAATACAACTTAACCGCGCATTACCAGGGAGACGGAACGTTCGGCGCAAGCGATTCGCCTGCGCCGGGCATAGCGGTCAACATTTCCCCTGAGACGAGCAAAACGATCATCAGCATTCCCGTGTTCGATCCCACGACAGGGCGCGAGACGGGAAACGCGCCGACAGCGCTCGTTTACGCATCGCCGTACATTGCTCGAATCGATGTCGGCAACGCGCAGGCCACGCTTTCCTATCCGCCGCAGCCGTTCTGCACTCCGCCCGCCTGCCCCACGGGAACCATTACCTGGACCGACTCCCTCAACGCTGCTCCTCCCCTGCCGCTGGACGGCGGAACGTTCCCATTGAACGGTGAGGGTTTTACAGAAGACCAGCCGATTCAGCTTCCGGGCGGGTCGCACGTACTCACCGCCAGCTACAGCGGAGACAAGAGCTTCGCTCCCAGTTCGAGCACGTATGCGCTGACAGTCACGCCTGCGCCGACAACGACGGGTTCCGGAAATCCCCCACTACCGCCGCAGATCGTTTTGCCGTTTGGCCTGGGGGCTACAGTGAGGTCGCAGAACTTCGGCGGCGTTATGGAGAGTTGCAACGTCACCTTCCTGGACGGGAACACGCCGGTTCCGGGCACGGTATCTTGTGGCGGTCAAAACGGAGGGCCAACCTACGGAGCCTTCATCCAGCCTTCCCTCATCGTTAATCAGACCACTGCTGGAACTCACACTTACACGACTAAGTTCAATGGCGATGCGAATTACGGGCCATCCACTTCGGCGCCTATGACCACCAGGGTGTTCTACGGCACTAACGTAAGCATTGCAGCCAGCGCCACCAACATTCAATACGGCTCAAGTATTACTCTCACTGCCATTGTCGATTCAACAGTCACACAAGGGGGACCTCCCATCAGCAATCTCGTGACTTTCTATTTTGGCTATCCCCCCTCCAACCCTGTGACTGGCACTGTTTCGTACACCCCCATAACGGACTCTTCCGGTAACATCGCTCTACAAGCCACCATCACGGCCACTCCTCAAAATTCCGGTATTTTCACCGCTGCGTTTGCTGGAGACAATAACTACTTCATGGGCGGAACGGTTACGCCAGTTAACGTGACCGTGAATATTTCTGATTTCAGTCTCTCCGCGAACCTCGCCACTTCCTCCATCACCGCCGGAACTTCCGCGGCAGCTACCATTACCGTCACTCCGGCAAGCAATGCCTCTAGCCCCGTAACCCTCACTTGTCCTCCGTTCAACCTTCTCGGTCAAACACAACCCACTGGCATTTCCTGCAGTTTTTCGCCTACCACAGTCAATCTCAGCAACAGCGCCGCGGCCACCTCGACTCTTACGATTTCAACCCTCGCGCCTTCTTCCAGCAATTCGACGAGTTTCGTCTCGCCGCAGCCGCAGCCTCGTCCCCGCTACTCCCCGCTCCGCCCCCATTGGCCACTGCTGATAATCTCGATCCTTATCTTCCTTATACTCCTTCTGTTTCCGGCTCACCTTCGCCGCAATCGATTACTCACCATCTGCGGATGTGCCTGCGCTCTCGCCTTGTTGCTTGTGTTCTATGGATGTGGCGGCGGATCGTCCTCAGGGGGAGGCGGGGGCGGTGGTCCGGTCCCGACCTCCATTACTCTGACGACCTCAAGCGTGAAGGTCCCTAGTAGTCCGACTTCTGGGGGGAGCGTTCAGCTCACGGCGAACGTCACTGCATCCGAGGCACCGGCAGGGACGGTGGCCTTTACAGTTGATGGCAATAGCGCGTGGTTTGCGAGCCCCACTCCCGTTGTTGCCGGAGCCGCACAAGTTCAACTCACGAACTTGTCGGTAGGCATCCACACCGTCAGTGCTCGATATTCTGGCGATGCCAACACGCTCGGCTCGCAAACCAATGGGAGCCTCAACATCGCGGTGACTGGCTCGACCGGGCTCACACTGCAAGGCAGTACCGGAGGCCTTGCTCACTTGACCTCGGTCAATTTCAACTTGCAGTAGGAAACCCCGGGGAGGAAACTCAGGACGAAACCCGGCCGGTGGCAGGGCCTAACGCTTTGGGGAGATGGGGACAGGTAGGACGTTCTCCGATTAATTGCCCCGCCGTTCAATGCCACTAATGACCGTTCAACCCTGAAATTCGACCAGCAAACGCTACACAAAAAAAAATCCCTCTCATACTGACGCCGGGGAGATGTGGATGTGATGAAAAGTTTATTGAAAAACAACGAGCGCTCGTGTCGGGATCAACCGTGAGAAAGTCCTTCGGGTTGAAGGCGTCCTGCAGAATCAGGATCACGGTGAATGCGGACGCGGAACTTGAACCGTTTATACAACTCATCGAAGCGCTGGAACCTTGGCTCGAAGAAGTCGTTCTAATCGGCGGCTGGGCACACAGGCTCTACCGCCTCGATTCCCGTGCTCAGGGACTGGCGTATCCGCCGCTCACAACACTCGACAGCGACGTCGCCTCTCCATCGAAGATCGAAGCCAAGGAGACCAGCATACGGACGACACGATTCGCGAAGCAGTGCAAATGGTCGTCGGTAGGAAACTCAACCCTGAAGCATTGACCGAGACTTGCCGTGCGGGATTGAATGCAATTTTTACGTAGAAAAAGGCCCCTACTTCCTTTTTCTTTCGGGCGCGATGATGCCCGCAGGAAACATGACCAATCATTCGGTTTTCAGCCGAGGGTTTTAAGGCAGGGCTTGGATGTGTGCCGTCTGAGAATGTCGATTTCGTTTGCTTACGGGAAGAACGTGGCTCGGCGAGAAGGAGTCTGTTTTTGTCAACTCAAGCTTGTAGGCACTCAATGTATTCTGATTTTGAGGCCTTCCGATGCAAAGCCGAATTGCGAAGCGTTCGTTCGGTAGACAATTGTGAACTACGTCCTGTGCTTGACTTAGACAGTGGCACTCCTCTTTTTTCGACTTTCGCGATGGAAGTTACGATTGAATAGAAAAGCGGATACTGATTTACCGGCCTTTCCGCGCTTCGAATAGCGAACAGAGGGTCGTAACTTCTCGAGGGCACGCTCTGACCATGGCGCATCCTTAACGCTCCGTGCAACAGGTTGCCGATAAGTGTAGTAGAATCAACGTGGAGGAGTGGCAGAGTGGCTGAATGCGGCGGTCTTGAAAACCGTTTGGCCCGAAAGGGTCACGGGGGTTCGAATCCCTCCTCCTCCGCCATTATATATTAGTTAATATAATATAATATTGTAATATTGCCGCGGCGCGGTAGCCGTCGAGTTTAATTTCTTCTGTGGCGATGAACGTTATGTGGCGCTGACTTTGATAGGCGATCTAGCCAAGCGAAAGTTTGCAGAAAAGCACCACATAATCTGAAACGTGCCTCCAGGCTGACCCTTGTATGGTCCTCATTGCATTTGCGGCCCGATAAGTTATGTTTACGCGGATGGAATCTTACCTGTTAATTAGCCATGTGGATTATTTCCGATGGATTTCTCCTTGCTTCGTAACGGAACAGGCGCCAAGCACCGTTTCGGTGCGCGTGACTCACGCTAGGCGGATTTCACTTGTCCGGTTTCGTTAATCAGACCTAGTCGCGCCGTGCCCGTAGTCGTTTAGTAGTGGATTCCCTGAATCCCACGAGCGCCTTGTGCACGGGCCGAGACTGCTGTTCAACGCAGTGATTGCGCGTCTTGTTCTACTTGACCAGGGGCCAATCGCAGGGGGCAGCCGACGATTCGCACGCGGGCACTACGGGATCGTCCATCGTTGCCGGCCGGGGCTCTGGAGTTCCATGCACCGCGCCCGTCTCGTCCATGAGATAGCTTCGGACACAGTTCATCGCATAGTTTGTGCATCGTCCTGACCCGGATATTTTCAGGGCGGGTTGCCCGCCCGTCAAAACCAGGTGAATTTCTAAGACGTACCCGGTATTGCCTGCCATTCGGAACACAACGACTCCATCCTGGTTTTCCCATTGACCGGGTCGATAAGGACACCTGTTTTGAAGATCCCGAACGATCCCATCGGCGTCAAGATTCTGCACCGCGGATGCAGGTCTCTCCATGCAGCGCCGAACCTCGGGAAGCACCATCGCCCCCTCCGAGCCGCCCATGGCTCGCACTGCGAACTGGGTGTGCCCGTAAATGATTCCCGAGGAATCGGCAATGTACGGGTCAGCATGTTGGAACCACCCTCCCTCTGAGCGCGCCTCCAACTGGAATGATTCCGCCTTCCCAGGGGCCGGACCGATTGGTCCGTAGCTTAGGGTGTAGCCCACTACTTTCCCCGGATTCGCATCAAGCGAACTGCATCCCTGCACGCTGGCAGTCGCCGCGAGGTTATCCGGATAGCTGGATTTTTCCAATTTATATCTTTGTAGACACGCAAGCACCTGGTTCATCACTTGGATGAGTTGAGTTTCGTTGAGCATTGAGTTGAGCCGCTGCATCCTCCGGTTTTCGTCGTACTTATCGTGTGCCCAGACTCCCAGGACAATCAGAATGAACGCACCGGCTGTCTTCAGAATCGGATACAAGATGCGCTGCGCGAGGGATCCCTGGCCCACCGCGTTGGCTGCGAAAGCCACGTAAAGGTTCACAGGGATCAACCCAAAAAGGCTGATTCCCTGCACCCACTTGCTTGGATAGTCGCTAAGGCCCAAACCTATGCCGTAAGCAACAACAACAGGGGCGGAAAGCACTGTGTAGAGGAGTCCGAGCCCAAATGCGACCCTGGCCCAGAACTGCATCCGTTTGGTATCGGCCACAGAGATCAGCAGCATGAACAGGACTAGCAGATAAGGAGCCTCCGCAACGCAGAACGCAATAATTGGAGGGTCCGATGTATGGGGAAGGCACAGTCCTGCAGCAAACAGAACTTCAACAACGATTCCAAAGGCCACCGGTCCGGCCGACACTCGTCCCTGTATTTGCTTTTGGGGCGATTGCACTAAGATTCCTGCCTTGGTTCTGTGTGCATGCGGCACTGCCCTGAACCACTCTAAATCTCGCACAAATTCAACGCAATGAGTTGGCCTAAGTCCTGGTCGCGTTACCGGTAACTTGGGTGCCGGGACCCAACTTGTTTGGCAACACGCTAATTCCGTAGTTCAGTCGCTGTTCACGTAGAAGGTCACGTAGACGTTTCCTGGCGCTTTTTCCAACTGAGCCACGATCGGCCGTCGGCGCATTGGTACCGGGCATTTGCTGTTGGCCCCTCCGCCGGTCCAGATGTCTCCGTTGGGCCGGACCGAAGGTTCCACGGGGAAAGTGCCGTTGGCGTCAACCACGACTCGGAGCAAGTAAGTCTTTCCCTTTGATTCGTCAAAAATGAATTCCCCGGTAAGGTCGCATGCCTCTTCGATTGTGACCTGCACCACCGAATTCGTCTGTAGCAGCGTCCGGGCTCGCGACAGCCGTGATTCCGAAACGCTGCGCCAGAGCGTTATTTCCTTCCAATCGTACACGCCTCTCCATCCTTCGGTCACCCACACCCGAGCTTCCTCGTTCTCTTGTTTCGTGGACGGGTCAAACGGCTTGCAACAACCAGACGCCACGAACAATAGAGGACCCCAGCCCCAAAGGGCATTGATGGACAAACACGCGGCCAGAATGGTGTCCTTACGCATAGGCCAACCGCTTTAGACTAACTTTCTTTAGCCCTTGGGAGGAACGGTCTTACGGTTCAGGTGTAGTTCTAGTGTCAACTCCTGAAGGGGGCTGCCGGGCGTAGTAGTCTCGGAGTCTCGGAGGAAGAATGCTTCTAGCGCGGTTCTTTGCAGTTATGTCGGCCATGTCATTCCTTTTCTGCTCGCCTGGGTCATCCTGGCCGCAGAGTCGATTGCGTGGACGACCTCGCCTACCATTTACGGACGACGGGGCCTGTCCGTTTGAAGGCTGCCAATACGCGCCGACCATCCAAGGGTTTCCCTTATTCTCCTCTCAGGTACAGTTCAACGTGGTCAGTCGTCCAAGTGGCGATGCCACTGCCAAAGAAATCTTGGTCCTCTGTCCAGATTGGGAAATCTAACAGCAATGCCACGGCTACCACAGGCCAATCGTCCGGGTCGCGAGGGGGTTACGCGCGCCAGCGCCACGGTTTCAAAGTCTTCGTACAAACTTTGATCCACAGATTCGACGATGTTGCTAACTTCCTCCAAGACTGCCAGCCCCGGAAGCGGATCGATTCTCCGGCGAGACGACACATCCGGGATGTATTTTCGGGCGTCATCAAAACACACATCGGGACTATAGAAGGTCACGGTGTCCTCGAAGGCTTCTAATAATTCGCGCACCCGCTGCCCGAGGACCGCGCGCAAGAGAATGTTCGCGTTCAGCACCAGCCCCTTGCGTCGCGTCATTTACGCTTGCCCCCGCGCCATTGCTTGAAGTCCTTGAGGATTTCGTCCTCGGAGATTCCTTCGGCAGCCAGCACCGCCTGTAGGCGAGAGGCCGCTTCCTTGAGCGCGACTCGATCCGCTTCCGTGCGTTTTCGCCGTGCGGGGATGTAGTAGCCAACCGTATCTCCGTGGCGTGTAATCGCCACCGGCGCGTCGCTTTCAAGGAGATAGCTGGCAAGCTTGTCCCGAAATTCTCGAATCCCGACCTTGAGTGTTTCCATTACGATCTCCTGTGTACCTGTGTGTACACAAGTGTACCTTCTATGGTTTCAGTGTGCAAGGGATGTCCACCCCTCGATGGTCAGTTCTCTTCGCCTTTCAGATGCGCACGTTTTGGGATACTTTTTCCAGACACCTGGGTCGGCAAGTACTACGATCTCGCCATCGACAACAGTTTCTTCCGGGAGGCCGCGCAGAGGTGCAACAATGTACGACTACACTTGCCGGGAATTGCGTTGACCGCACATGCAATGAAGGGCGATGAGGAGCGATTCCTGAACGCGGGCATGGACGGCTACCTTGCAAAGCTTATCCGGCCGCAAGAACTCGATAACATCCTCGCCAAGTATATGGTCTTGCGAAAGGAAGCGGGAAGCGCAATTACGGGTCCCTCCGATGCGGTGTGAGACAGATGATCGAAGACTTGCCATGATTAAGCGATGTTCGGGCATGGTCGGCGGAGACCAGGCGGACCGAAAATTTGACCGGCAGGCTCTTGCGTGTAACAGTGGTGAAACTTTCCTGCTTTACACTTTCAACTGGGCCAATTGGAGGACAACATGAAATCATCTGCGCCTGCGCCCGTGGCCGTGGCTGGAGTCTTGGGCTGTATTTTAATTGCGGGATGCGTTCAAACTCGCGAAGCGAATGTACCCAACCCCCCTGCCACGAGTTATCAAGTCGGTTCATTTGAACTTCAGGACAGCGGAAGCTCTCAGCGGGTTCGCGGCGCGTCAGTTACCCCCGCCTTTTTTCAGAGTGCGAAAGTATCGCCTCTGCTCGGCCGTGGCTTCCTTCCGGAGGAATACAGCTCGGGCAGGCAGCAGGTTGTAATGGTCAGTCAGCGTTTCTGGCAGCAGCGATTGAGCGGGGACCCACGAATAATCGGCACCGCCATGCACTTGAATCGCCAAACCTTTACCGTGATCGGGATCATGCCAACGATGTTCGATGTCCCCGCAGGCGTTGATATCTGGGTGCCAAAGGCAGGATAGTGGCGTCCACCGTTAGCTAGGACGTAGCCTGATTCGGTCCGGCAGTTGCGCCGTGCGAGTGTTCGGACGAATGACAGGCAATCCGCAAGTAACGCCTCGATATTGGCCGCGATAAACGCGCCAGCAGTGACCGACCATTCGCTGGAGAGACGCCGACTTATTGTATCGAAAGCGCGCCAACACACCGTGCTCGTGCTGTGGCGCGTGCGCACGCTCGGGATCGCGAACTGGTTAGCGGCTACTCGGCGCGGAGGGCCTCGACGGGGTCTACAGTGGCTGCGCGGCGCGAGGGTAGATAGCTGGCCATGAAGGCGGTGGCGACCAGGCCTAGCGTTACGGCGGCGTAGGTAGCCGGGTCGACGGAGTTGACCTGGAAGAGGAGAGAGGACATTAGGCGCATGACGATGATGGCGGCAGTCAGGCCGAAGGCGATGCCAATGCCGGTTAGGAATAGGCCGTGGCGGACAAACATGCCGGTTAGAGATTGCCTCTGCGCGCCGAGAGCCATGCGGATGCCGATTTCGCGAACGCGTTGCGAGACGGAGCAGGCGATTACGCCGTAAATGCCAACCACGCCGAGCAGGAGGGCCATGCCTCCAGCGACGGCAAGCATGATGAGGGTGAAGGACGTGCGGGCCATGGAGCGCGTGTAAAAATAACCGAGAGTGTGAACGCTGGAGAGCGGGAGATTGGGATTCACGGACCACACGGCTTCGCGGATTTCCTTCAGAAAAGCTTCAGAACCTGCGCGCGAACTGCGAATGGCGAAGGCGACATAGCGACGAACGGTGGTGGCATCGCCCTCGAAGTGATCCATCAAGATGGGCCAATAGACGGCAGATGTGGATTTCTGGTTGACGCCGTCGTCGTAAAGATTGGCGGCAACGCCAATGACTTCGCGCCAGTCGTCGGTGGTGGCGACGCGAATGCGTTTGCCGATGGCGTTGGCGGGCGTGTTCCAGTATTCGCGGGCGAAATTCTCGGACACGATGGCGACAGGACGCTTTTGGTAGATGTCGGTCCAGGTGATGTCGCGGCCGGCGACGAGCGGGGTGCCCATGGTGGAGAACTCGCCGGGAGTGATGGACTTGAAGCGGCGAAGAGGTGGGAGTTCGCCTTCGCGGTAGGTACGGTCCTGGGCGAAAATTGGGTCGTTATTGCCGCTGCCGTCCATGGGAACGGCAGTGGTGATGGCGACCGAGCGGACGCCGGGAATCGCGGAGATTTTTCCTAACATTTCCTCGTACATTTGAACGACGGCTTGGCGTTCCTTGACTTGCGTTTCGGGAACGGAGATGCGGAAGGTTTGGAGCTGCGCGGGGTCGGAGAAACCAGGATTCACCCGCGTGAGCGCGCGGAAGGTACGGATCATCAGGCCGGAGCAGATCAGGAGGACGAGCGCGAGAGCGACTTGGACGACGACAAGGACGCTGCGAGCACGGTGCTGTTCGCGGCTTTGGCTGTTGGCGCGGCCGCCTTCACGAATGCCGGTGCTGAGACGGACTCCAGCGTATTTGAAGATGGGAACGGAAGCGAAAAGGATGCTGGCGAGAATCGACACGGCGAAGGTGAAGAGCAGGACAGGGCCGTCGATGCCGATTTCGTTGATGCGGGGGATCCCCGACGGGGCCATGACCATGAGGACGCGCAGGGCGGCGTAGGCGAGCCCCAGACCGATGACGCTGCCGAGCAAACCGAGAATGAAACTTTCGAGGAAGAGTTCGCCGGCGATGCGGTAGGGACTCGCGCCAAGAGCGGAGCGGACGGCGAGTTCCTGACGGCGGCCCTCGACGCGGACGAGGAGGAGGTTTGCGACGTTGGCGCAGGCGATGAGTAGAACCAGGCCGATGGAGCCCATGAGGACCCAGAGGGTGCTGCCGACATCACCGACGACATCGTTCTTGAGCGGACGGAGCTGGGGGCCGATGTGGGCGTCTTCAAAGAGTTTGAGGCTGAAGCCTTCAGGCGCTGGGAACGAACTCATCACGATGGGAAGCATACGCGCGACGTCGGCGTTGGCTTGCTCGATGGTAACGCCTGGTTTGAGGCGAGCTATGCCGTCGTAGCTATAGTTGCCGAGGTGAGTTTTGTTGCGGTCCCACTTGAAGGGGAGATAGAGGGCCCGGTCCTGCCAATCCAGAAAATGAAAACTCTGTGGGAGCACGCCGATGATTTCGTTGGGCTTGCCGTCCACGGTGAGGGACTGGCCGATGACAGAGTTGGAGCCGCCGAATTTTTTGCGCCAGTAGCCGTATCCCAGGATGACCGTGTCGGGGGAGCCTGGAGAGTCGTCCTGGTGAGTGAAGACGCGCCCAAGCATAGGAGTGACGCCGAGGAGCGGGAGAGTGCCGTCGGTGACGATGAGGTCGTCGACTTGTTCGGGTTCGGCAAGGCCAGTGACGCTGACAGAATCGCCTTGGTAGACGCCGACGTCCTGGAAGGATTTGTTTTGTTCGCGATAGATGAAGTAGTGGGAAGGAGCCATGTTGAGATCATCGATGTTGATACCGGGAGCGGTGTGCCAGACGCCGATGAGTTCGTTGGGCTTGGGATAGGGAAGAGGCTTGAGAAGGACGCTTTCGAGGACGCTGAAGACGACGGTGTTGCCGCCAACGCCGGCGGCGAGAGTGACGAGCGTGATTACCGTGAAAAGGGGGGCGCTTGCAAGGCGGCGGAAAACCTGTTTCAGGTGGAGCACAAACGTTCGCATTGGCGGAGCCTCACGGGGTGTGCCGTTGAATGATCTGGCGTGTGGGCAGAACCCTCAATAGTAAAGACGAAAGCGTGGCGAGGAAGTTCCGTGGAGTTCAGAGGGGGAGAAGCAGGTCGGTGCGTACTTTGGGAGTAGAAAGTGATGCTGACAGGCGGCGTGACGGGCTGCGTTTGGCGGAGGAGGAGAGCTCCGCGATTTCCAGAATTGCGGCGGCCACCGGCGAGGCAGCCCAATCTCGCATACCGGAGAACTGAGCGACGATGAAATCTGTGAGGTGGTTACGTTTCTGCGCGACTTGGAGCACTTGCCTCCGCGCGTTGCCGACGAGTTTCAACAGAGACAGTGATTGCTGCTTAAGAGTGTTCCACCGCCGCCCCCGAGGCACGCGGCCGGAATGAGACCGAGGAGTGACCCACCGTTTGCAAGAAACAAAATCACTAACGGTGGCCTATCAAGAGTTAAGGCTTGGCGGTCCGCCAGCTCTTTGTTGAGCCCAGAGTTAGCAGTGGGCATTCGGCGGGTGAAAGGCGCTCGCCGTCTGGGCGTACGCCTGGGCAATTGGCTTACGGTAGACCAGGGCAGGTGTCTACTGGCAAAGCCACACAATCGAGACGCTTAGAACGAAACGAGACCATGCCACGCTGGCCACGCTCCTCGGATGCGGGCTTCGCCGTGGTGAACTGCTTGAAAGAGCGTACCGGTAGTAGCACTTGCTGGGCGTCCCATGCTTTTGTTCTTGACTTCGGGGTGAAGTGCCTCAGAATAGAATTCTCCTTTCATTTGTGGCGCGATCTCAAAGTCGAACCTTCAAACGGGCGAACGACAAACGGGTCCTTCAGGCAGCTTCTCTTGGCGCGACACTCTTGATTGAATACCTGGAGCTTGCCAATCACTCATCACCAAGTTGGACAGAGCCAATGTGCGGACTTGAGTTTCATTGGTTGGAGACCAGTCGTAAGAGCAATACCCATCGAGGAGGTGCTCGCAATGTCGACGGAGACAATCAGCGCGAAAATCTTAGTCGTGGACGATGACACGGATATATTGAAGGGAATGGCGATTCGTCTGCAATCAAATGGGTTTGTGGTACTCCAGGCCATGACCGCGGTTTCCGCCATCGTGTTGGCACGGGCGGAGGAACCGGACGTGATTGTTCTTGACCTGGGTCTCCCCGACCTCGACGGATTTACGTTCATTAAACAACTCAAAGAGTTCCCGGCAACTGCTCACATCCCGGTGATCGTGCTCACCGGAAGAGATCCTCAGGGAAACCAGGAACGTTCGTATGACATCGGTGCGTTTGATTTTTTTCAGAAACCCGTCATCGATAAATGGTTTTTAGCGTCGATCGAGAGAGCCCTCGCGGCTCGGCTTCCAAAAAAGATTGCAGGTAGCTCGTAGCAACCCGATTTG
>Ga0207063_1022_pt1 | contig 38004 bp, 28 predicted proteins | sample Alteio_BWMinCont_29_FD_153462 | JGI IMG/M metagenome (GOLD analysis project Ga0207063, IMG submission 153462) | Enriched cells from forest soil in Barre Woods Harvard Forest LTER site, Petersham, Massachusetts, United States -... | ecosystem: Environmental > Terrestrial > Soil > Temperate forest >...
GAGTGGCCGCGCTATGTAGTGCAGCGGATAGCCGTAGAGCGCGTGCGCGAAGGAGGAGAGTTCCCAGGCGCCGATGTGGCCCGTCAAATAAAGAACGCCGTTGCCGCGCCGCTGTCCTTCCAGAAAATTTTCATGGCCCTCGAGAATCACCACTTTTTCAATATTTTTCTTGGTCAGCCGCGGGAAGCGTGCAAATTCCGCCGCCATCCAGCCAAGGTTTCGCACCATCTTGCGGGTCACGTCTTTGCGCCGCGCGTCGGTCCAGTCCGGGAAGGCCAGCCGCAGATTAAACTCGGCGGTCTTCTGCAACTTTGGCTGCCAGCGAAAAAGCAGACTGGTCACGGATGCGGCCAAGAAGCGCGCGACGGCCCGCGGGAACGCCCCCAGCGTCTTCAAGATCAGCAAAACGGCGGCGTATTCAAGCCATTTCTTCATTTCATTGCAAGACGGCCGTACGGCGGCCGACGCGCGACAGTATGCAAGAGGTGGCAGCTTCGAAGATAGAGGTTCAATGCTAGACTTTCCCTTGCGTGATTGAAGCACTCACCACCAGCCCCCAGAAACCGTGGGCCAAATCGGCAGGCCGCATCGGCTGGGCCGTTCTCATCCTCCTAACACTGTACGTTTCCTATTTCAGCCACCTCGGAGCCATGGGATTCCTCGGCCCAGACGAGCCCCGCTACGCGTGGATTGCGCGCGACATGGCCGAGACAGGCGATTGGGTCACGCCCCGGCTTTACGGAAAGCCTTGGTTCGAGAAGCCACCGCTCTATTATTGGGGCGCGGCGGTTTGTTTCAAACTTTTTGGTGTCAGTGAAGCCGCGGCGCGGCTGCCGAGCGCAATTTCCGCGCTGCTTCTGACGCTTCTACTGGCGTGGTTGGCGTTCCGTCTCTATGGTCCGGAGACGGCCCTTTGGCTGCTGCTGCTCCTTCCTACATCCTTGGGCATGATTGGGTTTTCCCATGCCGCCGCCACGGACATGCCCTTCACGGGAATGCTCACCATGGCCATGGTCTCTGCCGCCGTCGTCCTCGGCCTCACCCGTAATGAAAACACTCCGGTGATCCCCCGAACGCCGTGGCTGGCATTGATCTCCTTCGGCTTTTTTCTGGGCCTAGCGGTTCTCGCGAAGGGACCCGCCGGCATACTCCTTTGCGGAGGGGCGGTTTTCCTCTGGGCGCTCGTCACAAAACTCTGGCGTGATGCCTTTCGTTTGCTTCACCCCGCGGCCATCGCCGCCTTCTCGCTCACGGCCCTGCCCTGGTACATCCTCTGCGCCCGCCGCAACCCAGATTTCCTTCGCGTCTTTATCGTCGAACACAATTTCAAACGGTTCCTCACGCCTGAGTTCCAGCACATCCAGCCGTTTTGGTTTTATGGCGCAGTTCTGCTTATCGCTCTTCTTCCCTGGACGGCCCTGGCGGTGTGGTCCTTGATTTTGGGGGCGGTGAAATGGACCCGCGTAAAGCGATTATCGTCAAACTCGCTCTTCTTCTTAACCTGGGGACTGTTTGGCCTCATCTTTTTCTCCCTTTCCAGGTCAAAGTTACCGGGCTATATTTTGCCGGCGCTTCCGGCAATTGTGGCGCTCATGGCGCACTCGCGATGGGCACTGGCCAGCGGAAAAACAAGATCTCTCGCCATAGCGCTGTTGGCCTCATCACTCGTCTTTGCATGCTGCTTTGCCATTGTCGAATATGTTGCCGCGCATGGCTCACGAGGCAACTTGAATTTCGGGATGGCCACGGGCGTCATCCTCGGAGCACTGAGTGCCGCGAACCTGATGTTAGGGGCAGGTGCGGCGATGTCGTTCCAAGGCGCATTTGGCCGACCTTTGGCAGCTTGCTGCGTCTTGCCCATCCTCTTCGCGGTCTCAAACAATGACAAACTTCTTCCGTCGTTTTTCTCCTGGGATCCCTCAGGCCGGACCCTTTCAGAGGAACTTCAGCGCCATGCCATTCCTGCGGCAAAGCTCAACGTCTCCAAATACATGAAACGCGGGCAGCGCTACAGTCTAAATTTTTATCTTCACGAAGAGCTACCCGAATGGGATAGCGGGCATCCGCATCAGGGCTACCTGCTGATAGGAAACCGGCATTCCGAGTCTCCGGCCGGATCGGACTTCACGTTCGAGGAGATCGTATCGTTCGATTCGAGGAAAACAGGATATTTCCTCTACAGCATTCAACCACCATCAGCGGCTGGGCATCCCGGTGGCGGGAAGCCGCAGTAGGAAAAAGCTGACCACGCGGTTCTCGTAATCGCGCTTATCGTTGTCATCCATAGACACAAAATTACCGTGCGGAATCATCGTCTGATCGCGGGGTTCGGGCGCCTTCACAAACATTTGGCGGGTAAGTTCGGCAAGCTCGGGGTCGTCGGAGGCTTCGATGAACAGTTTCGGGATGCCCGCCAGGGTATTCAGTTTCCTCGACAGCGGGGCATCCTCGCGGTACTTGTAGTTCAGCCAAGTAAAACTAAACTGCGCCGAGCGAACCATCAGCGGAAATCCACCCAGGCCGCTGCGCTCCACGCCGATTTTTACCATCTGCTCCGGCAAGTCGTACACGGAATCCAGCACGATGGCGCGAATGCGATGATCGTTTTCCGCCTCGCGCAAAGCCGCGTAAGCCCCCAAATTGTAGCCCCATAGTCCGAGGCGAGCGGGATCTACGTCATTTCGCGCGGCCACGGTGTCGACTGCCGCGCGCACTTCGTCTGCTTCGCGATACCCGAACGTGGTGATCCCGTCATTTCCGCCATGCGCGGCAAAGTCAAAAACAAACACGTTGTACTGGTGATCCTGCAGCGCCGAAACCAGCGTCAGCAATTCGCCGCGGCTAGATCCGTATCCGTGACACAAGACAATCGTCGGCGCGCCGCGCAATCCCGGGAAAAACCAGCCGTGACGCGGCCCCAATCCCGAAACCGCAAAATCCACAAGGTCCGGCTTGCCCGGAAAGCTCTCCATGTCAATTTCACTGCTGGTGCGCTGCGGCTTCACGATGCGGTAAACGAGAAACGCGGCAATGGCGGCGGTCGCCAGCACGGCAAAGAAAACCAGCGCCAGCAAGGCCGTCAACAGTTTCGTATACCACTTGGTGGGATAGCGGAGCTCGTAGAGGATCGACATTCGTAGTCTGCGCAACGGCCGCGGCCAGCGCCGCCGGTTTTCACTCCTCAATAAACAAGCACGGTAGGCGCGATGTTAGCACACCTTTTCTGGACCATTTCGGAGACCATGCTGGCTTTGTGTCGGAATTGTATCTTTGCCACGCCCGTCTTGGTTGTGCGGAGGCAGATTCAGCTATCATAGAACCTCCGGCGGCAGGGGCCGCGTGGCAGTCTTCTTCCACATGAATATTGTCGACTTGCGCCAGACGACGGTCCGCCAACTCGAGCCTCTCCTTGAAGAGGAAGCGCGCCACTGGCGCGATGAACTCCATTGGGACTACCGCAGCGCCCTGGAATTGATCAAACGGTTCCTGGACGCCCACGCCCTCGCAGGATGTGTGGCTTTCGAGAATGGCAGCGCCGCCGGCTACTCCTTCTACGTCCTCGAAGAACAGAAAGGCCTTATCGGCGGCCTCTATGTATCCGCAAAATTCTCGCAAGCCACGATCGGGCAGCGACTGCTCGACGAGATGCTCTTCTCCATGCGCGCCATTCCCCAGCTCTCGCGCATTGAAGCCCAGCTCATGCCCTTCAGCGGACCAGTGGAAGTCCCGCTAAGCGAGCAAGGGTTTCGCCTCTACTCCCGCCAATTCATGCTCCAGGATCTAGAGAAGCTTCCAGAAGCCAAACCCGGCGTCTCCGCCGGGTTGCGCCTGGACCGCTGGAATGACCGCTACTTCGAGCCCTGCGCCAAGCTGATCTATCTGGCCTACGCCAACCACATCGACGGCGAAATCAACGATCAGTACCGCAGCCGCTCCGGCGCACTGAAGTTTTTGAAGAACATCATCCTGCTTCCGGGCTGCGGCCACTTCGTGCCGGGAGCCTCGTTCGTCCTGCGCCAGCCGGGCAGCGACGATCTCGTGGCCGCCATCCTCACCAGCGAAGTCTCTCCCGGAGTCGGCCACACCACGCAAATCTGCGTGCTCCCCGGCTACCAGGGCCACGGCATCGGCCGCATGCTGATGCAGACTTCCGGCGAAACGCTGCGCAGCATGAAATTTAAGGAGTTAACGCTGACGGTCACGTCAGAGAACTACGGTGCGGTCCAGCTTTATGAAAAACTGGGATTCACGAAAATTCGAACCTTTACCGCGGGCGTCTGGCCGCGATAACCACGAGTTCACTTCTTGGTACGGTCCTTCAATAAGTTCTTCAGCTCGGACATGAATTCCTGGACATCCTTGAAATCCATGTAGACCGACGCAAAGCGCACGTAAGCGACCTTATCGAGTTTTTTCAAACGGTGCATGATCATTTCGCCGATTTCGGTGGTGGTGAGCTCCCTCTCTGTAGCTTCGTGGACCACACTCTCGATTTCATCCACGATGGCTTCCAGTCTGGGCGTCGCGACAGGCCTCTTCTCGCAAGCTTTCAACAATCCCTGAAAAATCTTCTGGCGTTCGAAACGCTCGCGCCGTCCATCCTTCTTAATCACCATGTAAGGAATTTCGTCGATGCGCTCATAGGTGGTAAACCGGCGGCTGCACTTGAGACACTCCCGCCGCCGCCGAATCGTGTCTCCGACGCGCCCCTCGCGCGAATCGATCACCTTGTCGTCCAAATGCGCGCAGAACGGACACTTCACTGGGTCTCTCCTGAAGGCGAGCTTTCCAACGATTCCTGCTCTTCGGCCGCCATCTCTCTTAGTTTCGTCAACGAAACTCCTTGATGTAGCAATAGCGGCAATCCAATCACCGAGACGGCCACGAAGGTCACGAGCCAAATCACCATAGCAACAGCCGTGGCAAGCTCCGTTTCTATCCCAAATACCTTCGTGAACACAAGAATGCACGCTAATTGCGAGCCGCCGCCAATTCCCGGCAGTTGAACGATGGAGCCCACCAGCGAGAAGGCCATCACCAGCATGGCATCACCCGGGCGGAAATCCCCGAGGCTTCCGCCAAACGCGCGGATCACCCACTGATAGACAAACAAAACGAGAATCCAGTGGAGCGCGGAGTATAGCCCGGCTAACGCCAGGTCGCCCCAGGTCCGAATGGTCTGCACGCCCCGCGCGAATCCCATTAAAATGCGCGCGACGCGAGCCTTCCAGTTATGCGCACCAAGCCACGGAGCTAAGCGGCCCTCCAGGAGCGCCGTCCCGCGAACCCGCAGAAATACGAGGAAAGCAATCGCGCCCAAAACGCCCACGCCGAGAAGGGCTCCGGCGGCTCGGAACGCGGGCACAAATTTCCCGGCTGTTTCTTTGGACTCCATGCCCGATTTGATCAGCAACAAAGCCAGAGCCGCTACGACTAAGGCGCTGGCGGTATCGAGAATTCTTTCCACCAGGTAGATCCCGAAGAGATCCGCTGCCGGCAATTTTTCTTTCCGCGCCAGCAGCAACACGCGGATCGGCTCTCCCGGCCGGCCCAGCGCAAGCAACGCTGCAAAACCAGCGAGCGTCATGGCATATATCTGCCAGAAACGCGAAGGCCCTAAATTGCGCTGGAGCACTTGCCACCGCAGCGCGCGAATGGCATAGCAGGCGTAGATCGCCACGGTCGACAACGCCAGCAGTGCGGGGTTGGCACGACGAACCGCATTCCACAAATTCCGAAAGAAATCGCCCGAATGAAGCAGACCGCTCGATCGATAAATGACGAAGCCGATAACCGCTGCCGCGATCAGGATGTAAACCAGTTTCCTCGACGATGAACGCATGAGCTTCGAGACTAACGGTCACGAACAGGTGCGTCAAGGCGCTCCGGCATGTCCATCAATCGGCGCATAAGCGATTGTTTCCTTGGGAGCGAAGTGCCGGGATCGCCTAGCAAGACCAGCGCGGCGCGGCCGTAACCGTTCTGGACATTGCTCTGATGAGCTCGATAATCCGCCGTGAGCGCCCGTCCGAGCTCCGGCAACGCGTGGTACGGAACCGAGGGATAGAGGTGATGTTCAAGATGATGGTTCACATTCGAGGAAAGCCATCGATAGTAGCGCTCCCGTGTACCGGCCACTGCGACGACCGCCTCATTGGGCATCGCTGGTTCCGAAAAATCGCAGCATGTGGGAGCTCACTTCTTCCGCGAGATTCAGTGCCATCCAATGTCCAGCCCCAGGAATCTCTTCGAACTTGGCCCCCGGAACCATCTCGGCGAGCTTCTTGGCGTGCGCAACAGGGAAATGTCTGTCGCGCTCCGCCCACAGAAATAATGACCGCGTCCGAATGGTCGGATAGAGCTGCTTCAGACGCGGCAGTGTCCCTTGATAGCCAGCGCACATCCGCACCACAAATTTCCTCACCTCCGGACGCTTGAAGCTTTCCCATAGATCGCTACGCAACTCCGGACTAAGTTTCGAGCCGCGCGGCAGAAACGTTCGAATCGCGCGAAAATAGACCGCTCGCGGCAGGCGCTCCAGCAAAACACGGTTCCAGCCGAATTTTCTCAGTAGAGCAATCTCCCAGGAGGTTTTCTCGTCCCAAATCACGAGTGAATTCATTACCACCAGCTGACTGATGCGATCGGTGTACTGGGCGGCAAAGGCGAGCGCCGGCTGGCCACCCATGTCATGGCCGATAATCGCGGCTTTCCGGATGTTCCAGGCATCCATGAGTGTCCGTAGCCGGCGGGCGAAATCGAACGGCGTTGCACCGCCGGTCCACGCCTCGCTGTACCCCATTCCAGGCCAATCAAACGCCAGCACTTCGAATCGCGCAGCCAGCCGCGGTGCAAGCTCCGACCACACTTGCAAATTGTCCGGATAACCGTGGAGGAGAATTACCTGCGGTCCGCTGCCCATACGCGCGACGCGCAGCTTGCGTCCTCCGTGCGTTTCGGTCGTCGTCTCGAGCATCAGGCGAAGTCCTTTCGCACACAATCCGCCGCCAGCACTCCGGAAATCGCGCAAAAGCTCACCCACTGCCCCGGGTGCGTCGCGCTCCCCGCCAGATACAATCCGCGCAAGTCGGGGCTGCGGTGCGCGAGCCGGCCCTCGCGCATGAATTTCGCCGTCATCACGGGATTCATGCTGTCGCGGGCTAGCGAATATTCCGAAGCCCAGTTCGCCGGCGTCCGCCGCCCGAGCACGCGATAGTCGCTAATTCCCTCTTGCCACCATCTTTCTTCCAACAGCTTTTCCAAATAGTCGGCTTGCCCCCGGGGCCCCATGCGCTGCGCTTTCGCGTGATCCATAGGCCCCAGCAGCCTCGCCGGATACCACTCGCCGTTTTTCTCCTCCGGATTCACCACGCCCGGCCGAATGAATAGCCTGGTGCGCTCTTCTCCCCCGGGAAGCAAGAATCGCAAGTACGGCGGTTCCATCTTTCCCTTTACGACAAGGTAGGCGCACACTCCCGGCGATTGCAGCAAAAGCTTCTCGCAACGTTTTCGGCTCACGCCTTCTTTTTGATCGAGCAGCTCAAGATATGTGGCGATACCGCAGTCGGAAACGACCGCGTCCACCGGAAAGCTTTCACCCTCGGTTGATTCCACGGCCTTCACGCGACCGCCATCGGCCACAATCCTTTTCGCTTTCGTGCCGTACCTAAATTCCACGCCTGCCCCTGCCGCGGCCTCCGCCAAAACCGCGGGGAGGGCTCGAATCCCGTCCTTCGGATAAAAACAACCTACGGAATGCACCAACGCTGGAACAAACGCCAAAGGACTTGGCGCTTCTTCCGGGCGCTGCCCGGCGACATGAGTCCATATCGAGAGCCCATCCACGACGGGCTGCGGGAGCCGCGACGCGCGCAGCACGGAACCCAGCGACCGCAAGAGAAATCTAGCGTGGCGCCACCGTCCCCCGCCAAGGAGCGACATCGGTCCGGGCGCCGAGCCGTAGAGGAGGGGTCGCAGCGACGCTTCGATCGCTCCCGTCTGCCGCACGAAGCGCAGATAGAGTTCCTCGCTTCCTGGCCACTCTCTTTCCATCTCCGCCGCAGTCTTGGCGTCATTCGAATAAATGTTGACGGTAGGACGGCCGGGCGCGTCGACGCCGTAAACATGATCGATGGCCCGCAATTCGATGTGCTCGCCGAGTTCGAGCCCCACAGACCGAAACGCCCACTCCAAGCCTGGCCGGTCCAGCAAGATGTACGGCCCGGCGTCAAACGAGAATCCCTCATATACATTTCCGGAAGCCAGCCCACCAGCTTCGGCGCGCGCCTCGAGGACCTGCACTCGGAATCCCTGCCGTCGAAGCCGCAGGGCAGCCGTCAACCCTCCCATCCCCGCTCCGATGACGGCGACGTTCTTTTTCACAGCGATCGAGCCTCGGCATGCTGCTGCTTTTTCGTTCGAGGGAAATGCAAGCCCAGAAGCCTGCGTAGCGCCGCACGCAAAACGCGCTCGAAAAACGAAACGTCTTGCAACGGAGGAAATGCTTGCTCATCCATCTCCGGAACAAACAACGAACCGCGTCCGCTCCCGAAGACGTACACCGGATAGGCTACGAAACTCAGCAACGTGGAAAACTCTGTTTCGTAGGGGCCACGCCACGCTCGCAAATTCTCGTTGGTTCCCACAACTTCGATGCGCTTTCCGGGATCGCCAAACCAGTGGCATGCCGCGCGCAAAATATTGGTCTCCTCGGGCTCGCGGACTCCCATGTGCCGCGCCGCCACTAAATCGACCGACAGCGCGTCCTCGCCCGCGTACAGCCTCCGAGGACAAGGCGGGCGCGGGCAACCCATCACGCCCACAAGTCCATCGGAAGCCTGGTCATACGCATCCAGCAGCGCAAAATCCGGCGGAAAACCGTCCAGCAACATCATCAACGCGGTCTCGCGGTGCGCTTGCCGCTCCACAAAAAGAAATTCATCGCATCGTCCGCCCATCCACTCCAGATTGCCAATGGTGAGATAGGCCATCTCAATCGGATGGCTCCGCATCTTCCCAAACGAAATCCGGAAGTCCGCCTCCTTCCAGCTCCGAGAGACGGTGTTCTGCGCCATGCCGCGAAAATAGCTGTGCGAGACCTGGTCGCTCGACCCATCTACAATCGGCAACCCGCACCGCTCGATCCCAAAGTAAGCAGCTACTTCCCCGACGCTACGATGCCCGAAAAATTGGTCGTATATGTTTACCGACTCGACGATGACTGCATTCCCGCACTCCTGCTCTCCTAAAAAGTTCCCAAGCTCCCGCAGCAACTCCGTATCCGTGACGATCGAGCAATCCTTCCTGGCATACCCCAACATGAACGACGGTTTGACGACGATCGACAGATCGGCAGCCTGCTTTCCTAAAGCCGCCGCCCGCTGCCGCAGTTTTCGCTCAAGGCCGCTCTCTTGCAACAGGCGGCGAAACACGGCGCATTTTTCTTCTGCGGATTTTCCCTCGAAGACAAGTACGCGCCCGCCGCTTCCGATCTTGCTGTTCACCACGGTGTGCTTCCTCAGCGTCCGCGGCAGAAAATATTCTCCAACGTCCTCAATCTTTCGAGTCAGCGACTCTTGCGTCTCTTCTGCGACGAGCTGGTCTCTTTCATCCAGCGCGTTGGCAAGGATTTCGAAAATTCGGGCATGCCGGTCTTCATCATTTCGCACCCGCACAAAATCTTGCTGGAGTTCCGCTCCCAGCTCCGGCGCCTCTTCGGCCAGCGCGATCATGCGGTCGTAGCACAGCTTGGCGGTCTTCTCAGCATCGACGTTGAAAACACAAAACTCCCGGAACGGTCCGTAGTTCAAGTATTTTCGAACATCTTCCGGGACCTTCCCGGTCAGCGCCCCGAGCCACGTTACGATCGTCGCTGCAGCGCGGGAGAATGGCGCTTTCGACCACGGCACATGCTGCCGTACCGACCCGGCCCATCCTCCGACCAATCCACCGAGCTGCTGCGCGAATGCCTTCATTCGCAATAACGGCCCGCCGTACTTGAGCAGCGCACCCCGAATGTAAATCGCGTGCATCTCCTCATCCCGCCAGGCCCAAATCAAAGCGTGCCGCATCAACTCGCGAACAGCGGGCGGAATCGGCATGGCCGCGAGCCGCTCGGTCATCAACTCCTCCCGGTAGCCAACACGGACAAGCTCTTCGCGCTCGAGCGCCAAGAGACACAGTCCGATCAATTCATCGCGCGGCCGGCCAGCGTACTTGGCCTCCCAGGCTCTGAGCTCTTCTCGGAATTGTTCGAAAACGCTACCCACGAAGAAATCCTCTTGCATTTCATATAGACACGATATGGCCTTCTGGACAAGTCGCCGTCTGGGCACACGGAAGGTATGAATCATCTGTGATTTTCAGGGGTTTCCACAAGGCAGAATGGCCGTCGAGCTGCCGGGTAATTGCGCGGATCGGTAAGGATTCCCCGGTCTGATCAGCCGGAACGTCTCCGGGCGGAAATGCACTATTTCAATCGTTCCCGCGTACTACGGGCGGGCCCCATCACGAACGGAGCCCGCCGGATTTAGTATCTGGCTGAACAAGTCGACCACGCGGTCCACGTCCTCGTCGGACGTCCTCCAACAGCAAACACTCACGCGCATCGCCCGGCGTCCACGCCACGAAGTTCCTCCGAAAAATGCTTCCCCTGAAGCGACCATTGCGGCAATCACCTCCTCCGTCCGCCGATCGTGGTCCTTTTCGGCAGCGTTCCGTTTCAAGTCGAGGAATCGCACCAATCCCTGGTTGAGAGTCGGCTCCCGAACCACTTCCGCGCCACGCAATCCGCCGATTCTGGTCACCAGCGAACGCGCGTGCCTGCAGCAGTTTTCTACCAGCGACGCCAATCCCGCGCGGCCCAATTGCCGAAGCGCGGCGTAGGTTGGGAAGCCCCTCGCGCGGCGCGACCACTCCGGATTCCAATCCATTTCATCGCGCACCTCCGCCGTGTGTGTGAGATAGGGAGCTCGGTAGGACATCACCGCGCGGTGCGCCGCGGCATTCAGAACGAAAGCGTAACCGCAGTCAAACGGCACGTTGAGCCACTTATGCCCGTCGGTGGCCCAAGAGTCAGCCATCGCCACACCCTCCAAGAGATGACGATACTGCCCACTCGCGGCCGCCCACAACCCAAATGCCCCGTCGACGTGGACCCATGCGCCGTAGCGTCTGGAAATTGGTATGAGCTCCTGGAACGAGTCGAACGCTCCCGTGTTTATCTCGCCCGCCTGCAACAGCACGAACGTCGGCGCCCGAGGCCCCTCCGCCAGTGCCCGCTCCAAAGCGTCGGCTGGGAGTGCCCCTTGTGGGCCTGCCCGGAGATATTGCACGTGAGACTGGCCCAGACCCAGGAAACGCAGAGCGCGCTCGAAGGAACCGTGACTCTGATCGCTCGAAATAATTCGAATCGGCGGCGCGCCACACATTCCGCGTTTTTCGACATCCCAGCCGCGCTCCGCCATCAGAGCCTGGCGGGCTGCTGCGAGACATGTAGCGTGGGCCATTTGGCAACCGCTGACCAAAGCGAAACTGGCTGCCGACGGAAGCCCCAGTATCTCCTTTAGCCAAGCTCCCACCACCTCCTCAACGACTGCTGCCGCTGGACTGGCAGCGTAGAGGACCGCGTTCTGGTCCCACGTCGAGGTGAGCCAATCTGCCGCCAGAGCCGCCGGGAGCGATCCTCCAATGACCCAAGCGAAAAAGCGTCCCCCGGAAGATCCCACCAGACCGCCATCAACATCAGCAGCGAGTTCGCGAATCACCTGCTCGGGCCGGACGCCCTCCTCAGTCAGCACGCGATTAAGCCGTTCCCGCAGGGTTGCGGCATCCACTCTGGCCGCAACCGGCTTTTCGTTCAAACCATCGAGGTAGTCCAAGGCCTGATCAAAGGCCGTCTCGAGCGAGGCGCGGAACATCGAAGGGAGTTTGTCCATACGCGAAATCGTACCAGCCGGACTCCCCAAGCTCTATCCGAATACCGCCGTCAAACTTCTTTTCCGAACCAATCTCTTCTTTTTGATCGTGCTGGCGCTCGCAAAAGAAAGTAAGGACTTCTGTCAACGGGTACGCGTAGGGGGAGATTCGGCGGGCGTGGGACGGCATCGCGAGTCTTGCGGATGCTTTACGGGATTTGGAGAAGCGCGCAAATGCGTTCCAGAACTTCGGCGAGAATCGAAGACGGGAGCTTTCCCGTTTTTTGCAGATTGCGCTGGCGCCAATCGAGGCTTTTCAAATGGTCTAAGAGGATGACGCCTGGAATGCGGCTGCCGGGAGGAAGCGCCACTTCAAAGGAATAACTCTTGGAATGACTCGTTATGGGACACAACATCGCCAGGCCGGCCTTTTCATTATATCTGCGCTGCGACAGGACTACCGCGAGCCGCCTTTCTGCTTGCGCCCGGCCAGCCTTCGGCGTGAAGTCCATCCACACAAGGTCGCCGGCACTCGGCACATATTCGCGCGCTAACACAATTCCTTCCCAGCTAGCACGCTCCAATCTGTTTCGGCGTGCGGGCTCTCGGCGGTGATTCTTAAAACCAATGGTTCCAGAGTAGGTTTCAGTTTTGCCTTTCGAATTCTGATTCGGCCTGGTCCGTCAGCCACGACTTCCAGTTCGTCTCCGGTTTCGAGCTTCGCTGCCAATCGGGCAGGCTTCCCAAATGCGCTCCGCCAACCTGTTTCCCATTTTGCGAGTTATCGTCTCATGTCACTAGCTTATATCTACAAGTCCATAGAGTATATACCCAGTCGCCTGGAGGCTCGAGGCCAAATACTCTCGAGGGAGCGGCAGGCTGACTGGCCAGACCGGCGGAGGCCCGGCGGAGGCCCTTGTGTGGAGGTCGACACCGCGAGTAAGATGCCCTGACTCGCGGTCGGTCGCCCGGGCCAGAACAACAGGGAACTTTTCGAGAGCAGTTTGCGTTCCATAGTTGCAGGCCGAAGTTGGCCCTATGCAGCTTTTGGGGCAAACTGGTCACCGTAGCGGGTTTCGAGGCTGATGAGACGTTGGAGCAGGACGCCCAACTGGTCCAGCAATGCCTCCAGGGCGACGGTTCGGCCTGGGAGGAACTTGTGCGCCGTCATACGCGCCGCATCTTCAACATTTGCTACAGGTTTACCGGCAATGGCACAGAGGCCGAAGACCTGTCGCAAGACGTTTTCCTCCGGGTCTACAAGACTCTGGGGAGCTATCGTTCCGCCCATGGCGGCTTTGCGACGTGGATGACCAGCGTGACGCGCAACCTTTTAATCGACCACTACCGGCGTACCAAGCGCGACCGCATCACGGACTCGCTCGAGGATGCCATGCCGGTGGTTGAAAATAAGGAATCTGCGGGACGCCGCCCCGATCAACAGTTGCTGCTCGGCGAGCTAAGTTCGCAGGTGCAAACGGCTCTTACAAAGCTTTCTCCGGAACTGCGCGAAGCCGTCATCCTGCGTGATTTGCAGCAACTCGACTACAATGAAATTCGCCAAGTTTTGGACGTACCGGAAGGCACCGTGAAATCTAGAATCAACCGTGGACGAATCGAACTCGCGCGCATCCTGCAACAGATGGGAGTGCGCCCGTCATGATTCGATCCTCTAATGGGGAGTTGGTGCGGTACCCAGCGTGGAGCAGCTCATGACCTGGACCTGCGAACATATCGAAGCACGCCTTAGCGACTATCTCGACGGACTCCTCGGCGCCGACGAGCGCCGCGAGTTCGAGCTGCACGCGAACTCTTGCGAAAACTGCACGCAAATGGTCGCCAGCGTTTCTGGTCTGGTGGGCGGCCTGCACTCGATGGAGCAAATCGCAACGCCGCCGCAGCTGGTCTATGCGATCCTAAATCAAACCCTTGGCCCCCGCGAAGCCAAAAAAGGCTGGCAGTCTTCCTTCGGCTGGTTGCGCGGCTTGGCTTCGGCCCGCTTCGCCTATTACGCTGTCTCGGTGGCCGCCACCTTGCTGATTCTTCTCACGGCTGCTGGCTTCTCATGGCGCAAGCCAAAGCTCGCGGACCTTTCTCCCGTCAATCTTTACCACGGCGCGGACCGCCAAGCCCACCTGGTATATGCCCGCAGCACGAAGTTTGTCAGCGATCTGCGCGTCGTCTACGAAATCCAGTCCCGCTTGAATAAAGACAACGAACTGCCCACCACGCCAGAGAGCACCGTTCCGCAATCGGCCCCGGGAAAATCACCGGGCAGCACCGACGGCACTCGCCCAACAACTCCCCGCCAACAGAACCGCGCCAATGGCCTCGGCAGAGAACTTGAAATTCTTGCCACCGAAGTTCCCGTGGTCAGCGGTCAATGGTGCGGCGGACTGCTCGGAAGGAGAATTCCATGAACTGTGCCGTCCATTCGGAAGTGGACGCAACCGGCTACTGCCGCAATTGCGGCAAGCCCATGTGCCCGGCCTGTATCCGGCCGGTGCGCGACGTTCTCTACTGCGAAGATTGCCTAGCGACGATCCTGGGCCATCCAGCGCCACCTTCGGCGCAAGCTGCACCGGTGGGTTTTCTGCCGCAGCCGCCCGCGGCAGCCGTGCCTCCGACCTTCCCTGCGGGAATCGGTCCGAACCCGGTATTAGCTTTCTTCCTTGGATTTTTGCCGGGCCTGGGCGCTTTCTACAACGAGCAGTACGGCAAGGGCATGATCCACCTCGCCATTTTCCTTTTGCTGTTCATCACTGGCATAAACGGTCTCGACAACGGCGGTGCTACGGCCGCCCTTTGGATTTGTATCGCCGCGCTCTGGGTGTACATGCCCATCGATGCGCTCCGCACCGCGCAGGCCAAGCGCGCGGGCCTGCCTCTATCAGACCCGCTCGATAATTTCAGCAAGCAGCGGCCCATCGGTCCGATCATTTTGATTGGCGTTGGGCTCCTGCTCTTGCTCAACAATTTTGAATGGTTTCAGTGGTACCGCATAGCCCGGTTTTGGCCCCTCATTCTGATTGGCGCGGGTATTTTGATGTTTCGCAACCGCATCGACCGGCAGCAGTAGGAGGCTCCTTCGGGAGGTTACACATAGATGAGCGATCGGATCCGTTGCACCTGCCAGCGTTGCAGCATCCGCGGCCTCATGGGGCCCGTCGTGGTTGTTACTGTGGGCGTGCTTTTTCTGTTAGCCGAAATGCGCGGCGGTTACTTCGATTTCAACAACACCTACCCGGTCATCCTCATTGTGATCGGGCTTATTAGTCTGGCGTCCGCTTTCGCATCGAGCGAAGGCCATGTTTCCTCGACGGCTCCCGTGCCTCGTGCGATTCCTCCAGCTCCCAGCGTGCCGCCTTCTCCATCGAGCGGGGCACCCACCTCTTACACAGGTCAAGGACAATAATTCGATATGGCCCGGAGCCGCCAACGAACCAGCGGAATCTTTACAGGTCTAGTTCTCGTAACCGTCGGCTCTCTCCTTCTGCTCCATAACTATCGCGGCTTGGAACTGACTGAGGTGCTGCACTGGTGGCCCCTCGCACTCATTTTCCTGGGCGCGATCAAGCTCTATGAAAGGACCGTCGCCAGCCGGGCCGACGATCCCGGTTCTGCGCGTATCACCGGCGGCGAAATCCTGCTCGTCGTCGGCGTAATCACGCTACTGAGCTGCGTTGTCGGCGTCGAGTACATCAAGGGCAAGGTCGGCAGCCGGGACTTTCCCATGCCGGGCGACGCCTATCCTTTCGACTTGGATGTCGCACCGAAAAATGTACCTGCAAATGCGCGCATCACGGTTCGCGGCGCACGCGGCGATATTACTGTGCGCGCCGCGGATACTGCGGAGATCCACGTTGCTGGCAAGAAAAACGTCCATGCGTGGAGTGAAGACGACGCCCAGCGCCGCGCTGGTCCAGTTTCCGTTGAAATAGTTCAGCAGGGCGATGGCTATGAAATCCATCCCACTGGCGCGGGCGCTAGCGATTCTCGCATCAACATAGATATGGACATCGAAGTCCCCAAGAAAGCCTTCGTCACCGTCCGAAACGAAAAGGGAGACATCACCGTCTCCGACATGACCACGCCCGTATCCGTAACCAGCACGAGCGGCGACGTCGAAGTTCGCGACACATCGAGCGACGTCACCATCGAAATGCACAAGGGCGACGTAAAAGTCTCCGACACCAAAGGCGATATCAAGATCTCCGGGAAGGGCGGGCAGGTCGACGTCACCTCAGCCACAGGCAGCTTCACTCTCGACGGAGAATTCTACGGCCCCATCCGCGCCGACAAAGTCGCCAAAGGCCTGCGCTTCATCTCGCAACGCACCGATCTCACGCTCACTTCGCTCACCGGCCACATGGAAGCCAGCTCCGGCAATCTTGAAATCGTCGATGCCCCCGGGGACATCACTCTGCGCACCAACCGCTATTCCGTAACCATCGAAAACGCCACGGGCAAAGTCAAAATCGACAACCGCGATGGCGACGTCGAACTGCGCTTCTCTTCCGCGCCCAAAGCCGACATCGAAGTCACCAACACCAACGCCAGCATCTCGCTGACTCTTCCCGAGTCTGCAAGCTTCAACATGCTCTCCGACTGCCACTCCTGTGATATCGAATCAGAATTTTCCGCGGACACTCTGAAGAAAACTTCGGTAGAATCCGGCGACTCTCACCTCGAAGGAAAATACGGCACTGCCCGCGGGCCCAAAATCAGCCTCAAGACCAGCTACGGCGCAATCTCCATCCACAAAACGAGCTAGCCGGTCGAACTCGGCGAACCACCAGAACCTAGCGCCACGGAATGGCGAACCCGCTGCGCCATCCCTCGCCCATATTGTCGTCCGTCGTGATGAGCCGGCCTTAGAACCGCCTGCGCAGCGAACCTCCTCGTTCCAGGCCGACGAGAAGCGCGGCGGGGCAGTCACGGTATCCACCATCCCGCTCGGCGTGTCTCTTTGTCTTTACTAAGCCACGAGAATCGTGCGTGGATACTTTGTCTATCGCACGGCGAGCCGGTTCAAGTCCTCAAAAAATGCGGGGTAGGATACCCCTGCGCACTCCGCATCGCGAATCACCGTCGCACCTTCGGCGGCCAGCGCCGCCACCGCAAAGGCCATCGCAATCCGATGATCCCCGTGCGGCTCAATCTCTGCCCCATGCAGCTTTCCCGCGCTCCGCCCCTCGACTTTCAATCCATCAGGCCGCTCTTCGACGGTCGCCCCCATCCGCCGCAAATTCTCAGCGAGCGCAGCGATGCGATCGCTCTCTTTCACACGCAGTTCCCCGGCATTCCGAATCTCAATCCCTTCTTCCGTGTACGGCCCCAGCGCCGCGAGCATCGGCAGCTCGTCGATAACCAGCGGAATCTGCTGGCCCTCAATCACTCCGCCTCTTAAGTCCGCACCTTTCACAGCCAGGTCCCCAATAATCTCCCCATGGGAACTCTGCAAGGAAAGCATCTGAATCGAAGCCCCCATCCCCAGAAACAAATCCAATATCGCCGTCCGCGTGGGATTCAAACCCACGTTATGAATCGCGATGTTCGAATCCCCCAGCAACGATGCCGCCGCCACAAAAAACACCGCGGAGGAAATATCGCCCGGCACATCCAACGACTTCGCCACCAACTTCCCCGCCCCATTCTCCCCGAAAAGCCCGTGAATCCTGGTAGTCCGCCCGTGCCGTTCGACAGCCGCCCCGAACTCTTCCAGTGCCAGTTCCGTGTGGTCGCGCGTCCGCGCCGGCTCGGTAACGCTAGTCACACCCTCAGCAAACATCCCGGCAAGCAAAACCGCCGATTTCACCTGCGCGCTGGCCATCGGCATTTGATAGTCAATCGCGTGCAACCGCGCGCCTTTTATCTCCAGCGGCGCAAAATTATCATCCTTCGCGCGAATATCCGCGCCCATCTCCCGCAGCGGCCCGACAACTCTCTTCATCGGCCTCTTCTGCAACGACCCGTCGCCCGTCAGTTTTGTACTGAATTCCTGCCCCGCCAAAATCCCCGCGAGCAACCGCATGGTGGTCCCGGAATTTCCCGCATCCAGCGCCCGCCAGCTGCTCTGCAACCCGCGCGGTCCGTGCCCCGTAACCCGCACCAACTCTTTCTCGACCTTCACTTCCGCGCCCAGCGCGCTCATACACCCAAGCGTGCTATGGCAATCCGCCGCCGCCGAAAAATTCCGCAGCGCGCTGGTCCCTTCCGCCAAACCCGCCAGCATTGCGTAGCGATGCGAAATCGATTTGTCTCCCGGCGGCTGCACGCCGCCCGCTAAATGTCTTGCAGGTTCGACCGTTTGCTTTTTCACGCAAGCAGTTTATCACGCCGGCTGGGGCCGCTCTGTCAGTCCAAAAATCTTCTGCGGGCGTGTCCCGATTCCGCTCCCTTCTTGCACACGATTTCTCCCTGTCCCCCCGTACAGCCTTTCTGCAGGAACGCAGCAACGCCTTCTCTGAAATGTTCATCCAATTCCCTGCGTATTATTAAGTGAGGAGAATCGTAATGTCCGCGCGCAGAACGTTGCTTCATCTCGCCGCCAAAACCGCAATGGTTTTCGCCGCCATCTTTGTACTTACAGTATTGCTGGCCGCTATGCCCGGCCACCACGCCCCGGTCGCCCTAAGCCCCGCTGCGCAGGAAGCCGCCACGCCGCCATCCAAATCCATTCCCGGAATGGAGTTGGGTGACGAGAAAAACAACGAACGCGCCGCCGTGCAAGACATGACACCCGGCCACCATGACGCCCAAGCCCACCACATGTTCATGACCAGCATGCGCACCGAAACTCCCGAAGATCTCCAGCGCGCCAACGAAATCGTCACGCAACTTCGCGCCGGCATCGATAAATACAAGGACTACCACGCCGCGCTAGACGACGGCTTCAAAATCTTTTTGCCCAACATCCCGCAACCCGAATATCACTTCACCAGCTATCGCAACGGCTTTCTCGAAGCTCTCACGTTCGATCCCGCCCGCCCCACTTCCCTGCTCTACAGGAAAACCGCGACCGGCTACGAACTTGTCGGCGCTATGTACACCATGCCGAAGCACGCTACCGATGACCAGCTCAACGCTCGCGTCCCCCTCAGCGTGGCTATGTGGCACCTGCACACCAATCTCTGCATGCCCCCGCGCGACCAAATCCGCAGCGCGGACTGGACGAAGTTCGGCCTCCACGGCTCCATCATCACCGAGGATGCCTGCTCCGACGCCGGCGGCCGCTTCCACCCCGTCATCTTTGGCTGGATGGTCCACGTGTATCCCTATGAGCAAGGCCTAGACAACATCTTCGCCATGCACCACCACATGGACTAACCTGCACCCTTGGCATGTACAACGAACCGCAAAATCAGGTTCCACAAAGCCAAGAGGTCTATGCGCAAGCAAGCTTTCGCTTGCGGTCAAATTGTCTGCACACTGCGGTCTGGGTGTTGCGAGTGAAATTCGTGGATGGGTCCCTCTGGCAAGAGAAAGATGATTTTGCGAATGTCCCGGGGCTCTCCGAAGAATTTGATTCCCGAAAGCACAAAAGCGTGTGACCACTCGAGTGCCACCCGGGAGGCACTTGATCATTTGAAGGGAGGCGGATGGCTCCGTTCTGCGGAGCTGGCTCATGCCGGCACTGAGAACGTGCCATTCTATGGGCACACATGCCCGATCCGCGACGGGACAGCGTGGTGCCCCTGGTTGAAGAGCTCCGCGTGACTGATGGAAGGCTCTTCTCCCGCCTACTCCGCTGTCTTCAACTTCAGCTTGCTCTTGTTCTCTTCGAGAAACGCCCGCAATCCATCCGCAATATCCAATAACCGTATCCACTGCTCGTAATAAAGCGTGACGGGAAAGCGTCCAAGTCCATACACGCTAACCCCTCCTTTTTCTCCCACTCGGAATTCCAAACTCCCTTTCCTCTTCGACCCCGCCTGCTTTTCCAATTCCGCGATCCGCGCCAGCAATTCTTCCTTACTCGGTTCTGACATTGTCTTGGCTCCCTTTTTCTGACTCGACCGACACCCAAGTCCCCGGACTCCCGACAAATCCTACCAGTTTTAGCGCTCCCAAGTCTTCGCCCGGCTGGTTCCTCGCCGCGCTCTGTCGCCCCCAGCCACCTCTCCCCTCGTTCCCCTACCGACACTTCCGACACACCACCGTTGCCTCTACCGCCCCCACAGTGTAGGATACGGCCCTAAGCGGGTCTCTCGACTCTGTGCGTCCCCCGGTCTTCGGTCGCGAAGAGGTTTTGGTCACCATGAAACGTTTCGCATCTTTCGCTCACAAATTCCTTGGGTGTGAGGAGCACTTTCTTATGTCACGATTCGCACGTCTATTTTGTGTTTCATTCCTAGCCATTGCGCCTTGCGCAGCACAGCAGCCGGCCACTCCGGCGGCCGCGCCAGCAGCGGCGCCTGCCGCCGCTGCGCAACCGCAAGGACCTAAAAGACTCGTTGCCGTCATGAATTTCGACTACGGCACGGTCAGGACCACCGTGGCGGCCATCTTTGGCACCGACCAGGACGTCGGCAAAGGCATCACCGACCTCATGGTTCAGAAGCTGGTTACTGACGGCAAGTACCGCGTTATCGAGCGCGCCGCCCTCGACAAAATCATCTCCGAACAAAACTTCAATAATAGCGACCGCGCCGATGCTACCAGCGCCTCGAAAATCGGTCGCATTCTGGGCGTGGACACAATCATTCTTGGCTCCATCACCAAATTCGGCCGCGACGATAAGCAAGTTGGCGGCGTTGGCGGCGGCCACAGCGGATGGACCGGCGCAATTGCCGGCATGGGCAAGAAAGAATCCAAAGCCGTAGTGGCCATCACCGCGCGCTTGGTGAATACCACCACCGGCGAAATCCTCGCTTCCGTAACCGGCAACGGCGAATCATCGCGCTCCGGTCTGATGCTTGGCGGGGGCGGCGGCACAGGCTACAGCGGTGGTGGCGGCGGCTTCAGCATGACCAGCAGCAATTTTGGCCAAACCATCCTCGGCGAAGCGGTAAACAAAGCTGTCGCGGATTGCGCCACGCAACTCGACAACGCCGCCGGAACCCTGCCCATCATTAAAGCCACCTATTCCGGCGTAGTAGCCGACGTCAGCGGAAACACCATCATCATCAACATTGGAAACAAGGTTGGCGTGCGCGTCGGCGACACCATCGACGTCAGCCGCGCTATTCGCACAGTCAAAGACCCCACCACCGGCAAGGTGCTCAAGACGGTCACCAACAAACTCGGCAGTGCCACGGTGACCGACGTCGACGCGGACTCCGCCACGGCTACCTATTCCGGAGCAAATCCGCCCAAAGTCGGTGACGTCGCAGCCAGCGCGGCCAGCACTCCATAACTCGATGGACCGCCGCAATGGCGGCGCATACATGCTCTTTTTTGATACTCTCGGTGCTTGATTGGAATCGGCGAGGCGGCCTCTTAGACTTCCTCGCCTTTTCTCTTATTTGAAGGGAGCCGTACCATGAGCCAGGACTACACAGTCGGGCAGCGCCTCGGTGATTACGAAATCCTCGGCATCCTCGGTGCCGGAGGCATGGGCAAAGTCTACAAGGTCCGCAATACCATCTCTGACCGCGTCGAAGCCATGAAAATTCTGCTCCCCGACCTCGCCGGCCAAAAAGATCTGGCCGACCGCTTTCTCCGTGAAATCAAAGTCCTTGCCAGCCTCAATCATCCCAATATCGCCGCGCTGCGCACCGCTCTCACCCTCGACAATCAACTGGTCATGATCATGGAGTTCGTTGACGGCGTCACGCTCTCCTCTCGCCTCCACCAAGGCGCTATTCCCCCAGCCCTGGCAGTCAAGTATATCGACCAAGTTCTCGACGCCCTCAGCTACGCCCACAAACAAAACATCATCCACCGCGACATCAAGCCCGCCAACATGATGCTCACTCCCGATGGCTCCGTAAAACTCATGGATTTCGGCATCGCGCGCTCCGCCACCGATCGCAGCCTCACCTTGACCGGAACCACACTGGGCTCCCTCAATTACATGCCGCCCGAACAGGTCAAAGGCGATCCCGCCGACAATCGCTCCGATCTGTACTCCCTCGGCGTCTCCCTCTACGAAATGGTCACCGGCCAGCTCCCCTTCCAGGCCGACAGCAACTACGCTATGATGGCCGCACATCTCCAGGAGGTCCCCAAACCTCCCATCGTTCTCCGTCCCGGCATTCCCCAGGCGCTCAATCAAATTATCGTCATGGCTCTCGCCAAGGACCCCGGCCAGCGTTTTCAATCCGCCGACGCCTTCCGCGGCGCTCTCAAAAGTGTCTCCCCGCAAGGTGGAGCGGCTCAGCCCGGAGTCGATCCGCGCGCCTACGCTCCCTCTCCCTCCGCTACCGCAGGCAGCGCAACCGCCCTTTTCCAGGAAACCCCTGTCTCCCAATCTCCCACAACGGTGGTGGACACGCCTGCTTACCAACCTACCGAGCGTGTAGCAGCGGCAACTCCGGCTTTGGCCGCTGCAGCCGCGGGCCCTTCTTCCGCATCGCCACAGGCGCCACCTCCACCTGTCAGCGGCGGCGGCCATCGCGGGCTGTATATCGCCCTGGGCGCTTTCATCGTCGTTGCCGTTCTGTTCGCCGCCGGCCTGTACCTCCCCAGCCGCATAAAGACTCTTGCCGGCGCTGGCAAGACCGCCGTCCCGAGCAAGCCATCGCAACAAGTCGATTCGTCAACCACCGCTCCAGCGACCCCCGGCGACGCCACGACCTCGTCGTCTGCTACAGCCAATCCCACGGCACCTGGTGGCACTACAGATCCGCCCTCCGGTTCGACAGGCGCACCATCCACGCAGTCCGGCCAATCCTCGCCGGATACTTCAAACTCCTCTTCTACCCCCCCTAGCGACGCTTCCTCGTCGAACTCCACTTCGTCCGGCTCCGGCGGCAACCCTCCCCAGCCTCCCAAGAAACCCTCCGTCGGCAAACCCAAGAAGGACACCCAAGCCGCCGATGCAGCCGCCCAAGCCAAGGCTGAAGAAGCCGCGCAAGCCGAAGAGAACGAACACCGATATGACGACATCGACAGTCGCTCCAGTGCCGTCTCGCAATCTCTCGATAATCTCCAGAAACAACAAGCCGCCTCCGGTTACGGCCTTCGCGGCGACATTGTTTCCGCCCAACAGCGCATGAAGACAGACATCTCCAAAGCGCAATTCGCCATGCAAAAGCAAGACACCAAAAACGCCAAAAAGTATCTAGACATGGCCGAAGCAGAACTGCAAACCCTGGAAAAGTTCCTGGGCCGCTAGCTGCCAACCCCTCTCGAACCGCCGGCAGCGGGCGCATCGCACCATTTGGCGAAACAAAGGTAAAACGAATACGGCAAGAGCGTATCAACGCAAACGAGCTTGCGTTCCTTTAGAAGCAACCTCACGAAACGTCCGCGCCAGAGGTGGTTATGCCCAGGAGATTTTCCGAGGCTGCGGATCTAACCATGCGGTTAAACACGTTGGGCCGTAGTTTCCTGTTTTTCCCTCCCCATATTTTCCCCTTGCTTACCGAGCGGAGTAGATGTATTTTGGTCTCGGTAACCGAGGAGACCCCTGTAGGGAAAAAATGAGCAGACCTTCCGACCTGGTGCAAGGCACTCTCGACCTTCTCCTCCTGAAGATTCTCGCCCTCGAACCCCTCAACGGCTACGCCGTGAGCCTGCGCCTTAGACAAGTCTCGGGCGACGTCCTCCAAGTAAGTGACGGCTCCCTCTACCCCGCGCTACACAAACTCGAACAAGAGGGGTGGATCACTGCGGAGTGGAAGCCCACGGAAAATAACCGCCGCGCCAAGTATTACTCGCTCACCGGGCTTGGCCGCACGCAGCTAGAAAAAGAATCCGCCAACTGGAGCCGTCTCTCGGTCGCGATCTCCAATGTAGTGAAACTCAAAGAGGCCTGAACGATTCTCTTCGCTACAAGGAGCCCTGGTGCGCCCCAAACATTGGTTCTACACTTTGCCGCTTCGGTTGCGCTCCCTCTTCAAGCGCAACCAAGTCGAGCAGGACCTCAGCGAAGAATTGCGCTTCCATCTCGAACAGAAAACGCGGGAGTACTTAACCGCTGACCTTACGCTGGAGGAAGCTCGCCGCAGAGCCCTTCGCGAATTCGGCGGCGTTGAACTCTCCAAAGAAAATTGCCGGGACTCTCGCAGTGTCAGCTTCCTCGAAACTCTGGCGCAAGACATACGCTTTGCCTTCCGCATGCTGTCGAAAAACCCCGGCTTCACCGCCGTCGCCATCCTCACACTGGCTCTCGGCATCGGTGCGAGCACCGCCGTGTTCAGTCTCGTCGAAGCCATTCTTCTGAAGCCGCTTCCCTACCCCAGTCCCGACAGAATCGTTCTCCCCGAGCTGGTTTCCCCGCCAGGAGTGAATCTCGGGTCCGAGTATTTTCCCTGGGGCCAAACTCAATTCCGCCTATTAACTCGGGAATCCCACCCTTTCCAATTCGTGGGCGCGTTCCAAAACGATTCTTTCAATCTTACCGGCTCCGGCGAGCCTTCGTTTCTGGACGGCTTTCGAGCCTCAGCCGAGTTCTTTCCGGCTCTCGGCGCCGTCCCCGCCCTCGGACGCATCTTCACAGCCGAGGAGGATCAACCGGGCCACCAGTACGAAGTTATCCTCAGCGACCGCCTATGGCGCGAACGCTTCAGCTCGCGCGGCGACATTCTGGGCCACGCGGTGTACCTCAACGGCTACGCCTACACCGTTGTCGGCATAATGCCTCCTGGTTTCGAATTTCCCCGCGCCGAGGAAATGCCCAGCAGTTTTAACTTTCCGAGCGAACCTCAGATCTGGGTTCCTCTTGCTGTTGCCCCACAGCCAAAAGGCAGCCCGTCCGAACTCGCGGTTATCGGCCGGCTCAAACCTGGCGTTGCTATCGAACAGGCCCAAGCCGCTATGGACCTCATCACCAAACGAGCCGAGGAGAGAGATCCGCAGTGGAAGGGCTGGTTCAACACACGCCTCGTGCCGTTAACCCGCCAAGTAGTCGGCGACACGCAACGCCCTTCGGAACTCATCCTCGGCGCCGTCGGAATGGTGCTGCTCATTGCCTGCTCTAACGTCGCCAACCTGTTGCTCGCACGCTCCCTTGGCCGCCGTCGAGAATTCACTCTTCGCGCCGCTCTCGGCGCCACCCGCTCTCGCCTGGTCCGTCAGCTTCTGACAGAGAGCCTCCTGATAGCCATCGCTGCGGGTGCCGTTGCCACGCTTATCGCGTACCTAGGCATTGATTTTGTAAAGGCTTATGGCCCCTCGAACATTCCCCGTCTGCGTGAAGTAAGGCTTGATCTCCTGGTCTTCGCCTTCGCTCTGTGCGTTTCCGTGGCTACGGGAATCCTTTTCGGCCTGGCTCCAGCGTTGGGCGCCACGCGTAAGGACCTCGCCAGTTCGCTCAAAGAAGGCGGCCGCGGCTGCGCGGGCATTCCCGCGAGCTCGCGGCTGCGCAATGCGCTTCTCGTCTCGCAGGTGGCCCTCGCTCTGGTGCTGGTGGTATCTGCCGGACTGTTGACACGCACTTTTTTCCGCCTTCTCGGCGCCAGCGGCGGCTTCAACCCTCGGAGGGTTCTCACACTCCAGTTGCCGCTTCCGGCTTCGAAGTACGTAGACCAAAATCACATCGTAGCGTTCTACCAAAGTGCGCTTTCTCGCCTGCGATCCATCCCTGGTGTCGAGTCCGCCGGAATTGGCGAAACCGTTCCGATGGGCGGCGAAGGCGAGAGCACGGTCATTCGCATGCCCGACCATCCGGTCGGCAGCCAGAGAGAAATGCCTTTCGCCAATTACACAATCATTTCTACGGGCTACCTCTCCTCCATTGGAACTCCCGTTTTGCGAGGTCGCGATTTCCTGGAATCCGACACCGCTGATTCCACGCCGGTAGCCCTGGTTAACGCGGCCATGGAGAGGAAATTCTGGCCAAGCCAGGGCGCTCTCGGCAAACAAGTAGGCCCCGCAAGTTCGCGCTACCCCCTGATGACCATCGTGGGCGTGGTTCCCGATGTGAAGCACATCTCCCTGCGAGAGGAAACACCCCCCGAAATATTCGTGATCGACACGCAAAAACAGTGGCCCTCGATGTTGAACATGCGCGTTGCGCTACGTACGAAAGTCGACCCCGCTTCCATGACCGAGAGCGTGCGCTTGGCCATCCATTCCGGCGATCCGGACCTCCCGTTGGCAAAGGTCGCCACCCTCACTACTCTGGTCAACGATTCGCTCAGCCAGCCCCGATTCGCCATGCTCCTGCTGGCCGCCTTCAGTCTGCTGGCCCTGCTGCTTGCTTCCATTGGAATGTATGGAGTGATTTCTTACTCTGTAGCGCAGCGTATCCAGGAGATCGGCATCCGCATGGCGCTCGGAGCGAAGCGCCGCAACGTATACGGGATGGTGCTCGGCCAGGGCGCGCGCCTTGCCGGCCTCGGAATTGCGATCGGCTTGCTAGCGGCTCTTGGTGTCACCCGGCTGATGTCGAGTTTTTTGTACGGCGTCCAATCCACCGACCCGTTTACCTTTGCCGCCGTTTGTCTACTCTTGCTCGCAACTGCGCTCCTGGCCTGTTACTTGCCGGCGCGCCGCGCCAGCCGCATCGATCCGATGGTCGCTCTTAGACACGAGTAGATGCGGCGGGTTCGCGCGTTAGTGTGAAGGAGGTTCTCTTGAGTCTATCGCACTGGATCGTGACTCTGCGGCTTCGCCTGCGCTCTCTCTTTCGCCGTGAGCAAGTCGAGCAGGAGCTAAGCGAGGAGCTGCTGTACCACCTCGAGAAAAAAATCCAGGAGCATCTCGCCGCCGGCCTGACTAAGGAAGAAGCTCGCCGCAAAGCGCTTCGCGAATTCGGCGGCGTCGAACTTTCCAAAGAGCATTGCCGCGACTCTCGCCGCGTCAGCTACATCCAGGACCTCCTGCAAGATTTAGGTTTCGGCCTGCGCATACTCCGCAACAGCCCCGCCTTCGCCATCGTCGCGATCCTCACTCTGGCTCTCGGTATCGGCGCCAACACCGCGATCTTCAGCGTCATTCACGGCGTGCTCCTTCGGCCGTTGCCCTTCCCCAAGCAGGATCAATTGATGATCCTTTTTGAGAAGAACAACGACGGCACGCGCTCGAACACCTCCTGGGCCACATTCATGGACTGGAATCGATTGAACCACTCCTTCACAGGCGTAGCCGCCGTCAGCTTTTGGTCCCCGACTTATGTCGGCGCGCACGACGCGGAAACTCTCATCGGCTTCCGCGCCTCCTCGACCCTCTTCGATCTTATGGGCGTAAAACTTGAGCGCGGCCGCAACTTTCTCCCCTCGGAAGACGTGCGCGGAAACAATTTTGTCGTAATCCTGAGCTACGGCTTCTGGCAGCGAACCTTCGGCGCCGACCCCGGCATAATTGGCAAGTCGGTGCAGCTGGGAACCCGGGCCTACACAGTTGTCGGCGTCCTTCCCGCCGATTTTCCCTCCGTTCTCTCTTTCGATCCCCGCAAGCCCGCAGACATTTACACACCGCTGGCCTACGATGCCACGCTTCCGTACGCCTGCCGCGACTGCCGCCACTTGCGCGCCATCGCCCGCCTCCGCGACGGCTTGCCCATCTCCGAAGCCGAAGCCGAAATGAATCAAATCTCCACAAACCTTTTCCGTGAATATCCCACGGCCTACTCCGCTTCCGGCGTCACGCTGACTCCGCTGAAAGATTATCTCGTCGGGGACGTTAAAACGGCGCTCTGGATATTGCTCGGCTCCGTGGGATTCGTACTTCTGATCGCTTGTGTTAACGTCGCAAATCTTCTTCTCGCCTGGGCCGCGCGCCGCCAGCGCGAAGTAGCTCTTCGCGCCGCTCTTGGCGCACGGCGCGCTCGCATGGTCCGTCAGTTTCTCACTGAGAGTCTCCTAATCTCCCTCCTCGGCGGAGCTTTCGGCCTCTTCTTAGCTTGGGGCGGTGTTGCCGTGCTACGACTGGTCCGCCTCGCCAATTTACCGCGTCTTCAAAACGTGCAGATTGATGCTTGGACGTTCGCTTTCACCTTCGGCATCTCCCTAGTCACCGGCCTGGTGTTTGGCCTCCTGCCCGCCTTCCGTGCCTCCAGACTCGATCTCAACGAAGCTCTGAAGGAAACCGGCAAGAGCACCGCGGGAAAAGAACGCCACCGCCTACGCAGCGTGTTGATTTTCGCCGATGTCGCTCTGGCTTTGCTCCTGCTAACTGGCGCCGGCCTCATGATGAAGAGTTTCGTTCGCCTTCTCGAAGTCGATCCTGGCTTCGACCCATCACACACGCTGACTCTTACTCTCTCACTCTGGGGTCCCAAATCCGCGGATGAACCGGCGATTGCTTTTTTCGATCAAGTTCTCGAGCGTATACAAGCACTTCCCGGGGTCCAATCGGCCGGAATCGTCAGCCAACTCCCGCTCGGCGGCAACCTGGATAGGTACGGCGTCCACGTTGAAGGCAAGTCGCTAGCAAATCCCGAAGAGGATCCCAGCGCCGATCGCTATTCGATCACTCCAGGTTATCTACGCGCGATGCACATTCTGTTGTTGGGCGGCCGCGAGTTCGACGAGCGCGACGTTCGAACCTCTCCTATGGTCGCGCTGGTCAACGACTCCATGGCTCGCCAGTTTTGGCCGGGCGAAGATCCCGTCGGCAAGCGCTTCCGAATGGGCGACACGAAAGGCCCCTGGAAAACAGTCGTCGGCGTCGTGGGCGATGTCCTGCACCAAGGACTCGACGCCCCGCACAGCATCCAAGTCTATTTGCCCAACACACAATTCACAGACGCCTTGGTGATCCTGGCCGTGCGCACCTCCAACGACCCGCGATCGTTGGCCGCCGCGGTGCGCTCAGAAATTGCCTCCCTCGACCCACAAGTTCCCATCTCCGAAGTCGCGACCATGGACGAAGTGGTCCGCGCCTCGGTAGCCAATCAACGCTTCGGCGCACTCCTCTTTCTACTCTTCGGCGCCATCGCACTGGTCCTCACCGCCGTCGGGATTTACGGCGTCATCTCCTACGGTGTAGCCCAGCGCACACACGAAATCGGCATCCGCCTGGCGCTAGGCGCGGGAAGACGTGAAGTGCTCAGCATGGTTGTGAGCGAGGCGCTGAAACCGGCGCTGCTGGGTGCGGCGCTAGGCCTTTCGGCGGCGTTCGGTTTGACTCGTCTCTTGACGCGTCTGCTCTACAACGTCAAGCCCACCGACCCGCAGGTCTTCGCCGGTGTTCTTCTTTTGTTGATTGCTGTGGCGTTGCTCGCGTCCTACATCCCCGCGCGCCGCGCCACTCGCGTCGATCCTATGGTCGCTCTGAGGTACGAGTAGGAAATAGTGAAGGCATTAGCAGCATCAAGGAGGACCTGTGAACACAAATCGTTGGCTAAGCACTCTGCCGCTGCGCCTGCGCTCCCTCTTTCGCCGCGATCAAGTAGAACGGGAACTGCGCGATGAGCTCGAACATCACCTCGAACAGAAAACGCAACAGTACCTAGCCGCAGGCCTCGGCGCCGAAGAAGCTCACCGCAAAGCCCGCCGGGAATTCGGCGGCCTGGAGTCGTCCAAAGAGAATTGCCGCGACACGCGTCGCGTTCGCATCATCGAAACCTCGTTCCAAGACATACGCTTCGGTCTACGCATGCTGCGGAAGAACCTTGGCTTCACGGCGATCGCCGTACTGACTCTCGGTCTGGGCATCGGCGCCAACACCGCCATCTTTAGCATGGTCAATTCGTTCCTCCTCCGCCCGCTGCCGATAAAAGAGCCCGAACAGCTCACCGTGCTCGGCATGCAGCTCAAAAAGGGCCCCCTCGAGACTTCCTTCTCCTATCCAGAACTCGAAGATCTAGAGACGCAATCCTCTTCTGTCTTCTCGGATGTGATCGCCGATGAACTGGGCGACGCTGGCGTAACCCTCGACGGAAAGACCGAACCCATTATCGTCAACTATGTCAGCGGCAATTTCTTCACCGCGCTCGGTGTCGAACCCTTGCTCGGCCGCTTCATTCTTCCTTCCGAAGGTTCTATCAGCACGTTGAATCCGGTTATCGTTCTCGGTTACGCCTACTGGCAAACACGCTTCGGCGGCGATCCCAACGTCATCGGCAAGACCGTCCTCTATGACGGCAGCCCGGTCACCGTCATTGGCATCACGCCAAAGGAATTTCACGGCCTGTATACGCTCGCGGACATCCAGGGCTTCTTGCCTTTCGGCATGCACCAGGTGGATAGCGCGTACGAGCCAGACGCCCCCACGAATCGCGGCGATCGCAATCTTGTGGTCTACGCGCGCCTGGCCCCCGGGATCAGTCTAGCGAAGGCGCAGGCCGCGCTGGACGTCATGAGCGACCGCCTTGCCAAGCAAAATCCAGCGGTCGAAGAGGGCATGGCCATCAGTGTGTTCCCGGAGCGCTACTCCCGGCCAGCACCGGACCCCGATCGAGGTATCTTCAAAGTGGCCACCTTGTTTCTCATCCTGGCTGCGCTGGTGCTAATTCTCGCGTGCGTCAATATCGCCAATTTCCTGCTCGTCCGGGCCACCGCGCGCCAGCGCGAAATGGCGATCCGCACCGCTCTCGGCGGCACGCGCCTACGTCTCATCCGCCAGCTGCTTACGGAAAGTGTGCTGCTGTCTCTCTCGGGAGGCCTCGCCGGAATTCTCTTTGGATTGGCCGGCAGCAATGCTCTAAGTTCCATTCACCTCGGAACTACTCTGCCCGTTCTTCTCGACTTTCATCTCGATTGGCGCGTGTTCGGTTACGCGTTCGCCGCGGCGCTGATCACCGGCATCGTTGTCGGCATCGTGCCCGCTCTTCGCGCTTCACGACGCGGAGTTATCGAGGCCGTCCGTGACGGCGGCCGCACCATGACCGGCAGCCGCAGCCGCTTCCGTACCACGCTCGTCGTGGCGCAGGTCGGCGGCTCCCTCATGCTGCTCATCGTTGCAGGTCTAATGATGCGCAGCCTCAGTCATGTCCAGCGCTCCGATCTCGGCTTTGATCCTCGCCACGTGCTCAACCTCACGCTCGACCCCAACGACATCGGATACGGAAAGCAACAAGGCCTCCAGTTTTACAACCAACTCCTCGAGCGGGTCCAAGCCATGCCGGGTGTCGAGTCCGCGAGCGTGGCCTTCTCCGTCCCCCTGGGCTACTACGGCAATTATGACTGGGTAGAAGTCCCCGGATACGAAGTCCCGTCGGGCGCCGCGCGGCCGATCGTCGGCTTGAATTACGTCACGACCGACTATTTTCGCACCATGGGTATCCAGCTTCAGGAAGGCCGGAGTTTCACGAAGGCCGACGACGAGCATTCGCCGTGGGTGGCCATCGTGAACGAAGCCATGGCCAAAAAATTCTGGCCCAACCAAAGTGCCATCGGCCATGAATTCCACCAGGCTAGCATTCATGGGCATGCGCTTCGCGTGGTCGGGGTGGTGAAGAACAGCCGCACCAATGGCATGATTGGCCCCGTACATGAATATTTTTATACGCCTCTCGCTCAGCAATTCAGCTCACTCGCCACGCTACAAGTGCGCACCACCTTTGCGCCCGAAAGCATGACCACGTCCATTCGCCAACAGATCGCTTCTCTCGCTCCGTCCATGCCAGTCTTCGACGTCCACACCATGCTCGAGGGCCTGTACACCGTCAACGGCTTCCTTCTCTTCCAGTTGGCTGCGGCCCTCGCAGGAATTCTCGGAACACTTGGCCTAATCCTCGCTCTCGTGGGGGTCTTCGGCGTCATCTCCTTTACCGTCAGTCAGCGCACCAACGAGATTGGTATTCGCATGGCCATGGGCGCCGGGCAGCGCTCTATCTTGCGCATGATTCTTCGTCAAGGCGTGTGGATCATCAGTGCGGGTGTTCTCTCGGGGCTGGCGCTGGCTGCGGCTATCGCGCGTCTCGTTGGGAATTTCATTTCCGGCGTGAGCCCCTACGACCCGCTCACCTACCTGTCGGTTTCGGCGTTGCTTGTGCTCGTCGCGCTCTTCGCGTGTTATATCCCTGCGCGCCGCGCCACGCGTGTCGATCCCATGGTGGCGCTACGCTATGAGTAAGTCATGGCTCCCTAGAGAGACACAGCCAAGGATGAAAGCAGCCCCGGCCTCGGCCTTCGAGAATCCACGGCTTGAGTAAATCAGAGAGCGACTGGCAGGGCTTACTGGCCTTTGGCCATCAGGCTCTTCCAACGTTCCCAGGCCTCGGTCCGAGCCTTCTTGTCGGCGTCCTTGGCATCCGGGGCTTCACCGGCGCGCATGAAGCCATGTCCCGCGCCGTCGTACGTTATGGGTTCAAATGTTTTGCCAGCCGCCTTCATATTGGTGATGGCGTCGGGAATCATCGCGCCGATTCGCGCATCATTCCCCGCAAAAAATCCGTAAACCGGGGCTTTTATCCGCGCCATCGCATCCTTCTCCGGCGGAGGGCCATAAAAAACAAACGCAGCGGCCAAATCGCCGCGATTCGTCGCGAAGCGGAATGTCTGGCCACCGCCCCAGCAGAATCCGCCAACAAATAATTCCCCGTTTGACGCGGGAATTTTTTTCCCGTAGTCCGCCACGGCATTCAGGTCCGCGGTAACTTGGTCCGGATTCAGCTTGCTCACGGCCTCCATAACCTTGTCTGCCGCGATCGACGAAGTCCGCCCGCCGTCGGGACCCATTCCCGACAGCAAATCCGGAGCAACCGCAATGTAACCTGCCGCAGCCACTTGATCCGCCAAATCCTCCACCCAATCCGACATCCCAAAGATTTCATGAATAATCAAAACCACTGGCCGCTTGTCCCGCGACTCCGGGTAAACCACGAACGTCTCGACCGACCGCCCATCGTGCTTCACGGTCACCCACTCGCCATGCCGCGGCGACTTCAGAAGCTTCTCCTTCGCCCAGTCCTGCGCAGAAACCGTCTGTGCTGCCACCAGAATCATCAAAATCAAAAACGTGCGCTTCATTTCTTCCCCCTTGCTGCCGCTCACCGCGATCACGGCTCCGCCCGCTATTCCATCCACCATCCGAACCACAGCCGCCCGCATCATATCTGCTCTTCCCGGGCCACAGCAATCCCCGTTTGCGCCCAAGCGGAAAATTTTTCGGGTGAACAAATTCGGTTGGATTTCGTACTTTCAAATGGTTGAATGGCTCGCCGGCGTGGCATATGCTCTGCCCGTCAGCCGCCGAGACTGCATCTTGGGAGGGACTCCGATGGACTCGCTCTGGCAGGACTTCAACTACGGTCTGCGACAGCTACGCAAGAACCCCGGCACCACCGCGGTCATGCTCTTTACGCTGGCCCTGGCCATCGGCGCGACCACGGCAATCTTCAGCGTTGTTTACGGAGTGTTGTTGCGGCCGCTGCCGTACACCGATGCGAGCCGCATCATGGCCGTCTTCGAAGTGAGCTCGAAGGGCAGGCCAAATCGCCTTGCGGATCCGAACTTCGACGATTTTCGCGATCAAAACCACAGTTTCGAGGCTATTGCGAAGTACAACGACAACGTCGTGTCCGTTTCGGGAACTTCGCAGCCGACGCGCACAACAGTCGCGGGCGTCAGTCCTGCCTTTCTGAAGGTCTTCGGTATTGAGCCCATCCTCGGACGGGATTTCAACCCGAGCGACGCGAAAAAAGGGGCCGGCCCCACCGTTCTTGTCAGCTATGGATACTGGCGGCAGTATCTCGGATCGTCGCCGGACCTCTCGCCATCGCACCTGAAGATCGATGGCGCGGTCTACTCCGTTATCGGCGTGCTCCCGGCCGGTTTCCGTTTCCCAGAAGACGTGGATCTGTGGCTGCCAGCCGATTTGGACGGCGAAAACCAAAGCAGGACTTCGCATAACTACAATGCCGTCGGGCGCCTCCGCGACGGCGTGACCGTCCAGCAAGCGAATGGAGATATCAGCGCGATAGCCCAGCGCATTCACGAAACATCGAGCGAGCAAGGCGATTATCTCCTCAAAGACGGAATGGTCGTGCCGCTTCAGGAGTCGATCGTGGGCCAAGCTCGCTCAGCGCTGCTGGTGCTGCTCGGGGCGGTGGGATTCCTGCTGCTGGTGGCGTGCGCGAACGTGGCGAACTTGCTGCTGGCACAAGCGTCAGTGAGAGCGCGCGAGCTCGCCATTCGCAGCGCTCTCGGGGCGGCACGCGGACGGCTCGTCCGTCAATTCCTTACCGAAGCATTCCTGCTTTCGCTGGCCGGCGGCGGCCTTGGCGTACTCGGAGCGCTCGGGGGCGTGGCCGGATTAGTTGCGCTGGCGCCGGGAAATCTGCCGCGACTGGACAACGTCTCGATCAGTATTCCCGTACTGGTGTTCGCGTTTCTGCTTTCCACCGCAGTCGCCGCGGGCCTCGGAGCGTTTACCGCTGCGCGGGCGACTTCCGGGGACCCGCGCAAGGGCCTCGGCGAAGGCGGGCGCGGACAAGCGGGTTCAGAAGGCAGTCAGCGCGTTGGCCGGGTCATCGTGGCGACGCAGATCGCGATCACGTTGGTCCTTGTGATTGGTGCGGGATTGCTCGGGCGCAGCCTCGTGAAAGTGCTCGAAGTGAATCCCGGGTTCCGGGTGGACAAGATCGTTACCATGGACGTTTCCCTTCCGTGGGTGGACGATCCCAAAGCAAAGACAGGTCAGGCGATTTTCTTTCGAAACCTGATTGACCGGCTTAAACAGATCCCGGGCGTGCGCAACGTTGGCGCGACTAGCGGCTTGCCGCTCGAGGATGGCGGCCTTCCCAACGGATCGTTTGTGCTCATGACGCAGAACGAGATTCCCAAGAGCTTGGATGGCTTTGCTGCGCTGTTCCAGCAGAAAGAACGGCTTGGTGATGCGGACTTCGGAGTCGTCACGGACGGATACTTCCAGGTCCTCGGAATCCCGCTGATTCGAGGGCGAATCTTTGACGAGCACGACGGCGCGAATTCTCCGCACGTTGCGGTGATCAGCGAATCGCTGGCGCGCGACCGCTGGCCAAAGCAGGACCCCATCGGACACACCATTGAGTTCGGAAACATGGACGGCGACTTGCGTTTGCTGACCATCGTCGGGATCGTGGGTGATACGCACGAGTATGGCCTCGATGCGCCGCCACGCCCGACCGTTTACGTGAATTTGTTCCAGCGGCCGCGCGCGGCCATCACCTTGACCATGTTGAGTGATGCCGACACCGGGTCGGTCACTTCGGCGGCGCGAGGAATCCTCGAGAACCTCGATCCAGAGATTCCCACGAGGTTCCGTACATTTCCACAAGTGTATTCCGCTTCGCTGGGCTCGCGGAGATTTAATGTCATTCTCACTGGATTCTTCGGAATCACCGCCCTACTGCTGGCCACGGCAGGGGTGTTTGGCGTAATGGCCTATTCGGTGACCCGCCGCACACGCGAAATAGGAGTGCGTATCGCTCTCGGGGCCGGGCCCGGCGACGTTCTGGCAATGATCCTGGGCCAAGGATTGCGTACGATTTTCGTTGGGGTGGCGATTGGCATTGCCGGTTCGCTGGCTCTGACGCGCACTGTTGAGTCGCTGCTGTTTGGCGTCACGGCCACCGATCCGCTCACCTTCGGCGGCGTGACACTGCTCCTGCTTGGGGCCGGGCTGCTGGCCTGTTACATCCCGGCGCGTCGCGCCATGCGCGTCGATCCGATCATCGCCCTGCGCTACGAATGACACCAGGTCCCGGCAAACCGCAACGGATTAGCGAAGCAGGTATCGGGAGACCGAGAAAATCCTAGATGCGGGGACTACTCTCGAACGAATCGGCCTAGCGTGGAGAAGCGGAAGGGCCAGTTGCATTTCTCAGCAAGTTCAGAGCCTCGGAGTTAGCAGCATCCAAACGCAAGGCGGTCCGCACAATCAGCGCGGGCTGACTCCCTTTCTAGAGGCCTGTAGTGAAGCACCGCGCGGTTTCGCATTCGTTGCCTGCCGCTTCCAATTGCTCCCGAAACAGGTACTGAAATTATGGAACGACTTCCGCTCCGCGTTCACCAAGTTCTAAGAATGCAGTCGGCGATCTAGAAATCCTCGCCTCTCGGGAACTCTCTCCTTCGCTGCTTATAGATCGTGGCCCGAAGGATTTCCGTTTTGATTCTTCAGATTTCTATTGCACCCGCTCTCCGTTTCCAAGACACTCTGTGCTTTATTTCCTAACCTTCGGAGGCGAGATGACCCGGGTGAGCACTCTTATCCTGCTTCTAGCGCTGGGCCTTCTACTTCCTGCGCTCGCGCTTCCTCCTCAAGTCCCGGTTCCACAAAAATCCGCCGCTCCGGTGACCACCGCCGGATCACAGCAGTCTTCCGCGACTCCCCCGCCATCCACGCATCCTCTCGAAAAAGGCGACCTCGAAGCTTTCTTCGACGGGCTCGTTCCCCTGCAGATGGAGCGCAGCGACGTAGCCGGAGCGACCGTGCTGGTGATGAAAGATGGGGCGGAACTGCTGAAAAAAGGTTACGGCTACTCGGACATCACGAAAAAATCGCCCGTCGATCCGGACACCAGCATGTTTCGCCTGGCCTCCATCTCAAAACTGTTCACCTGGGTTTCCGTCATGCAACTATCCGAGCAAGGCAAGCTAGACATCGACGCCGACGTAAACAAATATCTCGATTTCGCGATCGCCCCGGCCTTTGGCAAACCCATCACTCTCCGCCACCTGATGACCCACACCGGCGGGTTCGAAGAAGTCCTTCACGACATTATTTTTGTCGACCCCAAAAAGGCGCATTCTCTTCGCGACTTCATGATGCAAAATCAGCCGCGCCGCATGTATCCTCCCGGCGAAATCCCCGCCTATTCGAATTACGGCGTGGGCCTCGCCGGCTACATTGTCGAGCGCGTCAGCGCCGAACCTTTCGAACAATACGTCTCTGAGCACATCTTTCTGCCACTGGGCATGAAACACTCCAGCTTCAGCGAACCGATGACCGCGGAACTGGCCCCTTATGTCTCCGACGGCTACCGAGCCACCACCGAAAAACCCGCCATCGGCTTTGAAGTTTTCAATCCCGCTCCCGCGGGCGGTATCTCCTCCGCCGCAGGCGACATGGAAAAGTTCGCGCTAGCCCTTCTGAACGGCGGCGAACTCGACGGCCATCGCATCCTCAAAACCGAAACGCGCGACGCCATGTGGACTCGCCAATTCGGCACTTCCGATTCCCTTCCGCCGCAATGCATGGGCTTCTACCAGACCTGGCGCAACAATCTGCACTTCCTCGGCCATGACGGCGACTTGATCGCCTTCCACAGCATGTTCCTACTCGAACCCACGCAAAAACTAGTCATCTTCGTTTCCTACAATTCCGCCGGCTCCGCGCAGCGCAACCGCGCTGAACTCCTCGACGGCTTTGCCGATCGCTATTTCCCCGCTTACACGGCGCCCGCGTTCCAGACGATTTCCGCCGAGGGACAGAAAGACATCGCCGGTAACTTCCAATCCACGCGTCGCGCCGACAGCACCAAGCTGGCCATCGGTAATCCCGCGGGCCAATCTATCTTCAGCGTCGACAAAGAGGGTGTCCTGACCATCGACACCGTGAAGGATCTGCGTGGCCACACGCGCAAATGGAAGCCCATCGGCAAGGATCTCTGGCAAGTCCAAGACGAGCAAGCTCGCCTCTTCGCCATTCGCGATTCCTCCGGAAAAATCGTTCGCCTGGCCGTCAATTTCCCCGGCGTCCAGCTCGAACGCGTCCCCTGGTACGAACACAAGTCTTTTGTTGGAATTTCCCTGGCAATAAGCTTGCTAATCCTGCTTCCGGTAGTCGCCGCCAGCTTACTGCGGTTCTTCCGCCGCCTGCTGTTCCGCAGACGCCCGCCGCTCAAGCCTCAGCCCGGCACTCTCTGGGTCACTCTCGGTCCACGCCTGGCAGCTTTCACGTGGATCATCGTGGCCATCTGGCTCGCCGCTCTGGCCATAAATCTTCAGAGCGAAGCACTGCCCTCATTCCCCGTAATCCAACGCTATTTCTCGCTAATAAACTGGTTCTCCTTCCTGGCCGTTTTCTTCAGCATCTTTGCGCTGGTGGCCGGAGTCCGCATCTGGCAACGCGGCGACGTCCGCACCATCTCCCGGGTAAAATTCTCCCTGGT
>Ga0207063_1028_pt1 | contig 33814 bp, 30 predicted proteins | sample Alteio_BWMinCont_29_FD_153462 | JGI IMG/M metagenome (GOLD analysis project Ga0207063, IMG submission 153462) | Enriched cells from forest soil in Barre Woods Harvard Forest LTER site, Petersham, Massachusetts, United States -... | ecosystem: Environmental > Terrestrial > Soil > Temperate forest >...
TAGCCAGCCGCTAAAATGGCTGGTTCGAAACCAAAGGTAAATCCAAAAACAAATTTATTTCCTACTTTAAACCACGTTGCTGCATGATCAGCCATGATCTGAAATCCGCTCTGACACAGAGTAATCACAGCGCCCCATGCACCTCCCTGTGTAAGTCTTCTTAAGTTTCCATTTTTTGAATCCTGACTCATCTTTAGGACCTGGCCGATTGCTGTTCCTTCTGGGAAACGTAACGTTTTGTCCGCTAGTAAGACGCGTCGCAAAGGGATCGAAAATAATATTCCTAAAATACCGCCGATTAAGGAAAGAATGAGAGTCTGTAAATAGGAAAAATGCTGCCAATAGTGTAGAATAATCAAAGCTGGCAGGATAAAGGCAGTACCACCAACAAGTGCTTCTCCGGCTGAAGCACCGGTTTGAACAATATTATTTTCAAGAATTGATGAATTTTTAAAAAATCGCAAGACGCCCATAGAAATCATGGCAGCCGGAATAGAAGCTGAAATAGTGAGTCCCACCTTTAAACCTAGGTAAGCATTCGCTGCCGCTAGGATAATAGCAAGTACAACCGCTAATATAACGGCACGAACAGTTATTTCAGTGGACGACGGTACCACAAAATTCTGAGCTCCTCTTTTATCTTGTATCTTGATAGCTTTGTCTATGATAGACCCTGCTTATTATACTACCTTAAACTATGCCAGCCCAATTTAGCCAATCTTTGTCTTGGATCAGCTGAAATTTCACGGATAGCAATCGTAGGAGTTAAGCGCGACATGTTTCTAACCTCATTGCAATTAAACCACAAAAAAAGTGCAAGACTGTCAATTTTGTTTTCAGTAGTTAAACAACGCATTGTGGGGCGGGGGTTGCAGTGGTCTGCGCTTCTATTTTTCCTATTTTTTCCTTTTATTTGTCAAAGTGCTGTTAAAACAGCGCGGTCTATAAAACCCATTTTACTGCGTTGTGCAAGCTGTCATGGCAACGACGGCAATGCCTCTGTTAATGAGGCCTATCCTAAATTAGCAGGACAAAATACTATTTATCTTCTCAAAGCATTAAAAGATTTTCGTCCAGGAATAAAACACGGTCGCCACAACGCAAGCATGGCAGCCATAGTAAATCCTTTATCCGAGCAAGAGATGATACAAATTGTCAACCACTATGCTAGTCTTCCCACTACTATTGACGCTGCTCAATCAGATTTAGTTTTGCTAGGTCAACAGCTTTACCGTGGAGGAAGTTTTGTAAAAGGAATTCCCGCCTGCTTAGCCTGCCATGGCCCAGCTGGCTTGGGAAATCCGTTTGCTGGGTTTCCCCGCTTGAGCGGCCAGCATGCAGCCTATATTACAGCAGAATTAATGGCATTTCGCGCAGGTACGCGTATAGATCACGAACATCAAATGATGTCAGCTATTGCAAAAAAAATGAGTGATGCAGATATTGTGGCAGTAGCAAGTTATATTTCAGGACTTTATTCTTGATTAGTTTGCATTTTCTAACACAAATAGACCTGTTTTTATAAATTTCCCTTTCTGATAACGCCCATCAACGACTCGCTGTCTAAGGCAGCATAGATTATGCTTCTTTGCCAATTTTTTTACGTAGACACTCGAATGCTTATAACGGCCAGTAATTTGCAAATGATAAAAAATTTCCGTTTCATTAGATACTTCAACTGAGAAAGCAAATAATCCATTTTTCTTCAAGCGCGCGACAATTGCTGAAAATAATTCATCCAGTTCTCCGAAGTACACTATGGTATCAATGCACAAAATTAAATCATAGTTATCGTTTAGCTTGACAAGCGCACTTAGAATGTCATTTTCAATTAATTGATCATAGCAATTTTTTTTCTTTGCTTGCTCTAACATTTTATTGGAAATATCAATACCGATTAATTTATCTGCTATGTCAACAAATGGCATTCCGCTTAGCCCTGTACCACAACCTAGATCGAGTATCTTGGCTTTTTTACATTTTAAACAAGGAAAAATCAGCTCTCGCAGTAATATGGGCGTCTTGTAGTATAGTACCTCTTCTAAATGCCTATCAAATTGCCATGCATAGCTATTAAATAGATTTTTAATATATTCTATGGGAGCAGCGACGAATGTTGACCGCTGTGTCAGCGCGCTTAGCATGTATGCAGCTACCGGATCGTTTTGTTTACATTTTAAAACTTGTTGATAGCCATTGATGGCTGCTTCCGTATCCTCTAGCTTTAGATAAATGGCAGCGAGATTGCTGAGAGCATCAATATCATTAGCATCCTGCTGCAGTATTTTTCTAAGATCTCGCATAGCTTGATCAAGTTGTCCAGTTAACATAAAACCTTGCGCGCGATTATAAAGCGCTTCTTTAGCGTGTGGCTCTATACGTAAGTATAGAGAGTAATGCCAAATAGATTCATCAAATTCATTGTTTTGTAATAGGCTGGCCGCTAAATTATTTCTGCTGTCCTGGTGCTTCGGATCAATTGCAAGCGCTTTTCTGAAATAATCGATAGCAATTTTTGATCGATTCTGTTTAAGTGCAAGAGCACCTACGTTATTAAGCAACTCAGGCGAATTAGGAGTTAGTTTAAGTAGTGCTAAATAATGTTCATGGACCTTTTCAAAATGGCCAAACTGCCAATAAATCATAGCCAATTGCCAGTGTGCTCCTATTGCATCAGGATCTAAAGCTAGCACCCGCTTGAATTGCACGATAGCTTCTTCCTTCTTTGCTTGCATCATGAAAAGCAGTCCCAAATTGAAGTGGGCTTCTAGATAATCGGGTTTTAGATGAATAGCCTGTGCATAGTGTCGATAGGCTTCAACGTATTTATGCTGCTTAAAAAATAGGACTCCACAATTATTATATGCTGCTGCACAGTACGGATCCCAGTGTAAGGCTGTTTCATAATGCAAGAAAGCTAATTCAAATTGGCCGTTGCGTTTCAAAAACGTAGCTAAATGGTAATGAAAACGCGCTGAATTTGGTTGGATCTTTAAAGCTTTGTGGATCCAAGTAATCGCAATATCCCACTGCTGTCCTTCCGCAGCAAGTAAACTGAGTTCGACCATCGCTCGTACCTGCCATGGTTGATAGGCCAATAGCTGCTCATAGTGTTTTTTTGCGCATTCCACCCTTCCTTGCCGGTAGGCATCTATAGCTTGTTGAAAAAGATCTTCAGCACAATGCATGATCTGGTTCAGTAAAGAACAAAAGCCTGCCTAGCACTTGTGATAATGTGTTCCAACTTATAGTGGAGAATTCTAAACAAATAACACCCGCAGGAGGTAACATAATCCCCTGTGAAGCTTTACAAAGACAATGTGCTAAGTGGCTTATATTAGGGTTGTGTCCAATAACAAAAAGCTGTTGAGCCATTTTTAAACCTTGCAAACAACTCAAAATAGCCTCTAAGTCACCGGAATAGAGGATATCATCCACATGTATTATTCTGGAACTCAAGTGAAGCGTTTGGCACAGGATAGCAGCGGTTTGCCTAGTTCGTTTTGTAGGGCTACACAGCAAATAATCTGGCAAGCCACCTCTTTTTTGCAACTGCTGGGCAATGTTTCTTGCTTCAAGCCGGCCTATTTCGCTCAAGCTACGTTCGCTATCTGCTTGTGAAATTTGTCTGTTGTTAGCCGTTGCATGCCGAATTAGAGTTAGGGTTTTCATTGCGTGTCTCTGTGGTAGGTGATTGCAAATTCATCCCTTCCTATCTAAAAAGCGCACACCTCTTAATAGAAAAAAGCATATTTCAATTGCTGTACTGGCGACGGTGATATAAACCATTTTTGAAATCGTCAAAAAAATAATCTAATTCAGGATGCTCAATCGGATCACAGGTTTCGTCTTTTGTTAAATTCATTTCCGACGCATAGGCGTGGTGCACTGAACCATGTACCAAAATTTGGTACCACGGTTTATCTTTTGGCGGACTTCCTGGAGCATTTTTACTATACCAATTTTCATCGCCTTGAAATCCTGGATCAGCATCGATGATAACACCGCGATAGCCAAACAAATTATGTTGAACAATTTCCCCAATTCCAAAACGTGCCTTGATAGTATCTGTCATGGCTTGAATCCTAAGTGAGTATGTCTCTATAGCTCGCAATGACGGGTACGTGGTCTGATGGTTTTTCCCAGCGGCGTGTGCTCGTATCTATCTCACATTTAACACAGTGGGGCGCCAAGGCAGCACTACTCAGTATATGGTCAATGCGTAAACCATGGTTTCGTCGAAACGCTCCCGCGCGATAATCCCACCAGCTATAATACCCTGACTCCAGATTAAATAGGCGAAAGCTATCTATAAGCCCCAATTCTAGCATTTCCCTCAATGCTTGACGTTCCTGCAGGCTAACTAGCACATGTCCTTCCCAAGCAGCAGGATCATGAACATCCTTATCCTCGGGTGCAATATTAAAATCACCCAATACGATCAAATTTGGATGCTGGTCAAGTTCATGTTGTAGTTGCTCTTGTAATTTGCTAAGCCAATTTAATTTATAATCATATTTATTAGAACCTATGACAGCACCATTAGGTACATAAATGTTCACGATGCGCAGCACATCAATACTGACGATCAAGATACGGCGTTGATTAGCATCGACATCGGGAAGGATTGTGATAGGGTTACGCATTGGCATGCGGCTAATAATAGCAACGCCGTTATATGTTTTTTGACCATTGAAAAAAACATGATATCCCGCTTGGCGCAATGCTTCCTGAGGAAAGTGTTCGTCTTCCACTTTAGTTTCCTGCAAGGCCAGTACATCTGGTTGTCGAATAGCCAACCATTTTAAAACATGATCAAGTCTAACGCGTAGCGAATTGACGTTCCAAGTTGCAATAGTAAAATTTTTATTCATCAGCCTTATAGTAAAAAAGTTTAATATCTGTAATAAATTTTTCTGACTTCATTATTTTTTTTACCTTTGATAACAAATCAGTGCGATCCAAAAAAGTAATTGGTAATTTTAATTCGATAATAATTTTATTATCTTGATAATGTATAGTGGATGTATCAATAACAGCGGTAGGTATCAAATTTTGCCAGGCTCGTTTTAGCAAAGGTAGTAGAGTTGAACGATTTGGTAAATGACTAGAAGAGTTTGTTATTTCATCATCTTCTGTGTCAATGTGCACAATAATATCAGAAACTTCCGGAAACTGCTCAGTTAAACGGGACTCTACTTCTTGGCTAATACGATGGCCTTCAGACACACTCAGCCTCGGATTAACTAAAACGTGCACATCACAAAAAATCGAGTCAGCGATTGAACGTGTACGTAATTGATGAATAGCCTCTACACCAGGAATTTTTTTAATAAATTGTTTTATTTTTTCCGTTTCTTCAACGTTAGCCACTGTGTCGACTAATTCACGTATGCTATGCCATCCAAAGCTCCAGGCTATTTTGAGTATCATCAAACCTACCACTGCAGCGGCAAACGTATCTAATTTCGGAAATCCTAGATATGCACCCACTATGCCAACGAAAACAATTAAGGAAGAAGCGGAATCACTGCGATGGTGCCACGCATTAGTCATCAATAATTTTGATTTGATCTGTCGCGCGATCTGTTTAGTCCAGTAATACAGCCACTCATTTAAAATAACAGATATGCCAGCAATCCATAAAACATAATGTGAAGGCATTAGATTAAAGCGAGCAGCAGCCAGTGTAAAACCAGCATCTATTATAATACCAAGTGCAGCCAGCGCTAAACTAAACGCTAAAAACATAGTTGCCGCAGTTTCAATACGCCCATGCCCATAAGGATGATCTTCATCTGCGGCCCTACTGCCAAACTTTGACGCAATCATAACAACTACGTCGATGAGTAAATCAGATAGAGAGTGGATGCCATCTGCCAACAGCGCGTGCGAATGTCCGATAATTCCAAAGGTAATTTTAAATATAGCGAGAAATATGTTTTTCAGTCCGCCACACAGGGTGATCGCGCGCACTTGATGATAGCGCGTTTCCTGCATTTCAAAACCGAGTTTATTCAATTTAATCGTCGGACTCCCAATACATATCCTTTTGTTGTATAACACGAGTGGCCAACACAGGAATATGAATCACAATAGTTACTACAAAAACATCGAATAAGATATTCGTTATTTAATCTTTTTCCTTGAGTAATCGTCATAGTGACCGGGCTGCGTAAAAAGCATTAACCACGTTCAGTAAACGAGAACAAATTTCATCCGCTTCCTGCTTTTGCAGAATTAATGCAGGCAATAGCCGTATAGTATCATTGGCAACAACATTAAATAGCAGGCGATGCTCAAGTCCAACGTGAGGAAGCTCCCGGCAATCTGTGTCTAGTTGAATTCCCAACATTAAGCCTTGGCCACGTATGGAAACAACGTGAGGATGTTTGGCAAAAATTTTTGTTAACCGTTGCATTAAATAATCTCCAATTTTTCTTACATGTGCAGAGATCTGCTCCTTTTCTAATATTGTCAACACGGTTATTGCCGTGGCGCACGCCAGCACACTACCTGCAAACGTTGAGCCATGTTTTCCGATTGAAAATAAATCATTTGCTTTACCACGGGAAAGATAAGCGCCGATCGGAAAGCCGTTACCTAAAGTTTTAGCAACTGTCACGATGTCAGGTAATACATCATAATCTTGATAAGCAAACCAAGGTCCTGTACGACAAAGTCCCGTTTGAATTTCATCGAGTATCATAAGCCAATCATGTTCATCACAAAGCCTACGGATAGCATGCAAAAACTCTGGCTTCGCTGCCTGAATACCACCGTCGCCTTGTATAGGTTCTAGCATGATAGCAATAATATCCTTTTTATGCTGCTCGCTACTTGCTTTTAAAGCTTCCATATCATTGAATGGAATATGAATAAACCTTTGCAATAATGGCTCAAAATCAATTTGTAAGCGTTCACCGCTTGCGCTCAGCGCTGCCATCGTCCGACCATGAAAGGCATTTTTCATCGCAATGACAATAGGTTTGGAATTTCCCTTTTTTCGCGCGTAGAGACGCGACATTTTTAGCGCAGCTTCATTGGATTCAGCACCTGAATTAGCATAAAAAACCTGATCCATGCCTGATACACGCGTTAACGTAGCCGCCAGCACCTCCTGTTCGGGAATTTGATAGGTATTCGATGTATGAATTAATTTTCCAGCTTGCTCGCAGATAATTTTCGTCACTACTGGATGTGAATGGCCCAAACCACACACTGCAATACCTGCCAGGGCATCTAAGTACTTTTCACCCTTTGTGTCCCACAGCCAAACGCCTGATCCTTTTACAAAAGCAACAGATAAACGTTTAGGATAAACAGACATTAAAGCAGATGACATGGTACACTCGTTATTTTTCGAAATTTTTTATAGCAAAATTCCAATTTACTAAATCCCAAAACTGTTCCAAATATTTCGAACGAGCATTACGATAATCAATGTAGTAAGCATGCTCCCAGACATCACAAGTCATTAAGCATTTCTTTCCTTCACGAAAGGGATTCATCGCATTACCTGTCGTTTGAATAGCGAGACCACCTGCATCTTCAATCAACCAAGCCCATCCAGAACCGAACTGAGCAACTGCTGCTGTACTGAAAGCTGTTTTAAATTTTTCAAAAGAACCAAATGATTTGTCGATGCCTATCGCTAACGCACCACGGGGTTTGTTTTTTGTACGTTCTGGAGTCATACTATGCCAGTAGAAAGTGTGGTTCCAAACTTGAGCCGCGTTATTAAAGATGGGGCCAGTAGAAGCCTTCTTCACCACTTCTTCCAACGAAAGATCAGCAAACTCGGTGCCCTGGATGAGGTCGTTAAGCTTGTCTACGTAGGCTTGATGGTGCTTATGGTAGTGGTACTCCAAAGTTTCTTTGGAAAGAATTGGTGCCAGTGCATCTAAAGCATATGGCAGCGGGGGTAGTTCATGTTTCATGAAAAATAAATCCTCATTTTTTTCAATGGAGAGGTAAAAAATTCTGTGTAAGGGTCGAACTTAAATATGATGCCTTCCTCACTTTGCCTTCATCACTTATTCTAGTTTAAAATCAATGGTGCCGATAAGGCAAGCATTGCGGTTTTAACAAACTTAAATTATTATAATAAATTGAAAAAATGATGAGCATTTCTGTGAATGACGTCTTAGCCCTTATTAAACAACAAATCTCTACCTACCCGCTTATCCTGTACATGAAGGGAACGCCGAGTAATCCTGCTTGTAAATTTTCTACAAAGGCAGCCCAGATCCTACAATCCTGTGGAGTAGAATTTGCGCATGTTAACGTTTTAGAAAATGCTGAAATTCGTTCTGCACTCCCGCAGTATTCTAATTGGCCAACTTTTCCGCAGCTTTACTGTAAAGGAGAATTGATCGGAGGCTGTGATATCATTAAGCAGTTGTATGAAACGGGCGATTTGCAAAAAAAGATATCCGAAACTTGATTTTGATGAATCTATCGTCTATTTTCTCTTGCAACTGGTGAGGTTTCTTTTTGAGCTCCGTAGTGGAGAAGTGTTTTTCTAAAAAAAGCATTGACACACGTCATTGTGTTAGGTATAAAGCGCAATGACTGCCTGAGCTTGGTAGTCGTCTGTTTTCAGCAAAATAACAAAGCTTCATGTTTACCAAAGCTGAAAGTAAAATCAAAAAATAAGATAAATAAAGTGCAGCAGCAGGGTTCTGGCGAACCGCTAGGCAAATTCTCCATTTAGAGTTTGCAAGACCGTAGTTTACAAAGATTTACGGCGGTGCCAAGACCAGGGTTGTTTCATTTTCGCCGATATTGCTTTATTTGTAGTGACAGGAATGGAAATTAAACAGCCTTGGTAGGACATAATAAGGGATTTTCAGATGGTGGATGGTGTATGAATTACTTTTATGATGGCAGCTCATTCCAAATTTTATCGGTGGGTTGTAGACGTAAAATTAAGTTTAATTATTGAGTTAATAACCTATACAAGGAGATGGATACGTATGAAACTCAAGACGATTGTTGCTTCGCTCGTAGCGCTTGGGCTTAGCGGGCCTATTTTGGCAGCACAGCCTTACTACATGGATACATCGTACCAGTTGGATGTGATGCGAGACGAAATGAATAAGGTCGATATGATCCTTGATCGAAATCAACCTGGTGGGTTTGATCAACCCTGTGGCTGGACCTGTCGTATCAATCTAAGTGGCTGGATCAACACGGATGCGTATCTAGGCAACCAACCTCCCGTTTTTTTAATAGATAATCCAAAATTTTCAGCTACATCAACTGCTCCACAGCCATCTATAACTAATTTTCCACTTATACCTTCTAACGGCCGTGCCAGTGATCTAGTATTGAATAATGCTAATTTATTTGTCGACACACGTATTAATAATTGGGTTTCAGCGATGATGTCGTTGGTTTATACCTCGTTGACTCCTCTCCCGAGATCCACGGGGCCGTATGCTATCCCCAATTCCCTTTTTGTTCAGCATCCAGTTAATAGGACAAACCTCGACACAGCATACATGACCATTGGGAATTTTCAAGCAACACCAGTTTACTTGCGAGTTGGTAAGGCGTACGTGCCATTTGGGCAGTCCGATCCTTACTCATTTGTGCAAAGCGACAATCCAACCCAGTTGTTTACAGTCACTAATCAGACTGTTGCACAGCTTGGCTTTGTTCTACCAAATGGTTTCCACGGTGCAGCTTATACCTTTCCAGGCAACCCTAGGTTAAGTGATTTAGGCTCTACACGTCGCATCCAAAATGGCGGTGTAGACCTTGGCTTTGACTGGATGCTACCGGTCGGTAAAATAAATTTTGATGCTGGCTATATTGCCAATATTGCCGATTCTAATTACCTGTCTTCTTACTACCTCAATCAATCTATAGAACTAACACTTCAACCTGGTTTACCAAATCGAAAAACTCCCGCTTGGAATTTTAATACGGATATGACATTTGGACCGTTTGATATTAATGCCAGTTACATAAGCACGACTCGTAGGCTTCCATATCCTTTAGGATTGGCAGTTTTTTCGCCTCTTGGACAGATTCCTTACTCAAAAAAACCAATTGTTTGGGGTGTAGAAACTGGTCTAACGTTCCCTGTAGCAACGCATCAATCACGTGTTGCTTTGGGTTGGCAACAGACGACACATTTGCCAACTTTATTACCAAGAAAACGGCTATACATAGATTATTTGGTAAATTTCGCTAAATGGTTTGATGTAGGTGTAGCTGTCATCCAAAACAGAGATTACAACGTGGGTGAAGGTGCTATTTCCAGTGCCACAGGTAATATTGTATCTCTTGGCGCCACTAATAATAAATCTACCTTTGGTCAATTACGCGCCAGCATTAAGTTTGCTTAAAGCAAATGGCTCTTATACTTTTAAGCCCGCTCAGCGGGCTTTTTTTATTTTACAAATCACGCGCAGGATATTTTTAAAAATGTGGGGTTGACCCTTGTTTTCATTCATAAAATTTTGATTTAACGGGCCAGATACCCTTCTTGATTTTGATTTGATAAGCAGATACGCTAGCTCTCACGATAATAAATAGAGTGTTGAGCATGTTAGGAAAAAAATGTAAATTGGTGATCCTGGTGATGGGTTTTTTTTTCCTAGGATTGCAGAAAAACATCGCTTTAGCAGCTGTTCAAACAAAAAGTGATGATCAGTCGACAAGTGATGATCAGTTTTTTAAAAAATTAGTGCGGCGCACCCAAGTTTTGGAATCACAGTTGCGACACTTGAAAAGCCAAGTAACCTATCTTCAAAGGCAACAATCGAGAAAAACGCAAGTCACTAAGGTAACAGCTTCTTCCACAGAGATCGATATTGTTGCTGACCCTAATCGTCCTGTTTTTATCATAGGGACACCAGTTATTAGCTCTCCATACATAGGAATTAATTCAGAGTATAACGCCTCTGATTTGGTGGTCAATCAACCTTATATCAATGAAGACCTCTATTTGCTTCAACAACGTAGGCAGTTGCGCAACTATCTTTATAAACAAAATAAATTCCCTGAAATGAACACGCCAATCGTTAATTTAAGTGGTAAGATCGAAGCCCAAATTATTCATGGCAATCAGTTTGGTAATTTGCGGCGCTCTATGACGGATATTGATTTAACTGGGATCGAGCTGGATACCGAGGTCTTAGTAAATTCATGGGTGACTGGACTTATTGCTTTCATGTATGACAACGGTCCTCCGCATACTTCACCCCGTCGTATCGATAATTCAAGGCTAGCTTTGGAACGGGGTTTTTTGACTATAGGTAAGTTAGATCGGTTGCCATTATACAGCACTATTGGCCAGTTTTATGTTCCATTTGGTCAATATTCCTCCGCTATGATCAGTAATGCATTTACTAAGACTCTTGGTCGCACCAAGGCAAGAGCGATTGCACTTGGTTTTTCTACACAATTAAATTCAGAAAATAATTTGAATTTAGCTGCTTTTGTGTTTCGAGGCCCTAGTAAAACCTCGGATGGAAACAGAGGCCTTCATAACTATGGTGGAAACGTTAGCTACACTTTCAGTAAGCAAAAGTGGAATTTAAATCTAGCTGCTAGCTATATTCGAAACATCACAGATTCCGTAGGTATGCAGCATAATGGAAATATTGACGCCTCGAATGGTTTTAGTGGTTTTGCTACCAACGAGCAAACCGAAATACTCAACCCGGTGGCTGGTATAGACACACGAGGAACATTGAGTGTAGAACCGGTCAGTTTGGTAGTTGAGTATGTTACCGCAGCGAGTCCGTTTTCAGTATCTACACTATCTTTCGGAACGCAAAATAATCTACGAGGAGCCAAACCAGAGGCCTTTCATACGGAATTAGCTTACAAATTTTCCGCTTGGAAAAAACCAAGTGGGCTTGCTGTTAGTTACGATCAATCAAAAGATGCTTTAGCGTTGCTGATCCCAAAAAAGCGTTATAGTATGACAGCAAGCACTTCTATTTGGAAAGATACCATCGAAAGCATTGAATTTCGCCATGATGTTGATTACAGTGCAACGGATGTGTCTGTTGGGCAGAGACTCACTCCAATTATAGGCACTGGTCAAAGTGCTAATACAGTTACCTTTCAGATAGGCTTATACTTCTAACAACACAATGACTGGCGGGCGTTGGTTGCGTTGGAAATTTTGATCAATTTTTTTAAAAAATTTTTACATGTATATGAATGTATTTATACATGATTTCTTGTACTATTGTACGTATTCATGCATGATTTAATAGAACGCCGTATTTTATTAGGTATCACTGGCAGTATTGCAGCCTATAAAACGCCTGATTTAGTTAGAAGGCTTAGGGATTGTAGCTGTGAAGTCAGAGTAGTATTAACGCCAGCTAGTAAAGCCTTAGTGGCACCACTTGCACTCCAAGCTGTTTCTCAACATAAAGTGTACGAACAACTCATGGATCCCGCTGCAGAGACAGTTATGAGTCATATCGAGTTGGCACGGTGGCCTGATTGTATTTTAATTGCCCCTGCCAGTGCTAGTTTTATCGCTAAATTGGCGCATGGCTTCGCAGATGATTTATTGAGTACGCTTTGTCTAGTATCCACGGCAAACATCGTCATAGCCCCTGCCATGAATCAAGCTATGTGGGAAAATGCAGCGACACAAGCCAATGTCAACCTATTGCAAGCTAGAGGCTGTCTATTTTTAGGACCTGCTGAAGGTAGTCAAGCATGTGGTGATGTGGGGCTAGGTCGCATGTTAGAACCTTCAGAGATCGTAACAAATTTAGCGAGGGTATTTGTAAAGCCCTATTTAAAGGGCCTGGATATCTTGATCACTGCCGGCCCGACTCGAGAACCTATTGATCCCGTGCGATACCTATCTAATTATAGCTCGGGTAAAATGGGATATGCCATAGTACAGGAAGCTATCCATGCAGGCGCAGACGTGACCCTTATCAGCGGCCCCGTCACCTTACAACCTCCTAATAAATGTAAGGTAGTTCTTGTAAATACAGCAACAGAAATGTTAGCAGCTGTGCAATCTGAAATTTTAAAAAAAGATATTTTCATCAGTACTGCTGCCGTAGCGGATTATCACTTGCGGCAACCTTGTTTACAAAAAATTAAAAAAACGGCGAATCCATTGACGTTAAATCTAAAACCAACGCCAGATATTCTAACAACCGTTAGTCAAATGAAAGATCAAAGACCGTTTACAGTCGGATTTGCAGCAGAAACAGAACAGATTTTTCGATTAGCGGAAGAAAAACGCTTAAAAAAAGGCATTGATCTTATCGTTGTTAATGATGTCAGCCAAGCTGGCATTGGTTTTAACAGCGACGAAAACTCAGTCACTGTCCTATCTGACGATCCACCGGCCTATCTAGAACGGGCTTCAAAAAAGATCATTGCTCAAAATTTACTAAAAATCATTGCCCAACATCTACATAAAAAAAAGTTGCTACACCCAATTTCGTGAAAATTACTTTTTAGTGAAGATAATTATTGTTTATTTGATGATGACAAAACGTACACCAGCACGTGACAGTACATTAACCAAGAGTTCATTTTTGCTCTGTTTGGCTATCGCTTGCAGTTGCGCAACTCGTGCAATGGGTGTCTGATTTGCTGAGCTTATGACATCACCTGGGCGAATGCCAGCGTGCCAAGCCATGCTATCTTCATCGATATTGACGACTTCAACTCCGACGAGATGCCCTTGTCCTGCAACCGTTTGATCAAAATCACGTAATACAAGCCCATAAAGAAACGGGTTATCACGTTCCGCTGTCTGGGTATATTGCTTAGGATCAGTGAGTTTTAGACTGGTATTGATTTTTTTTCCATTTCGTAAAAGTTTTACACTTACCTCATCACCGACTCTCAACATACCAACCCTATTCTTTACTTGGCCAGCATTCTCTATCGACGTGCCATTCAAGGACTCAATAATATCGCCAGTTTCAATGCCTGCCGCTGCCGCAGGCGAATAAGTAGGTACCTGTGAAACCAAAGCGCCGCTGGTACCGGAGGGTAAATGTAAAGCCCCTGATAAGGCTGGTGTCAGATCCTGAACTAAAACCCCCATCAAACCACGTCGCACAGAACCGTACTCAGCTAATTGTTTCATCACACCGTATGCCATATTGATAGGGATAGCAAAACCAATCCCTATATTGCCGGCATTCAGCGGATTTGACGAAAGTATTGCCGTATTAATCCCAATTAATTGGCCCTGTAAATTAATTAACGCTCCTCCCGAATTACCAGGGTTAATTGGAGCATCGGTTTGAATAAAATTTTCGTAACCTTCTATTCCTAAACCTGTGCGTTGTAGGGCGGAGACAATTCCTGAAGTAACGGTTTGACTAAGGCCAAAAGGATTGCCAATTGCCGCAACGAACTCACCGACTTTCAGTTTATCAGAATTGCCTAGAGGAATAGCCGTTAAGTGGTCTGGAGGAATAACAAGCAAAGCAATATCTGAGGCTGGGTCCATACCCTTCAAGGTTGCTTTGTAGACACGTCCATCGCTCAGCGTTACCGTGATCGATCTAGCTCCACGGATGACATGTGCATTAGTTAAAATATAGCCAGATTTCGCGTCCAGGATAACTCCAGAGCCCATGCTCTCAAAGTAACGGGGATATGGACGACCAGGCACTGGAGGGGGTAATTGGTTAGGTGGAATATCACCTTGGGCAGACACGTTAACGACTGCCGGTACTATGCCATGCAACATTTGAGATAGGCTAGCTTGATCCACACTTTTAGCGACAGCAAAAGGCCAGCTTGCATAAGCTGACAAATTAACACCCATCCCTAACAACCAACCTGCCAACAACCAGTATAATAATTTTTTCATCATGCTGCTGAACCCAATCAAACTAGCCGCTAAGCTTAGCGCATTTATTGGTTTTATTGCAACGAAAGTGTTTATACTGGTGTCATCCAATGGCTCGTGAAGTAGCAAATTAAGATGTAGATACAAAACAGGTGTATTTATGCGACATTTTTCTATGTGTGACAAATTAATTTCCCGATTCGATGTAATCTTGCAATGGACTCATTTGGTTCCAGCCGTCACGCGTCCCAGTCCATCGGACGATGTACCAGAAACAGAACTCAATTCAGATGAACGTCGCCATGCCGGTAGATTGATGCGTGTTAATCATGTTGGTGAGATATGTGCTCAGGCTTTATACCAAAGCCAAGTAATGACGGGCCGCTCATCTGATCTAAGGAAAAAATTAAGGAAAGCTGCTGCAGAAGAAACTGCTCATCTACGTTGGTGTCAACAACGATTACAAGAATTGGACACGCACCCTAGTTATTTAAATCCTTTATGGTATATAGGCGCATGGTCTATCGGTTTCATAGCTGGTTTGTTTGGTGATAAAATTAGCTTAGGATTTTTGGCTGCTACTGAACATCAGGTAGGAGAACATTTAGCCAAACATTTACAGTCTTTACCATGCAATGATAAAAAAAGTCTCGCCATCGTCGAGCAAATGCGTTTGGAGGAAATTGAACACGCTACGACTGCAGAGCAATCTGGTGCTGTCCCTTTGGCGTTGTCCATACAATGGGGTATGCGAGGATTAGCAAAGCTGATGGCAACAGTGGCCTATAGAATTTAGCTAAAAAACAAGTAGTTTATGGAATTTTTACAATTAATTTACTCAATTTTGCTACGATCTTGCATCGTACGTGCATGCATTGCCCTGGTTTTAGCCGGAGTATTTTGTTTTGTCTTGCGTATTTTTTACCAAAAAACCGCTCGGTGCTCTGATAAAAGCAAGCACTTCTTAAACACTGTGTTATTGGAGGCAATCTATAGGCCGTTACTTATCTTTGCAGCCGTGATAGGCACCACCTATGCACTGCAATGGTTTTGTGTAGATTGGAAATTGGAAAGTATTGATCGATTTCATTTTCTACGCAATCTATTCTTCATCGGTTTTTTTGCTTGGTTTTCGTGGAATGCTGCTTTTCTTTACGCTCAAGCTTTTTTGAAAAGAAATATTGAAAATAGAAAAATAGACAGCACGCTTATTTATGCGCTTAATCATATCGCCAGGATAATCATTGTTATTGTAACGGCCATTTCATTATTTCAATTATTTGGGTTAAGTATTGCTGGTGTATTAGCCTTTGGTGGTATGGGAGGTATAGTCATTGGATTTGCATCCAAAGATCTGTTAGCAAACGTCTTTGGCAGCCTAATGTTATTTTTGGATAGACCTTTTGTCATCGGTGATCAAATAGTCATACCTAATCTTCCTGTGGAAGGGGAGGTTAAAGATATCGGCTGGCGTGTTTGTAGGGTGCTAACGCCTAACGGATACCCGGTCTATATTCCTAATGCTCTATTTTCTAATCTATTGATAGAAAATCGTTCGCGTGCTAACTATCGACGATTTTATTGCTCCATTAGCTTACGTTATCAAGACTTAGAAAAACTACCGACAATTTTAAAAGACATCCGCTTGCTATTAAGTAAAAATCCAGCCATTGATAAAACGCGTGCTGTAAACGTTAACTTGCGTGAACTAGCTAATACATCCTTAAACATATCGGTTGAAGCCTATACTGCTATTACGAACGACTCTGATTTTTTAGCAATGCAACAGACGCTGTACTTAGCCTTGTTGGATTGTGTGCATTATCATGGCGCCCAATGGGCTTTTCCTAGCTATAGTATTTTTTTAAATACCGATACTGAAGAATCGAAGCAGCCAGTACTAACATGAAGCCAAAATTCACTGTGATCGGTTGTGGTCGCTTAGGAAAGACATTGGCCTTTTTATGGAAAATGGCTGATTTGATATCAGTTCAAAATATCTACAATACCAGTGTTGAAAGTGCAAAAAGTGCCGTCGCTTTTATAGGTGAGGGAGAAGTATGTCAGACTATCGCCGAGCTGCAGCCATCCAATATTTATTTAATTGCTGCACCAGATGATAAAATAGAAGCACTATGTCAACAATTGGCGAAGCAAGCGAAATTTAATGCGGGGAATTTAGTTTTCCACTGTAGCGGCTTGCACACGTCCGATTGTTTGGACGCTGCGAAATCCCTAGGTTGTTATACAGCCAGCCTACATCCAATATTTAGTTTTTCAGATCCGATAAATGATGTGCATCACTTTGCCGGTACCTATTGTTCATTTGAAGGAAGCTTACAGGCTTTTGATCAAATATCGACTCTAGTTCAAGGGATAGGAGGTCAGTTATTTCAAATAGCAAAGGCACAAAAGGGACTTTACCATGTAGCCAGCGTGTTCGCCTCTACTTATTTAGTCACTTTGTCGATCATTGCAGAAGCTTGTTACCGTAAAGCTGGCTTGTCAGACGAGCTCAGTAAACCCCTGACTCACCGACTCATGCAGCAATCATTACATAGCATTAAACGCTCGCCTAGCATGAAAGATGCTTTAACCGGACCAATTCAACGTGGCGACAGCAACGCAATACAACAGCACATCAATACGCTACAGCCATTCACCGACCTGCAGGGTATTTATAAAAGCTTGGGGAAAGTGGCGCTTGAAACAGTGGATCACACATCAGAAATGCAAGAATTACTGAAAACGCTCTTTTCTTGACGATTTCACTGAACAGGCAACGATTCAGTAGTAGTTAGCTTACGGATTCTAGCCAGCAGGCGGCTTTTGTGTCTGGCAGCTCTATTTCTATGAATCAGGCCTCTAGCCGCCATACGATCGATAATCGGAACTGCACCGCGATAGGCCGCACCTGCTGCTTCCGCGCTTTTCTCAGTTTCAATAGCGACTACTACACGCTTAATGTAGGTACGCATCATAGATAGATAACTTGCATTGTGTCGACGATTCTTCTCTGCTTGCCGCACGCGCTTTTTCGCTTGTTTTGTATTAGCCAATTAAAAATCTCCTGGATCTTCAATAAATCAATCTGTGCCCGGGATGAATCTAGAAAAAATTCACTATCGATCATGCCGGCGTGATCGTCGTTTGTCAATTTTATTTATTCCAAGTCATCATCATCACTGTCCTCCTCTACATCTTCTACTTCCGCTGTCTGTGGTGTTACATCCTCATCCTCGGACGGTTGGTTATTAGCTTGTTCTTCAGAGGGGGTTTTCATTACGGTTGGTATAGCCTCTTGGGAAGTAATTGTGGGGATAGGTGAAGGAGGAACTAAATAATAGTCAAGTAACGCCCGAGCAATCCGCGCAGAAGGCGTTACACTATTTTGCACGACAATAGCGACTGCTATCGTTGGTTTTTCAACAGGTGCAAAGGCAATGAATAAGGAGTCATCACGTAGTTTATTAGCAATAGTTTTTATATTGTAGCGCTCATTATCTTTCAAACTAAAGACCTGAGCTGTCCCAGTTTTTCCTGCTAATGTGTAGGGGGCACCCGGAAAAAATCGTTCCGCTGTACCACCAGCATTCACAACATGCTGCATTGCGGTGCGAATGAAGCTTAAAATATCCTGTGGGACATCTACAGGGATTAGCGGCTTCGGCTCAATGGCTGTTACAGTACCATCTGTAGAAGAATGCCAACGGAGTAATACATGCGGCTGCCAACGATCCCCATGGCCAGCAATGGTGCTTACGGCAAAAGCTAGTTGCAGTGGTGTAACTAACAAAAATCCCTGACCAATTCCACAATTTAAGGTATCTCCAGGATACCAAGCTTGACCATAGAACCTTTTTTTCCACTGTGGGTTAGGGAGTACTCCACTTCCTTCATCAGGTAGATCAATACCAACTAACGCACCAAAGCCAAATTGTTTGAGATTTTCATAAATTCTATTGATGCCCATACGCATGCTTATATTATAAAAATAGATATCTGAAGAAACTGTTAAAGCCTGGAGTAAATTGACATCACCATAGGCATGGCGTCTAAAGTTATGATAAACACGTCCTTGATCATTGATTTGAAATTCGCCGGTGTCGTGAACCGTGAAGGAAGGCGTAATAATTCCGTCCATCAATGCACCCATACTGATGAAGGGTTTTATCGTAGAACCTGGGTGATAAGCTCCCCGCAAGGCCCGATTATACAGTGGGTTGCCCGGTGCATTTTTTAGTAGGTCGTAATCGGTCTGTTTAATGCCATTTACAAACAGATTTGGATCAAAACTAGGGCTACTAACAAAGGCCAACACTTCTCCATTACGAGGGTCAAGTGCCACAATGGCGCCTTGCTGTCGACCTAGTGATCGTTGAGCTAGTTTTTGTAAACCACCATCGATCGTTAATGTAAGGCTTCTTCCTGAAATAGGTTGGATCCGTTTCAAAATACGTAAGATTTGTCCACGTACATTCATTTCAACCTGTTGATAGCCTATTGACCCGTGAAGTTGTGCTTCGTAATATTTTTCTATACCGGTTTTTCCAATAAAATTACTCGCACTATAGTTGACAGGATCAACTGTCCGTAGTTCTTTTGCATTAATTCTACCCATATACCCGACAATAGATGCGAAAGCGGCACCTTGGGGATAATAACGAACCAGTTGCGTTTGTACGCTGACCCCCAGAAAACGGTGACGGTTAATCGAAAACTTAGCTACCTCTTCCTCCGTTAACTTAAGACGTAATGGAATGAGTTCGAAATGATGGTGAGATCGGCGTTGACGTTCAAATTGTTTAAGATCTTCCGCATCAATTTTAATTAACTTGGCAAGCTCGACGATAGTTTCATGCAAATGAGGTATGAGCGTGGGAGTAACCATAAGATTAAAAATCGGCTTATTTTCGGCTAACAAAACTCCATTTCTATCGTAGATAAGGCCGCGATTTGGTTCTATAGGAACGAGGCCTAGCTGGTTCTGTCTAGCCAGCGTAGTGTAAAATTTATGTTGTATAATTTGTAAATAAATCAGCCTGCTTAATAAAATAATAGTCAGCAGTGTAACCCCCATGAGAATTACAAAAGATCTACGCTTATAAAGTCTATACTCTTGACGGGTGTCTTTAATGCTACGAACCAGCTTACGCATGCATGGCTGCCTGAAACGATGAATAAAGGAAAAACCTATGTAGTTGACTGGCTTATCCGGCTCGCATAGACCTTTATCTTCTAAGCTACTAGGGTATGTTGTGATTTTAACTAGATTCTATCAGTTGTGATACACTTAGTGGATTTTTTTAGCGATAGGCTGCTGGACCCTTTTTTAAATGCCTTCCTCACATGAACTGTTTTTGCGCGCAAAGCAATTTATCCCCGGTGGAGTTAATTCACCAGTGCGTTCTTTCCGTGCCGTTGGCGGCGATCCCATTTTTTTTTCTCATGGCAATAAAGCCTATTTATTCGACGTTGAAGGTAAAGCCTATCTGGATTACGTTGGCTCATGGGGTGCATCAATCTTAGGCCATGCCCCTGAACCTGTCGTTACAGCAGTTACAAAAGCAGTTGCTAAAGGTCTAAGTTTTGGTGCATCTATAGCGGCTGAAGCGGATTTAGCGGAAAAAATTACCATCTTGATGCCAAATTTACAGAAAATACGATTAATGAATTCCGGTACAGAAGCAACGATGACGGCTGTACGTCTGGCAAGAGGTTTTACGAAACGCGATAAAATTCTTAAGTTTAATGGTTGTTACCACGGTCACGTAGATTCTTTGTTAATCAGCGCAGGTTCAGGGATGGCAAACTTGGCAATACCTGATTCAGCAGGCATTCCTAAAGCAGTTATACAACAAACTTTCAGTGTAGATTTTAATGATCTTGAGCAAGTAACTCGAGTATTTATGGATCATGGAAAGGAGATCGCCGCTGTTATTGTAGAGCCGGTTGCCGCCAATATGAGTTGCATACTTCCTCTTGCGGGTTTTTTATCAGGACTGCGCGAACTCTGTAATAACTATGGAAGCCTGCTCATCTTTGATGAAGTTATTACTGGCTTTAGAGTAGCTAAAGGTGGAGCACAGGAACTCTATCAGGTACAACCTGATCTCACTACATTAGGTAAGATTATTAGCGGTGGATTACCCATAGGCGCGCTAGGGGGAAAAAAGGATATGATGGATTACTTGGCACCCGACGGCCCCGTCTATCAAGCGGGTACTCTCTCTGGGAACCCGATATCTGTAGCGGCTGGATTAGCGTCCTTGGAAATGCTTGATATAGCAGGATTCTACACGGAGTTAAGTTCAGTAACTCGTAGGCTAGTGCAAGGTCTGCTAGATCTTGCTAAAGAGGCAGGTATTCCGTTGCGCGCACACTGTATTGGCGGATTATTTGGATTATTCTTCACAGAAGAATCTGAAATTTATAACTATGCACAAGTCACAGCGTGTAATTTTCAATTGTTCAGACAGTTTTTTCATGCAATGTTAGCAGAGGGAATCTATTTTTCCCCTTCACCGTTTGAGTCCGGATTTGTTTCAAGTACACACGATGAACAAACATTAGCAGCCACATTCGCTGCCGCCGAGAGAGTATTTAGCAAGTTAAATAAAGAACGAAAATACGCTTCTACGATCTTTGTTTAATTTTATTTTCCACTCGCTGTGAGTTAAAAAGATTCGCATCTCAAGTACGAGCAGTATAGACTTAATCTGACAGACTGTATGTATCAAGCGGCTATGTTTTCCCAACCATAATGACGAGTAATTTGTCTGGTTTGATATGCTTTTGAAATGCACTATGCACTTGCTGGACGGTTATATGGGAAAGATTTGCACGATAGTTATCTAAATAAGTTAACGGAAGTTCATAAAAACCAATTTTCTCTAGGTGAGCCAAGATGGATGCGTTACTTGCAATTGTTAGCGGAAAATTCCCTATAAGCGTCTGTTTAGCGGCTAATAATTCTGCTTCAGTAGGACCATGAACGACAAAATTTTTCAGCGTACTTTGCGTAAGTGATAGTGCGGTAAACGCTTGATCTGCACGTGTTTTTAAATTGATGACAAATGGACCTTCTGTTTGAAGCGCGTCGAAGTAACTGCTGATACCATAACACAACCCACGCTTGTTTCTTATTTCCGAAAAAAGCCGTGAAGTTAATATGCCACCTCCTAAAATTTGATTTCCTAATAAGATGGAAAAATAATCTGGATCCTTTAGTGTGATACCAATTTGTCCTAAAAGAATAGTGGTTTGCTGTGAGGGATAGTGGATTTTATACAAGTGAGCCACCGGTTGTTTAACTGGTAAAGACGGAAGAACAGCCTGTTTTCCTTCTGTAAGAGCCGACGCGAATTGCTCAGCGAGTGCAACCGCTCTATCTTTCGTCATGTCGCCGACCATAACAATCACGGCGTTCTTATTAACGTAATAGTGTTGATAAAAATCGATCAATTTTTCTCTTGTGATTTCTTGCACACTCTGCATAGTTCCTAATAACGGAGAGGCATAAGGATGCTGGCCATATAACATTTTATAAAATGCATTGCGCGCAACTAAGCTCGGTGTCTGTTCCTCTTCTTGCAATGCAATTTCAATTTGCTTTCTTGTACGATTCACTGCGGTCTGTGGAAAATTAGCATGACCTACTAGTTCCACAAACATGCTAAAAGCTGAATTAAAAAATTTTGATTCACTCAATGATCGTAATCGAAGTGTAACTCCGTCTTGATGAATCATTGCACTGTAATGTGCACCAACTGACTCAAAGCGATTCGCGATCTGATCTGCATTCAAATTGCGTGTACCTTGATTCAGCATTTGCGCAGTAAATTGGGCGATGCCTGGCAAAGTACCATCGTAGGCCGATCCAGCACGAAAGATAATACTCATATCGATCACAGGAATTTGTGATCTCGCTACAAAATAGACAGGTATGCCATTTTTAGTCAACCAATGGTAAATAGGCGGCATGGATTTCAACTCAGCTGCTTTTGCACCGCCAACGATTGTACTCACAAGCAAAAAAAAGGAAAGAAAAAAAATATCTAACGCGCATGCCAACCTCCTCTGGTAGCAGGCTGGAACGAATACAGTGGTAATGGGTGTAAGTAGGCAACTATTGAATATCGTGGCAGCAGATACCGTTGTGCCACCTCTTGTATTTGACGTGGTGTCACCGCGTTGATCTTTGTTAAATAATTCTTTTGTATCGTCCAAGGTAAATCGATAGCAGCTAGACTTCCAAGTTCATTAGCTTGTTTGGCAATAGAATCCTCTTGATAAATTTTGCTTGCTGAAATTTGTGTTTTAGCAAGTGTTAACTCTGCAGTATCTACACGGCAGGTTTGTAATCGTTTGATCTGATCCCATAGAGCTGTTTCTAATTCAGCGAGAGTATGTCCTGGCGAGGGCGTTGCATCCAATAGAAATAAATTATTAAAACGAGTAAATGGATTGTAGAAAATGTTTATATCAGCAGCTATTTGTCTGCCACGCACTAAGTTTTTAGTAAAACGAGCGCTGTCGCCGCCAGATAACAGCGTAGCAATGATATCTAACACATAGGGATCGGTGCTTTTAACATCGGATCGAATGACTGGAACAGAATAAGCCATCACAAGCCAAGGTAATCGCGCAGGTATATGGAGATCGAGGCGACGTTGCCCCAATGCTTTAATTTCACTAAATGGTTTCAACACAGGCAGTGGCGACGGCTCTATGGGACCGAAATACCTCTGTGCCAAGCGGTACACCGCATTTGCCTCAACATCACCTACAACTACAAGTATCGCGTTATTAGGTGCGTACCATGCCTTATACCAGTTTTTGAGATCGGAAATCGTCATGTTTTCTAAATCATTTTTCCAACCAATGACAGGATGATGATAAGGACTTTCTACAAAAGCAGTTGCATTAAGCCGTTCTAGCAACGTTTCTCGTGAATCATCATCCACTCTCATGCGCCGCTCCTCCATGACAACTTGGATTTCCTTTGCAAAATCTTCTGATCGTAATAATAAATTACGCATCCTATCGGATTCTAATTCAAAACTAATAGCTAATTTATCAAATGAAAATTGCTGATAATAAGCGGTAAAATCATTAGCGGTAAATGCGTTTTGCAGCCCACCATTCGCTGCTATCATTTGCTCCAGTACGTTAGGTCCATATTTTTTCGTTCCACGAAACATCATATGTTCCAAAGCATGTGAAATTCCTGTTATTCCATTGGGTTCATAGCTACTGCCTACCTTGTACCAAATTTCTGATATAACAACAGGTGCACGGTGATCTTCCTTAACAAGCACAGTAAATCCATTTTTTAAGTGATATTCGTGGACATCACTGGCCTGGCTTACATGAAAAAAAAGCAATAAACCTAAACAAATAATGAATTTTTTAAACTGCATTCGACTAAATTTCCTATTCAAAATCACGGTTTAAACCGCTTGTGTGGCATGCCTACATGCATAATAAGCATTATCTATATCGTTTGACACCACCTTGTTGGGTCTGCATAATTTCAGAAATGACTGAATTAGGTGTTGTTTTATGCCGAAAATGAAAAAAAGTCTAGCGTTTGACTTCGAAAAAGGGCTAGCTGAGTTAGAAAAAATCGTTGAAGAAATGGAAAAAATGGAACAAGAGAGTTTTACGCTGGAGGATTCTCTTGCGCAGTTCTCTCAGGCAACTTATTTAGTACAGCAATGTCAAATGAAACTAAAAGGAGCCGAGCAGCGTGTCCAGATTTTACTGAATCATGCCAAAAAAAATACACTTGAGCCTTTTGAAATACATGAAGAGCTTAGCTAGTGACTATTATTGGGACTGATGCTACGCAATATTCACGACGAATTGATCAGTTTTTAGAGATCGTTCTGTCTAATTCCGATGTGTATCAGCCATTACAGGCAGCCATGCGCTATTCTGTTTTAACAGGAGGAAAGCGTTTTCGGCCACTTCTCATCTATACCATGGGTGATATCTTAGAACTTCCGCCAGAAAAGCTTGATCATGCGGCTTGTTCGGTAGAACTAGTTCACGCCTATTCCCTGATCCACGACGATCTACCAATAATGGACAATGATGACTGGCGACGAGGGAATCCCAGCTGCCATAAAAGATTTGGAGAAGCTATTGCATTATTAGCTGGTAATGCGCTACAAGCCCTTGCCTTTGCAACCATACTCAAGGCACCGTTAAGTCCCTTACAAATTTTGACAATGTTAGGTGTATTAACAAAGGCTGTAGGCAATATGCTTGACGGGCAGGCTATGGAATTTGCTAGACCGGCTGTACCCATAGATTTTTCAGCTAAAGAAACTATTAACCTCTTGAAAACAGGTTCCCTATTTTGTGCCGCTCTAGAATTTGTTGGGCTCATCGCTAATGTTTCGCCACAGATCATGAACTCCTTGAGCCGCCTTGGCTATGCATTAGGCCAAAGCTACCAGCTTTATGACGATATCTGTGACAATCAAGCCAATTTTCAAGACTTGGCAGAGGCAAAGGCCAAATCCAAAGGCCACCTATTGGATTCTTTTGAAAAATTGCGGACCTTACTACCTCCTTTACCAGAACAATTTCTGATACACCTATTTCCACAGTTATGCTTATAACTTACCCATTGTACTTGAAGTGGCGAATTCGTACTTCAAGTACAAGCGGTATATCCCTCCCATAAAAAACTTTGCTTGTGATCTATGAAGTGTTTATAGGGAAAATTCCTGTTTTTACATATAAAATGCTTGGTTTTTCTCAAAGTTATTAGGTAGACTGGAAAAGATTTATTTAAGGCGAGGAAAATAACCATGTCAATGTTGAAAGTTGGGGACAAACTGCCGGATTTTAGACTACAAGCTACGGTTGATACACACATCAGCAGAGCATTTACAGAGATTACTCAAGCTTCATTTCCAGGAAAATGGTTGATACTGTTTTTTTGGCCTAAAGATTTTACGTTCGTGTGCCCTACTGAAATCGTTGCATTCAATGATTTAAATGAGCAATTCATAAAGAATAACGCGGTGTTACTCGGCGGTAGCACAGACAGTGAATTTGTGCACCGTGCCTGGCGTCAACACAATAAGGAGCTGAATAATCTTTCTTTTCCTATGTTGAGTGATATTAAGCATGAATTGTGCTGCAGCTTAGGTATCCTAGATGATGAAGCAGGTGTTGCACAACGTGCTACATTTATCATCGATCCCAAAGGGATCATCCGTTTTATCATGGTAACTGATTTAAGCATAGGTCGTAACCCCACTGAAGTACTACGGATATTACGTGCTCTGCAAGAAGGGGGTCTTTGTCCCTGCAACTGGCAGCCCGGTCAACGTACGATTAATGTAGCCGAGGTCGCCTAAATTTAGTGCGATACACGAAGAATGGCCTGCCCGATATCTATGGTGTACAGATTTTGATTTTATAAATTTATGTACATGTTTTAGACATTGACATTCGAATTCAGCGCAGCCAGAATAGCGGGCCTTGACCCACCACTCGAGTCCCCATCGTCTAGTGGCCTAGGACACCGCCCTTTCACGGCGGTAACAGGGGTTCGACTCCCCTTGGGGACGCCATAAAAAGATAATACCGGCCCGGGGGGGCCCCCCGCGCATCTCTCTAGTATAATTACTCTGCCTGTGTCTTCTTCCCTAGCTAAATATCGATACCCTGTAAAAATAATAATATTGCCTTTTGCATATGTACTCTGTTTTCACTTTGTTGAAAAATAACAGAGGCCTTACTGTCTGGCAGTGAATTAGAAACTTCCTTACCTCGCTTCATCGGCATACAATGCATAAAAATTGCTCCTGTTTGTGCAAGCTCCATCAGTGTTTCATTCACTTGAAAACCAGAAAAGTTCGCTTCTTCTGTTTTATTTTCAAATCCCATGCTCGTCCACACATCCGTATAAACAGCCTGCGTTCCGCAAATGGCTTCTTTTAGTACAGCATATTTTGTCACAAGTGCATTGTTGCAATGTTGCATCACTTCTCGCTTAGGTTGATTCTCTGCAGGACAGCAATATCTAACGCGAATACCAAGTAACGGTAATAACAATACCAAACTATGCAAAATATTATTTCCATCACCGACATAGGTAAGTGTTAGATTTTCCAAATTTCCAAAATGTTCTTGAAGAGTTAGCAAATCTGCCAGGATCTGACAGGGATGATGTAAGGCTGAAAGTCCGTTAATAATTGGAATTTTCGCATATTCTGCCATTTGCGTGAGCACTCTATCATCGTGTGTGCGAACCATAACAAAGTCACAATAGCCATTAAGTACCCGTATTACATCGCAAGGCTCTTCTGTTTTGCGCGTGTTCTCTGCACTTTCAACGGAATGTCCCCCTAAACCTTGCATTGCTAACGCAAAACTAAGACGAGTACGAAAAGATGGTGTATCAAAAAGCATGACTAAATTTTTACCTACCAGTTTATAACTAAATTTTTTTGGATCCTTCTTTATGCAAGCAGCAATACGTAATAGTTTTTTAATGTCAGCAGATGTCAACTCCATACCTGTTAAAAGATGACGGGATTTGGCTAGCGGTTTTATTTTCTTACTATCTTTTTCCTCCATAGCTGTTGCAATCCATTGCCCTACCTGGTGATGTGCATCCCGAAATGGGACGCCTTTTAATACGAGCGATTCCACCATTTGTGTGGCGTGCAAATACCCACCAGTTGCTTTTTCCGACATTACGTCGATATTAAACTGTAAGTTATTGAGAAAGGGAGTAATAATTTCTAAACACCCGATCAGTGTATTGACTGCATCAAAGAGCGATTCCTTGTCTTCTTGTAGATCTTTATTGTAGGCCAATGGAAGGCCCTTCATAACAGTTAATATGCCCATCAAATGTCCAAATATTCGCCCACTTTTTCCACGAATAAGTTCTAAAATATCGGGATTTTTTTTATTTGGCATCAACGATGAACCCGTAGAAAAAGCATCACTCAACGTCACAAAGTTAAATTCCTGTGTAGCCCAGAGAATAATATCCTCACTAAGGCGGGATAGGTGAACCATAATGATGGATGAAATGCTGTGAAATTCGATAAGATAATCCCTGTCGCTGACCGCATCAATGGTATTATCAATCACACCGTCGAAAGCAAGTTCCACGGCAACGCTATGTCTGTCTAACGGCAGTATGCTTCCAGCCAATGCCCCTGCCCCCAACGGGGAAAAATTCATACGCTTACGCCAATCTTGAAATCTATCGATGTCCCGCTTAAACATGGCAAGATAAGCTTTAAAATATTGACCTAAATAGATCACTTGCGCCTGCTGTAAGTGTGTGTAACCAGGCATCTGATGCAATGCATGTTTTTCAGAAAGATCCTGTAAAGTCGACGTTAGCTCATATAATAAACCCTCTATTCGTGTACTTTCATCACGTGTATACAACCTCAAATCTAATGCAACCTGATCATTACGACTACGCCCTGTGTGTAATTTTTTTCCTATATCTCCGATTTTTTCAATAAGCAGCTGTTCGATAAACATGTGAATATCCTCACATGCGATATCAAGTGGGTGTAAGCCTTGTTTTAATTCCAGTCGTATTGCTTCCAATGCTGCACAAATAATATCTACTTCATCTGAAGTGATTAATGCTTGCTTTGCAAGCATTCGAGCATGTGCTTTACTGCCCAAAATATCGCATTCATACAGAATTCGATCAAACGGTAAAGAGGCACCAAATTCAATTGCTCTCGGATCTAGAGATTCCTTGAATCGACCGCCCCAAGCTTTATTTTTCATTGTTATTCTCCTGATGGGTTAAGCCATAGATTTTGGCAGACAAAGAGAACAAATTGATAAATCCTTCTGCATCTGCGTGGTTGTACACCTCATCTGCTTCGAACGTGGCAAAATCAGGATGGTACAAACTGAAAGGTGAGGTCATACCACTGGGAATAATGTTCCCCTTGAACAATTTTAGTTTAACTGAACCAGTAACATGCTTTTGGGTAACCGTAATAAAGGCATCAAGTGCTTCCCTGCTTTGGGAAAACCAGCGCCCTTCATAAGCGATATTCGCATAGGCTTGTTGTAGGGATTGCTTAAGGTGCAAGATATTTCTGTCAAGACACAAGCTTTCCAACATACAGTGCGCTTTATAAATAACAGCAGCTGCAGGTGCTTCGTAAATACCCCGAATTTTCATACCAATTAATCTATTTTCAACCAGATCAGCTACCCCTATTCCATGTTTTCCAGCGAGTTGGTTAAGTTCTTTTAGTAATGCAACCGGATTCATTTTTTTCTTGTTCAATGCTATTGGGACACCGGACTCAAAATCAATACTGATTGTTTCCGGTTCGTTGGGGGTCTGTGCCAAAGGGGTGGTCATCAGTAATAACCCTTCTGGTTGAGCAAGTGCCGGGTCTTCTAAAACACCACCCTCATGAGAGATATACCAGATATTATGATCTCGCGAATAAGGTGCTTTAGGAGTTACAGCTATATCAATTCCGTGGGTTTTTGCATAGGTTATCGCATCTTGCCTAGATTTGATTTTCCAGATCCGCCAAGGCGCGACGATGCGCAGTTCAGGTGCCAAAGCCTTTATCGTATATTCAAAACGCACCTGATCATTACCCTTACCCGTTGCACCATGAGCAACGGCATCCGCCCGTTCTTGCCGTGCAACTTCTACCAATTTTTGAGCAATCAAAGGTCTTGAGATTGTGCCCAGAACGTATTGTTCTTCATACAGCGCCCCTGATTTAACGAGTGGCCACAGATACCGAGTAACAAATTCTTCCTTAGCATCGATAATATAAGCCTTGGAAGCAGCATGTCGTAGTGCTTTTTCTTTAATTGCTTCTATATCTTCTGCTTGTCCTAGATCAACAATCACAGCCACAACCTCAAGTTGATCATAATTTTCTTTAAGCCATGGGATCATGACAGAGGTATCTAATCCACCAGAATAAGCTAAGGCGATTTTTTTAATTTTTTGCGGCATAATTTTTTTCTCATGTAAGCCCATGAAGCAGTGCTCCGTTTTTATGGGCGGTTAAGTTATTCTAAATATTCAAATTATGGATATAATACATTGAATTTCTAGAGGGCCATACAAATTTTATGTATACATTACTGCTTATTTAGTATAATTAGTGATTTTATTTGCGATGTCAACATAAAATGAATATAATTCCAAAAAATTGGTTTTATATTCTATTTAAGAATGGCTTGAAAGGTTTGTATGGCTGAAGGTATCGAATTAGATGGACACATTATTAATATCATTCAACATCAAGATGTCTGTGAACAAAGCGATATACAACACAGACTCACGGAAAGGGGATATAACGTTCCTCAAGCAACCCTGTCAAGACGTCTTAAAAAATTAGGTATCGCCAAAATCTTGGGAATATATAAAATAATCGATTTTAAGCAGCCCCATTTGCCCCTTATTCTAAATTTGCAAATTTCAGACTTCGGTTTAATTATTTTGCATACAAACCCTGGTAATGCAAACAGCTTAGCTTATTTTATCGATCAAAAATATGTAACTCACCATCCAAAAAATCCTAAAATCTCAGAAATACTAGGAACTATCGCAGGTGACGATACTGTGTTAGTGGTTGTCAAAAGTAAAAAACATTTGTCGCGCGTTTTAATGATCTTTTATCAAGAATTTCCCTACCTAAAAAAGTCAATAATTATCAACAAAAAATGAATTTTTGATATAAAAATAACATTTAATTTCTTTATTTTGATTAATTTAGACGATATGCTAACAGCGCAGCATATAGCCATTGTACGTGAAGTTGCGAATTCGCATCTTCACGTACGAGCGGTATATTTATAGAAAATAATAAAACTACATAATTATCGGAAGAATTAATATGGAAAAAACATTTAAAGAAATTCTCAAAGGTTATCGCTTATTTCGAGAAAAATATACCATGGGTGATAATTCGATTATGCAACATTTATCTGTGCATGGCCAAAAACCACAGATTATGTTAGTTGCCTGTTGTGATTCGCGTGTTGATCCCGCTTTGATACTACAATGTGATCCCGGTGATTTATTTATTACGCGTAATGTAGCAAATATTATCCCTCCTTACGAAAAAGATGCAGCACTTCACGGGACAAGTGCTGCATTAGAGTTTGGTATATGCTTCTTAAGTGTCAAACATCTTATTCTATTAGGTCACAGCCAGTGCGCTGGAATCGATGCTTTGTTAAATCGTCAAAATGCATTAAAAACTGATTTTATAAAAAAATGGGTTTCATTGATCAAAGTACCTGACAACGCCATCAACGACATAGATCAAGATGAGTATGCAAAATTAGGATTAACATCCTCTTACAAAAATTGCCTAACATTTCCTTGGATCGAAAAAAAGGTATTGGAAAAAACACTGATCATTCATCGATGGTTTTTTGATATCAAAAAGGGCCAAATTTTTACATATTCTGATCTGTATGATGTGTATCAAGCACTAGATGTGTAGAACGAATTTACACCACAAAATAAGTCTGCTGCACTTGTGTTAGCATAGCTGAGAAATATTTTTTAAAGGCAAAGCAGCTAATTTATTTACTAATAAAATTAATTGTTTTGTTCATCTTTTTTGCTTTCGCACGAACAACAGCTGCTTCAATATAGCAGCGCTGAGCACTCAACGTCTCCTTTTTTTCATTTTGTTTTTTCTTTAATTTCTTATTTTCCAGCCTTTCCATTTTTGTGTAGAAACGTTGACGAGCCTTTTGTGCTTGATAAAAGGGAGCTTTCAACATCAGCATATCGATGCAGTCGACTGGACACGGTTCAACGCAAAGACCACAACCGGTGCATTCTTGTAGTAACACCGTGTGACTCTGCTTTGCAGCGCCTAAAATAGCGTCAACTGGACATGCTTGGATACATTTAGTACAGCCAATACATTCGGCTTCGCGTATATAAGCTGTTGTCGGTGGCTTTTCTTTCTTCACCATATCTGCCAAAAATGGTCCAGCATCCTTTTTCAAAAGTTTCGCTAATGCCTTCAATGTGTCCGTTCCACCAGGTGGACAACGATTAATCATTTCATTTTTTTCAGCTATAGCGCTAGCATAAGGCAAGCAACCTGCATAACCACATTGACCACATTGTGTTTGCGGTAGTAAAGCATCGATCTCATCAACACGATTCATTTTACAATTTACCTGCTAGTGACAACATTGCTCATTTGCATAGCGTGAATAGCCTCTTTTTGCACGCGTTGCAATAATGGAGAAAAGGATAAAATAGTGTGATTAGAAAGCAAATTTCGCCGATTTTCCCAAGTCATCGCACCCATGTTAAGAAAAATTTCCACTTTTTCGGCGGTTACTGGTAACACTGGCTTTAAATAAGTCATCAAAATACGAAAAAGGTTTAATCCTAAACTACAAACAGCGTGCGCTCGCTCTACTTGTTCATCAACCTTTATTAATTCCCACGGTTTTTCAGCATTTATCATCTGATTAGCAGAATCAGCTAATTCCATATTGATCCGTATGGCCCGGCTAAATTCACGATGTTCGTATGCATGAGCAATTTCATCACCTTTTTCAATGAACTGCTGGATTAATTCTGGAGAATAACAGGTTTTAGATAGTTTATTCGCAAATTTTTTGTTAATAAAACTGGCACAGCGGCTGGCTATGTTTACTAATTTTCCAACAAGATCAGAATTAATTCGCTGGAAAAAATCATTAAAATTTAAGTCAATGTCCTCAGCATTTTTATTAAGTTTCGCTGCAAAGTAATAACGTAAATACTCTGGATCGAAATGCTGAAGATAATGACGTGCCGTAATAAAAGTACCTCGTGATTTCGACATTTTTTGCCCATTGATTGTCAAATAACCGTGGACAAAAATTGCGGATGGCGTTCGAAAATCAGCGCTTTTAAGCATAGCTGGCCAAAAAATAGCGTGAAAATTAACAATGTCCTTACCAACAAAATGATAAAGTTCCACTTTTTTAGTATTTACCCAATAACTGTCAAAATCTAGCGCTGGTCGACGCGCAGCAAGATGCTTAAAAACTGCCATATACCCGATAGGCGCATCTACCCAGACATAAAAATACTTATTCTTAGTTCCCGGAATTTTAAATCCAAAATAAGGTGTATCCCGAGAAATATCGAGATCATGCAAACCTTCCTTAAACCATTCTAAGGTTTTTCCATCCTTACTCGTCGGTTTTTCACTAACGCCAAGCATTTGTGGTTGATTAGGGCCATAAATATCTGCATCTAACAATCCTACACGTATTCCTTCTTTGGCGGCGAGTGCTAATGCTAAATTAACAGCAATCGTAGACTTACCTACTCCCCCTTTGCCAGAGGCAACGGCAATAATATATTTAACTCTATCTGTGATTTTCAACATGTTAGCTTAGCACTGCAGCTTGACGGTAGTCATAATAAAAGGGCACACTTTGCTTGTAATAATACGCAAAAGCTAAACATGCAGCAAACTCAGCGAAAATTACTAATTACTTCTGCTTTGCCCTATGCAAATGGTTCCATTCATTTGGGTCATTTATTGGAGCACATTCAAGCCGACATCTGGACGCGTTTTCAAAAAATGCAAGGTCACCATTGTATTTTTTTATCAGGAGAGGATGCTCATGGTACGCCGGTGATGTTGGCCGCTAAGCAGTATAACGTCGAACCTGAAGAACTGGTTCAAGAGATAGCTAAAGAACATAGCAGAGATCTTAAAGGATTTTATATAGATTTTGACGATTACTACACCACTCATTCTCCTGAAAATGAAGAGCTCATCACGTTATTTTATACACGTATGCAAGCAAAAGGTGATATTCACGTTAAAGTGATCGCCCAAGCTTATGACACTGAAGCCAGTATGTTTCTTCCTGATCGTTACGTGAAAGGGAGTTGTCCCTGCTGTAAAACACCTGACCAGTATGGAGACAATTGTGAGGTTTGTGGATCAACCTATACACCACTGGATCTTA
>Ga0207063_1018_pt2 | contig 32215 bp, 18 predicted proteins | sample Alteio_BWMinCont_29_FD_153462 | JGI IMG/M metagenome (GOLD analysis project Ga0207063, IMG submission 153462) | Enriched cells from forest soil in Barre Woods Harvard Forest LTER site, Petersham, Massachusetts, United States -... | ecosystem: Environmental > Terrestrial > Soil > Temperate forest >...
CCTTGACCGATAGAACCGTAGCTTCCGCCAAGTTGCTGAGAAGACGCACCGCCAACGGATGCCACCCCAAAATAACAATCCTTAAAGTAGTCACTAGCCATGAGTCATCTGATGAAACAGGGCATTCTTAAGATCGCCCTTCTATTTACCGCTGGGACGCTCTCGGGTTCGAACTTCGATGCAAAGCAACCGCAATACATGGAACCCGGCGACTGCGTATTTCGGATTGGAGATTTCGACGGCTCTTCCGCGGAATTCGCGAAGGAGCCGATACCGGAACAAGGAAGCGAGATACCGACTTACCGCGGAGACGGCGGCCCGTACTGGGAGTTGGGCGAGGCATCGGATGCGTACTACGTTGCGCAGGAACGCCAAAACGAGAGCCGCGGACTCTCCGCCGAAAAGCTCTCCACGTTCGCCTCGCTCGTTGATCCGCGAATCGTGGTCGATAAGCCTGCGCTGGACGCGATGTGGAGGAACATGATTCTCACGGACGAGCACACCTGGGATTCTTGGAACAGCGTCGACGATCCAGATACGAGCGAAGCCACGGCGCAGGTCGCGGTTAAGCGTTCATTTGCCGTCGGGGCGCAGGCCTCGGTCGATGCCTTGCTACGTTCGAGCATGGCGGATTTGGCGGATTCCGTATCGGCGGGAAAGGATAGCCTGATCGTCTTCAATACGTTGAATTGGCCGCGCAACGGCTTGGTGGAGTTCGACCTACCGAAGGGTCAGGAGGTGTGCGATACGAGTTCCGGCTCGGTGGTCCCCCTCCAATTGGTGCGGGAGGGAAACAAGATGAACTGCGTTCGTTTCGAGGCGGAGAAGGTGCCGGCCTTGGGATACCGGGTGTATCACCTTCAGAAGGCTTCGGGAACGCCCACCGGCGCCGGATCCGACCAACCGGCCACACTCGAAAGCACCTACTACCGGGTCAAACTCGATGCGGCGAGCGGAGCGGTGCGCAGCATTTTTGACAAGGAGTTGCAGCGCGAGTTGGTGGACCAGGGAAGTGACTATCGATTCGGCCAGTACTTGTACGTTACGGATTCGAATCCCGCGAACAATGGTCCATGGACGTGGTACCGTGGAAAATTGGATTTGCAGATTCATCCGGCCGGCCACGGCAAAATCCTCTCCGTTGCGCGGACTCCCTACGGGTGGGAAGCGCAAATGGAGAGCGAAGCCGCCAACACCCCCAAGGTCACGACCACGATCCGGCTTTTCGACCGGGAAAAGAAGATCGAACTGGTCGAAGATGTGGAGAAGGACCTGGTGACAGCCAAGGAGGCAGTTTATTTTGCCTTCCCATTCGCCGTCAACCATCCGCAGTTTCGATATGAAATTCAGACGACCGCTATGGACCCTGCGAAGGATATGTATCCCGGGGCTGGCCATGAATGGTTTTCGGCGCAGCATTGGGTTTCCGTGCAGGGGAACGGTGTCTCAGCATCGGTGCTTCCCCTCGACGTCCCGCTGATCACGCTTGGCGATATCGACCGGGGCCAATGGCTCGACTCGTTCGGCGAGCGACAAGCGACGGTCTATTCCTTTGCCATGAATAACTACTGGGAGGACAACTACCTTGGCAGCCAAGGAGGTCATTTCCGTTTTCGCTATGCGGTCACGAGCGCGCCCTTGACTAGCGAATCTCAGTTGAGCCGCCTGGGCTGGGAGGAGGCAACGCCGCTGGAATTCGACGAGGTAACCCGCCATGACAAGACTCCACGCCGACCGCATTCCTTGGACGGTGTGCAAGCCAGCTTTGCCCAGATCACCGACTCCGCCGTGCTCCTCGACACCTGGAAACCGGCTGAAGATGGAAAGGGAACCATCCTTAGATTGCTCGATTTGGGAGGGACCACGAGGTCAGTGGCGATCCGCATTCCCACGTTGCCCATCCTTGGCGCATGGCAAACCGATGCCGTCGAACGGAATCAAGGGCGACTGCCGGTTGAAGGCGGCCACGAGCTTGCGGTTACAGTTCATCCGCATGAAATTGTCACAATACGGATCGCAACGAAAGAATCGGAGAAAGGCGGGGCGGATGCGCCTTGATCGTGATTGGGGGCGACGGCCGGTGATTGTTGGCAATTTGTTCTAGGTTGCGGCAGGCGTATTAACTTCACTTAACCCTCCAGACCGACTCTGAGGGTGGCTCGAAAGACCGAATTCGATAACCACCTTCAGAGCATATTCCTCATTTTCAAGATCACTCCGTCTTTCCATGCCGCGGTTGGTTGGCGGGCAAATAGACCTTGGAGCATTTGAACCCAGCCGGAACAGTCACTGGGAAGACCGAGGCCGGCGTATTGCCAGCGCGTTTCCGCTGGGCGGTATGCGCTCTCCTTTTCGTCGCGACCTCCATCAACTATATGGACCGGCAGGGGCTCGCGATCCTCGCCCCCACGCTCCAGGCCCAAATCGGATGGAATGAACGGGAGTACGGCCATATCGTAACTGCGTTTCAAGCCGCCTATGCAATTGGCGTGCTCGGATTCGGTTGGCTGGTTGACAAGTACGGAACCAAATTTGGGTACTCGCTGGCTGTGTTCATTTGGAGCGCCGCGGAGTGCGGCCATGCCTTGGCGCGAAGCGCATTAGGGTTCGGCCTTGCGCGGTTTGGCTTGGGATTTGGCGAGGGGGGCAATTTTCCAGCAGCGATCAAGGCCGTCGCCGAATGGTTTCCGCCGGAAGAGCGAGCGCTCGCCACCGGTTTGTTCAATTCCGGATGCAGCTTCGGGACGATCCTCGCCGCGGCCGTGGTGCCATGGACAACTGAAAAATATGGCTGGCCGGTCAGCTTCCTGGTTTTGGGACTTGTCGGGTTCGTGTGGATGATCGGATGGACACTTTTCTATAAGAACCACAAGCCGCCAAGCCGGCCGGCCGCTCCCAATAGGAGCGACCCTGGATCTTCAGTGTCATGGCGAATGGTGCTGCGCACGAATCAGAGCTGGGTTTACATCGTGGGTAACGCTTTAACGGCACCAATCTATTGGTTCTATCTGTATTGGACGCCAAAATTTCTTTTCCAGAGGTTTGGCGTCCCGCTTAGCGCGATCGGCGTGCCAATGCTGATAATTTATCTTTGTGCGACTGTCGGAAGTATCGGCGGCGGATGTATTTCGTCGATCCTCCTACGCAAGGGGTATTCACTGAACGTCGCGAGAAAGGCAGGCCTGGGAATTTCCGGCGCGTGCGCCATACCTGTCATTTGGGCCCCCGTAGTCGATAGACCGCTGGTTGCCGTGTGGCTGATCGGCCTGGCAGCCGCCGGCCATTTGGCGTGGGCCGCGAACCTCTTTACAATCGTGTCCGATCTTTTCCCCAAGGCTGCAGTCGCGTCGGTTGTAGGAATAGGCATCATGATCAGCGCATTGACCGCGATGGTCTTTGCCGAGTATGCGGGATTTTTGCTGCAAAGCTCGCACGGGAGCTACTTGGGTTTGTTCCGAATCGCTGGAAGCAGTTATGTTGTCGCAATGGTAATAATGCACGCTTTGGCACCAACGTACAAACCGGTCGAGCCAGGTCGGCTTCAGGCTTAATCAGCTACTTTCGGGCTTTTGATCCGATCCAAGAGCCCTCGACCATCGTGACGTTTGGGCGATCCGCGAAGCTGCGTTCGCCGCGTTGTATCTGGCCGGCCAACAGATCTATAGCGACCTTGCCGACGAGCTCAGGGTAGAGATATATCCCCTCAAACCGACGCCCTTTAGTGTGATTTAGGATAACGAGGGGCGTTGACGGTAGACGCTCCCGTTTCATCAGAAGCTCGATGCAGGCGCCCAAATGCTCTTCAGTTATCAGTAGGGCGTCCGGCTCATAAGACCGGTACCAAATGAAAAGTTCTTCAGGCCGTTCAAATTGGATAATAGGAATAGGCGCCGATTGCCCTCTCTGTTGGTGGAGAGCCAGTGCGGCCCAATATACGTAGCTCACTCTCTCGTGGTCACCCGGTTCCGTAATTAGGCCAATGCGTTTGAACCCGCGTTTCTCGAGTTCATTCAGCGCCAGATAAACATTGTGCAGATGATGCGGTATCACCCGATTGACGTTCAAATTTTGGGCGGTGTAGGTTGCCGCGACCACCGAGAACTGATCCCAATCCAACAGCTTCGAGCAATCTCGGCTCGAAATCATCGGCAGGATCAAGATGCCCTGAATGCCGCGGCTGCGAAGCACCGTTGTAAGCCGACGTGGAAGCATTTGGGCGGTGGAAACAGTTATTACATCGATGCTATATCCGGTTTCCTTGCACCGCATCTCCGCGCTGCTCAGCAGCTCGTGATAATAACGGTTACGAACCGGGGTCTTATCGTTCTCGAACGACAACAGGGCGATCGACGATCGTTTACTTATCGGCCTGCCTTTTCGGAGGTGGTGCATCAACCTGGCGATCTCTGGGTCGGGCGCATAGGCAAGCTGCTTGGCGGCGAGCTGAACACGTTTTCGGGTACGAACCGGTATTTTCGGATCGCTTCTGAGGGCGTAAGAAGCAGTAGACCGCGAGACGCCGGCAAGCGCGGCGACATCAGCCAGAGTCGGGCGGTTCGCCGGCGGAGTTTCCCGGTTTGCCGTCCATCGCAGGGTTAGAGCCCTTTTTGGCTTACCGAGATTGGATGTCATATGCCAACGATCGGATAATTGCTGATTCGGGCGCAAAGGTCTACGCTCTTCCGTGGATTCATGGTTTAGGCCGGTCGCCGAGCGAAGGTGGCGCTGAGGCGGCGCACGTCGGTGAACGCGTCACTATAAGCTCGCTTGTCCTCTTAAGTTGTCGTGGAGAAAGTTCTAGCAGGCAATCGCTTCGACACCCCAAAAACGAACCAGACACAGCCAAAGTAATGCTCCGGATAGCCATGAATACCGCCAGCGGGTTACCTTTTCAGATCTTCACCGTCCAGGGTCCTTGCCAAGGAAATACCTGAAAGAATCAGGATCTTGGAAAATGAACGGGCGCTGCTCGTCATCGTCGACATGGTCCACTCGTGCCCAATGCCAAAACTAGATTTAGAGATTCGCAAAGTGTGCCGCCGGGCAAATGAGGAAGGGGGAGTGCGCTGATGCCGTCGTGGAAGACAGACAACGAGCTTTTCGCGCTGGCACAGAGGGAGCTCTTCACCTGCGTGGTAGGCGACGTGTTGGATAAGCAAAATCTGCTTCACCAATATTTGCCCCCGGAGATTCGGCCACTATCGCCGCAGATGATCGTAATAGGACGTGCCATGCCGGTGCTCGCCGGCGACGTCTTTCAGTTTGCAGCAGAAGGGTCGGCCAATTCTTTGAGTGCGAAGCCATTCGGCTTGATGCTCGAAGCTTTGGACGATCTGAAGCCAAATGAGATATACATCGGCACGGGCTCATCGCCGCGCAATGCCCTCTGGGGGGAATTGATGAGCGTGCGCGCATTGAGATGCGGCGCCAGAGGAGCGGTGCTGAACGGCTATGTGCGCGACACCAATAAGATACTTGCGCTCGAGTATCCCACATTCTGTTTCGGATCGTACGGGCAGGATTCCGCGCCTCGCTACCAAGTCCATGATTTCCGAATCTCGATCGAAATCGGTGGAGTGCTAATTCGACCGGGCGACATTCTCTTTGGCGACATCGACGGAGTGGTCGTGATTCCGGCCGAGGCTGAGAGGGAAACCTTCACGTTGGCATTGGAGAAGGTCCGAGGTGAAAGAACCGTGAGGAAGGCCCTCGAAGAAGGAATGGGTGCGGCGGAGGCTTTTCGAAAACACGGAATAATGTAACCCGGATTATGCAACGGAAGGAAAACGACAAATGAAAGTCGGCTTGGGCTTATATCGGCATATGTTGACGGCGGAGCACTACGACTTTGCGCGTCAAGCGGGTTGTACGCACATCATAGTTCACTTGGTGGATTATTTTCGCCTGGGTTCATCGAATCCTAGGAATAATCAGCCAGTCGGAGAGCGGTACTCAAATTGGGGAGTTGCTGCCGATGCGGGGTCATTATGGACTTTGGAGGAAATGCGCGCAATCAAGGGCGAGATTGAATCGGCGGGTCTTTGCGTGGCCGGAATCGAGAACCTAGATCCCGGCCACTGGTATGACATCCTATTGGACGGTCCCCGGCGGGCGGATCAGATCGAGAACGTAAAGACAATCGTGCGAAGGATGGGAGAAGCGGGCATTCCCATTCTCGGCTACAACTTCAGCATTGCCGGTGTTTGCGGACGGACCGCCGGGCCGTTCGGACGAGGTCATTCAATCACCGTCGGGATGGACGGTCCCGCCGACGATGTTCCGGTACCCGTTGGGACCGTCTGGAACATGGTTTACGACGATAGAGGTGAGGGCTTCCTTCCCTCCATCTCCCACGATGAGTTGTGGCGGCGGCTGAAGCGGTTTCTCGAAGAGATCATTCCAGTGGCAGAGAAAGCGGGTGTGCGTCTGGCGCTTCATCCAGACGACCCACCTATGCCCACCATGCGCCTTCAACCTAGGCTTGTTTATCAACCGTCCATGTATCAGAGGGCGCTTGATGCGAAGCCGAGCCGCAACAATGCACTAGAACTCTGCGTCGGCACGCTGGCCGAGATGACGCAAGGAGATGTCTATGATGCGGTCGACCGATACAGTCGCCAAGGGAAGATAGCTTACGTCCACCTTAGAAATGTTAAGGGGAAAGTGCCACATTATCGAGAAACGTTCATTGATGAAGGTGACGTGGACATGGTCAGGATACTGACAATCCTCAGGCGAAATGGCTTCGACGGCGTAATCATCCCTGACCATACGCCGCAAATGTCATGCTCGGCGCCGTGGCATGCTGGAATGGCTCATACGATTGGCTTTATGACGGGGGTCTTGGCGACCTTAGAAGAACAACACTTCGGGCCGAAGGAAGGCAACAGGGCGACATCGGCAATGACACCATCCGACGGGCCGAGCACCACTGGTGTCGGGCCGCCAACAATCACGAAAACTACAGACAAACCACTTCAATTCAAGGCGCGTACGCCGAAGCGCAATGGAAGAAAACCATAATACATTGGAAGAACAAAGAAGCATGCATACCCACGAAAACATGACAGACAATGGGATTGCCGCATCCCGTGATTTCTTGAATCTCACGGACAAAGTGGTGATGGTGACTGGCGCCTCGTCTGGAATCGGCGCCGCAACGGCTACGTTATTTGCTAGGTGTGGCGCTCGTGTCGCATTAGGGTACCACCGCAATCAGCGAGGAGCTGAAACAACTCGAGATGAGATCAGGAAATCCGGCGGGACCGCTCATTCAATAATGGCGGATGCTCAGAAACCTGAGGAGCTCAACTTGATGGCTGAGAACGTTACATCCACGCTGGGTCCGATCGACATCCTGGTCAACAACGCTGGATCGCTGATTGAGAGAGCCGCGCTCATGACGCAGTCTGTTGCGAGCTGGGATTCGGTGATGCAGCTTAATATGCGCAGTATTTTCGTTCTGTCGCAGATCGTCGGAAAATCGATGATCGAGCGTGGTGGAGGAGGAGCGATTGTGAACATTGGCTCGATCGCGGCAAGAAACGGCGGCGGTCCGGGAGCTGGAGCCTATTCCGCGGCGAAGGCGGGTGTCATTACTCTTACAAAATCATTGGCAAAGGAGCTGGCGCCTTACGGCATCAGGGTGAATTGCGTGAACCCGGGTGTCATCGATACACCATTTCACGAAGTGTTTTCCACTCCGCAGGCGATGAAAGAGTTCGCAAAAATGATTCCACTTTCCCGTGTGGGAAAAGCGATTGAATGCGCGAAGGTCATTGTGTTTCTCGCATCGGACGCTGCCAGCTACGTCGTGGGTGAATCGATCGAGGTAAATGGCGGGCAACTGATGCTGTAGCGGAGGTGGATGAGGAGACCATCACGATCGCCGTCGAGGCTCACACTCAGCTTCGGCAAGATGAATGGCACAATACTGCCAATCGCACCGGACAATCTCGGCAAACCACGTCCATGAATGATACTAGAAGAAGCGATCGATACATTTGTCGCCGAACCGCCTCACGTACCTTCTCGACCTAAATTTTGGCTCATTTCGGCCAGAATCGTGTTGAAACTCGCGCCAACTGAGACGAGGTGAGTGGCATCATTTGTCGAGGTGGAGATCATCAAAGTGCATCAATACGCCGTTCCTGCCGTGGCATCGGAGCGATAGAGCTTCGCTGTCTGCCTTAGCCATGGAGTCTTGAGCTAACAGCTAACCTGATTCTCGCAGCGAAACTTGGGCAAATATTGACGGATCCAAAGGCGAATCGGATTTTAACTCCTGCCAGACCTGTTGTAAATCCGCTTTGTATCTAGGGACTCGGCCGCAGCTTGCTGTGCCGCCGTCCGTATCCGAAGTAGATCGCAAGACCAATCGCCATCCATATCGCGAGCCGCAGCCACGTGTCGCCAGGAAGAGATGCCATCTGTGCGAGGCAGATCCCCGCCCCTAAGATCGGGACAAGCGGCACCCATGGCGTGCGGAAGGGCCTCGGCACCTCCGGGCGCGTGCGCCTCAGGACCGGAATGCCGATGCAGACGATGACGAATGCGAAAAGGGTCCCAATCGAGACGAGCTGGCCGAGGATGCTGAGCGGCAGGAGGCCGGCAGCGATAGTCGCTACCACCCCCGTCAAGATGGTCGTAATGTAGGGCGTCCTGAAGCGGGTGTGCACTTTCGCGAACGACGGGGGAAGCAGCCCGTTCCTGGCCATGGAGAAGAAGATGCGCGGCTGGCCCATCATCATGACCAGCACCACCGAACTTAGGCCCGCAATCGCCGCGATTTCGACGAATATGCGCAACGCCAGGGGGGCTCCGATGTGCTGCAGAGCGTAGACCACCGGTGCCGCATTGTTCAGCTCCTTGTATGGGGCCATCCCGCAGAGGACGAACGAGACGCCGACGAAGATAAGGACGCAGATCCCCAAGGAAACGAGTATCCCGATTGGCATATCACGCTGAGGGTTGCGGGCCTCCTGGGCAGTCGTTGAGACGGCGTCGAAGCCAATGTAGGCGAAGAAGATGACCGCGGCTCCCTTGAACACGCCGCTCCAGCCGAATTCCCCGAAGTGACCGGTATTCTGCGGGATGAAAGGAGTGAGGTTTGCGACCGCCAGGGCATGGTGGCCCATCAGGAACCAGCCACCGTACGCGATCACGGCTAGCAGGACCGACACTTTGACGGTCACGATGACATTGTTGAAGGCGGCCGACTCCTTAATGCCAATCACGAGAAGCGCCGTAAGGAAGATCACGATTGCTGCCGCCGGCAGGTCAAACAGCGCCCCGCTCGGCTGGAAGCCCCTGTGACTGTCGTAGATCACCGGGGCCTGCCGCAAGGCGGCCGGCAAGCGCAAGCCGAATTCCGCTAGAAAGTCCTGGGTGTGGCCCGACCAGCCAACTGCGACGGTTGAAGAGGCGAAGAGGTACTCGAGGATCAGGTCCCAGCCAATGATCCAGGCCACCAGTTCCCCAAACGTCGCGTAGGCATAGGTGTAGGCGCTCCCAGCGATGGGGATCATAGAGGCGAACTCCGCGTAGCACAACCCGGCGAACAGGCACCCAAGACCCGAGATCATGAAAGACAGGACGACGGCCGGACCGGCATAGAGAGCAGCGGCGGTGCCGGTGATAACGAATATACCGGCACCGATGACGGCGCCGACACCCAAGCTCACGAGGTTGCTGGGCGACAGGCTCTTGTTGAGGCCGCTACTTGAGGCAGATTCAGATTCTAGTTCGGCAATAGGCTGCGTTCGAAAGAGGCTCATAAATATTGGGCGCAAATTTCGAATTCGAACATGCAACGATGCCAAAATGCTGAGGTGGCTTTCGGTCGCTCCCTCCTCTCCGCGGAGAGATTCCCCACAGCCCAGGTCGGAGCGGCTTCGCCTATTCTCGACCCTCCTCCACCTAAAATGATTCCATCAGTTTGGAATGCGCCTTTAGGCTGGCGTCGAATGTTGCCGTCGATCTGTCGCCAAAGCTCTATCGTTCGAGGCTGCTCCAACATTGCCTAAATCAGAGGACCGATTTTGAAAATTCACCGTCGCGAACATTTGCCACAAATGCAGGACCAGTTTGAACTCCTGCTAGCTTTGCAGCCAATAGCAAAGCCCCACCCTCCGGGCTTAGAATTGGATCCAATATCCTTAGAGTTGGATTGATCTGCCGAAGTCTGGACGCAATTGTTTGACGGATTTCAGGTCTGTTAGCGACGCTGCCAATCAACACAAGCGGCACCTCCGATTCGGTCCATTCCAACTGCCGCACAACCACATCTACCATGTGGATTAGTTCATTTACCTCTCTATCAATTATAGCGCTTGCAACGCCGTCGCCGGAAAGCGCGCAGGAGAAAACGTACGGAGCGAGCCCAGCAAGATAGGTCTTGTCGACCAAGGTCTCGGCTGCACGCGGATAATGCAAGCGGCTGACAATTTCGGACGGCGTTGAAATTCCGAGCAGTTCAAAAAATGTCCCTTCCAAGGCCGTGACCTGGCCGCGCCTGTCCGCAGACCGTACAGCTGCGATCAAGCCCTCGAGCGCGATACGGTACGCGCTACCCCTGTCATCCACGAGATATTCGCGTCCTCCCGTTTGCCATGTTTTGCCAAGTGGACTTCGTCCAAAGCAGACTGATCCGGTGCCCGCGATCAGCACGACACCGCTGTCACGGCAAAGGCCTCCTGCGAGGCCGATCATTGCATCGGTATCAACACACACCTTCCCGAGACTGACCGACGATGTCTTTCGAATAATTGCCTCAAGTGTAGAGAAATCTGACGCTCTATTTACGCCGGCTGAACCTAAGTAGACCACATCCAACACTTGGGTACCGGATTGACGCGCCGCTTCCTCAAACATCCCATCGAAATTATCCACTAGCCTGCTCATCTCAAACAGGCCGCAATTCGATGGGCCTCCCGCCGCACGACCAAGAACATGTCCGGTGGAATCCGACACAATCAATCGTGTCTTCGTTGAGCCACCGTCCATGCCAACTAGAATTGGACGAGAGAAATGGTTCATCAAATGGCGCAGTTTCGAGCGTTACGGTGCCTGGAGACCGATGCGCTCACCGCCGAAAACGGAACGCCGAATTACCTCCAGACGAATAGCGCTGACACCCATTGAAAGCTGTGCGGCCAACTAGAGACCTCGTCAATGAAGGCATCCGTTCTCACTGCCACGGCCGCCGGTGGTTATTGGCCAAATAAGAGAAGGCTGGCGAAATTTAGCGGCCTCCATTTGCAATTTCGCCAAGTCCGCAATGCCAAAGGTCACAAAACCATAGCGCAGTTGAATTCGCCCTCCCTGAATCCGTGGAGTATTTGTGTCCCAATAATTGTTAACGGGCCACGCGAGAAGCATAGGGTTGCTTGGCCGCGGCAGTCGATCAAGGGGACGTCCAAAATGAAAGTCACCAAATTGTACCGTAGGAGACTCCGAAGAAAATAGCGCCACGCCAGATTGGTCATCCCACATCGCAGCAAAGGTCTCACTAGATGCCCAGTTTCGACACGCACCTGGAAGCTGGTCGTCATCCACGCGCACTACAGTCCCCGCCGTGTCATATGCAGCTTGCCATTCCGCTTTCAATCTTAATGGAAAGGCGAAATATATGGCCTGAGGCGAGGGATTCGGCAGCAATTCCATTTCAACTTCCAAGCCGATCGCTGGATCATGTCCGGACAATGTGATTCTTTGAGCTAAGTGTATCATGCCCGGAGCCTCAAATTCTCTTGTTAGGATGATACGATGAGGGGTTTCCGATACGGAGCATCGCGTCACTCGAGTAGCCTGCTCGTAGACTGGCGTCCAGTCCTGCCAGCAAGATTCATCCATTTTCTCACGATTAAGATCACGCTGATAATAGGCATAGCGGCGATCCTCCACCAAAGAGTTGGTCCTCTCGCGAACGAATCCAAAAAAATCGATTCCGCCCATATTAGGCATTAGAACTTCCCGTCTACTTACACGGTCGATAAGCGAGATTATGCGCCCGGAGTCCGGGTCATAATGAATCTCATGGAAAGGACTCTCGATCAGGCCAACTCGGCGCTCAAAATTGGCGACCGGCGCAAAATTGGCTTCGCGCCTTTCGATCCGGAGCACCTTCATTTCGTGACGCACCGATGGCGACAATGACACCCGAGGCAGATCCCCAAAAGGAATAGATTTCCAGGAATAGGGAGGCAGTTCCACGGCACCGAATTGCCGTGCCGCGTTCCCCGGAAAATTCTTTCCCCATGGGCGTCCGTCGTAGAACATCCGGCTCGCTCGATAGGTCCGTTCTGTCGCCGCATTTTCGGTGAACCAGGTCGCAGGCAGCTCTGGGAAGACTGTGATGGGTTGAGGGCCAGGATTGCAGAGGAGAACGCCTTTTATGCCTCGATCAGCGACGGGATTCTTCGCAAGGCGTTCAAGGCCGCTCATTAGGGCAAACGCAGCTAGCTCGTGTCCTTCATGCGCCAATGCCTTCTTTAGGATTTCTGTCGTTTGGGCCTGTGGATTGGCATGATCTGAATCGTAGTAGCCAAAAGTGTGCTCATCATAGAGATCGATCTTTTCCTTCGCTCGTTCAACGAGAGATACCTGTCGAGCTACGGCCACACTGAATACCTCTTCGGCCGCCTCTATTAAGGGCTTTGCCTGTTGGTTACGTGCGGTCGATATCGGGCTGCTCCCTCCCCCAAAGGACCAGAAGTCAGTCCAATCGCCTCTCAGTATAGGAAGCTCAGAGTCGGGTATGGACGAAGCACGAGCTCGAAGATCGCCCAATGTTGCATATCGGACCATTGGGCCCCTTCCAGCTTTATTCCAACGCTCAACCAAGTCGGGCAAGAAGGGATTATTCGGTGCGTTATCCCACATCACTGGAGAGCACGTAGAGGTGAGATAGAAAAAATCAAAGGGATAGCCTATGCTTTCCAAATGTTGCTCATATTTCTTCCATCCCTCAGCCATGCGGTCTACCGAGTCATCCCATGCAGTTAGCAGTTGATCAAACATGGTGTAGTGATTGCCGTTCCAAACACGCAACTTTCGGCCCGATGGAGCCTCCCAAAGAAACATGCCGGGACGGGGCTTTACTGCGCGACCCAAATGGCTGTTGATTCCCATGACAAAAAAATCGACATCGTTGTCCAACAACACGTCGGCTAGGGGCCACGGTACACCATTTACATCATGTTGGCAGGCAGTCGTGATCTTAAAGCCGAGAATCTTCTCGAGTTCTCGCTTACCGTCGAGCAATCGTCTAAGACCAGCCCGATTGGCGAGAGTTGTAGTGTGCCAACGTAGCGCCGAAATCCCAATTCGCTCCTTTTTACAGAGCCCTACAAACCGTTCGATATCCCGAGGGAAGGACTGCGCCAACCACCGGTACAGCGGCTCGGTCACCTCGCAGGTCCATTTGGGCCGTGCCCCTTCAGGTAATCCCTCGGTTTGTTCAAGCCAATCCAATACTTGGTCTATGTACTCGTGCTGCAACTCCCATAGGATCGGCTGGGAATGGGTATAGCCCACGTCGAGGTGGCTGTGATGAAGTAGTAGGATTTCCTTGATTGCCATTGTCGTAAAAGCTGTTCGGGGACTTGGCGCCTAGTCGTTCGGTAGCTTCCGGTACCAAGTGAAGTAGAGGACGGTCGCGCAGGCGCAGAAGATCAAGGTGCAGGCCGTGCCATCAGCGAACCAGCGCCCCAGGAAGTATATGGGGGCCATGAAGAGCGAAAAGGACGCGACCAAACCTACGACGACGTTGAGCGCCGCTAACGGCGCGCTGAGCGCAGGAGCCATGGTCAGTCCGAGCACTAGCGCATTGGCACGCGCCTTGGACCAGAGTCCGAATGGACGCACCTTGGCGTAGAACTGCGCAGACCATTCCGACTCGATCGGCGGCGTCACGAGGGACCCAACGATGCAAGCCACTGTCGACACGGCTAACGTGATGTAGATGTAGCCGTTCACGGGAAAGCGTCCCAGAAGGCTGTCTTTTCCTACAAAGGCGCTTGCTAGCATCAACAGGGAGGGCACGAGACCGGCCAAACACCCCGCAGAGAACCCCCACCCGTTCATCCTGCCCCAATACCAGCGAAGAGCCAACGGCACTACCAGACAGGTCAGCAGGCCTCCAAGCATCCACCCCCATACGACATTCAGCGCACTGCTGCTTCCGTAGTCCTTTGCCTCCAAGATCCAGCAGCCAAGCCCAATCGCAAGGACGGCGAGGCCCAAAGTGACTACGTATCCCATTTTCACCAGTTCCCTTGAATCGTCAGGGAGTTTCGGCCGAAAAAGTGGGCGATAAAGGTCCTGCACGATGATCGAGGCGCAGGCGTTTATCTCGGAGCAGAAGCTCGTCATAAAGGAAGCTGAAAGGCCGGCAACCACGAGGCCAAGTAAGCCCGGCCTGAGCAGGCCAGACCGCAGGAATAACGGCATCGCTGCCTCTGGATCGTGGCTTATCTGGGTCCTGTACAGAACAAGTGCGAAGAAGCATAACCCGGCCGTCATCACCCACCGGGGAAGCCCAAGGAACTGCCAAAACGCGGCTAGCATTGAGGCCTCCCTCGTGTTTCTCGCAGCCAGGAAACGCTGTTCGCCGTAGCGCCCCCCTGCCCCGCCAGCGCATCCGATCAGTCCCACGATCGATCCAGCTAACACCATACCAGAGAAGTCGCTCCATCCTGCATAGCCTGAGGACGTGAACATCCCGATCTTGGGCGCGGCCTCGGGGAGGAGGGACATCCAGTACCCGGGCGTCACCAACTCGGCCCCCGATCCGTGCGTCAGGGCGGAATGAAGGCTGGCCGAGTCATATTGCCCAAAGCATACGCACCCTATGATAAACGCGACAGAGAATAGCAGTACGGTCTGCAGAAACTCGCTGAAGATCACACCTTTGAATCCACCAAATAGCACGTAAGCCGAGGTCATTGCCACAACTGACATAGCAAGGGTGTGAGCGCCGCGAGAGGTGCATCCGAACACCATGCCGAACTTGTGGATCACTATATATGACAGACAGAGCGAAGCGACGCTGAACAACGTGATCATGAAGGCGAATGTCGTACGAGAACACCGTGCTCCCGCGCCCGATCCAAACCTTGCTTTGTTGATTTCGGCCGCAGTCATGGTGCCGCAGCGGCGGATCCAGATGCCGGAATAAGCCATTAAGAACACGGCCTGAGGCATCCACCATACGAGTGTCACAAAGAACGACTTCATCCCCAGCACCATAAGGATGGCGATGTTCCACACGGTTCCGTTGATCGAGAAGTTCGTGGAGGCCCCCGATGCGGCAAGCATCCACCACTTGTTCTCAGAACCAAGAAAGTACGCCTTCAGGCTCCCCGCTGATTTCCGGGAAAAGAGGAACCCTGACACCACCGCTGTCAAAAAGCAGAAGGCTACGATAGCATAGTCGACGAATTTAAAATGCATTCCAGGTTAACTGTTAGGATTCAAGAGTCCATGTCCGGACGGATAGCTGGAAGCGTCCGATGGCCTTGTGCGTCCGGCGATTACGATTCTCCTCGCTCTCATTCGAAGTTAATCTGCGCCAATTTCCCCGAGAGCGCCCTGAAGAATTTGACGTCGTCATTGTTGTTCATCGGTCGCCAAACGCGGATGCTCGCCAAGTTTGGAAAGGTATCAAATGCGAACCGGGCCTTGCTGCTTGCAAGGCCCGGCGCATTCGCGGGGTGGAGGCCGTGACTACTATAGTGATGCGCCCAAAATCGCTTGCGCACAACAGCCCTTTTGTGCATCTCATGGGTCACATCGTGCAACAGGCCCATCACAATATTTCCTTCAAGCGTCGCGTTCTTGTCACGCTTGGATGGAATGATCCGCGCACGATCCGAGTCATAGGCCAGTTTGCCCGTTCTGCCGGATGGCACCTCGAAACGCGTCACTTTTTCGACGAGATTGTACCAAGGCACTGGGAGGGCGAAGGACTGATAGTATCTCATCCTCAGAGAGCCGACCTACTTTCCTTCATCAGACGTCAAGCCCCCCTGCAGCCGACCGTGCTTGTTGGGGCCAATGATCCCGGGATAAAGGCGGCGCAGGTCGCTGAGGACAATCGAGCGGCCGGCGCCTTGGTAGCCCGCCATTTTCTTGAACGCGGCCACTTTAATTTTGCTTGGCTGACGGCCTATAGCGGGCGCGTTTCCAACGACAGGCAATCGGGATTTCGGGAGGCCCTTGCTGAGGCTGGTTTCAAGTGTCACAATATGGAATATAAGAGGGAGAAATCGACGACACTCGACTGGCGACACCGCCAAGCGTGGCTCGCCCGACTACTACGAACAATACCCAAGCCGCTGGCATGCTATGTCCTTGATGACCAAATGGCTGCTGAGGCTATTGAGGTATGCCTAGTCAACGGCTGGCGAGTTCCCGAAGATATAGCAGTCATGGGCACCGGAAATATCGAAATTTCGTGCGAATGCTCGCACGTCCCGATTTCAAGCGTGGATCTCAATGAGGAGGAGATCGCGTTGAACGCCGCCAAGTTACTCGAGAGTTTAATGCGCGGCCGTAAGACACCTGCACGGCCAATCATCGTTGCTCCCCGTGGTATCGTAATTCGGTCGAGCAGCGACTTTCTCGCCGTCGCAAATCCCAACTTGCGCAAAGCCGTAGATTATATCGGTGCGAACCTTCGGCGTTCCTTTAGCCTCGAGCAGTTATCTGAGGAAGCCCATGTTTCCCGCCGCACCCTTTACAATCTTTTTCAGCGGCATTTATCGCGTTCGCCAGCCGACTTCGTAGTTAAGGCCAGGCTTGATCGTGCACGGCAATTAATGGCTGCATCGCCAAACCAGACATTGGCCAATATTGCGGCTCAAAGCGGCCTAGGGTCGCCGCGAACTCTGACGCGTCTGCTAAGGCGATTCGAAGGGATGAGCGCGAGAACGTGGAAGAAGGCACTGAAGAGAAACCCGCGTTTGTCTTCGGGTCCAAATAGCTCTATTCATACTGCGCCTTAAGACCGTTATAACAGCTTTCCAAGTACGAGGAAAAACATCGGGCACAGCGGTTGGCGATAACCCCAACGGAGATGCCCTCCCTGGCAGTAATGGAAACGCGACGGGTTTCGGTCATAATCATTGGCTTCGCATCTTCCATGTGTTGACGTAGCCCGCAAAAAAGCCGGGCCCTGCTGGTCGCAAGGCCCGGCTGAGACTTCCCCCGAAGTCTCTTAGTCTCTAAGTCCGCCGCATAGGACCGCTAGCTTTCAGAATCGCCCATGCGGTCCCGTTAGTAGATCCCCGTGCGAGGATAATCGGTTTATCAGAAGCGAATCGTCAGCGATGCCTTTGCGTTCGTGCCCGAAATCGCTCGTGCATACGCGTAACCACTACTCCCGGCATTGAGGCTGCTCAGCGCAACAGAATTGCCCTCTGTAAAGGCCAGAGAGTTGAGAAGATTGTCGGCCTCAATGTCGATGTTCATCCAATTCGTGATATCGTAGCTGATTCCAGCCTGCAGGTTTGTGTAAGCTCCGAGCTTCTGGGTGTTGGCCAAGTCGCCGTAGCGTTGTCCGTAGTAGTTGGCGGAAGCAAAAATCTTGCCCCTACCGAAGTAATACGTGGGCTTAAACCGAACCTCGACATCCGGAACTCGATCAATCTGCTTCCCGTTTTCGTCGCCGGAGACCGTTATGCCTGAGATGTTTGTGATTGCGGAATGCCCGATCTCGCCACTGACCTCAAACCGGAAGTTCCGGTTTGGCTTCCATGCGAGGTCGAAGTTGGCGCCATAGGAGATATAGCTTAAGTTGTAGGTCTGAACCTGCGACTGGCCCAATATCTGTTCCGCCTGGGGGTTGTTGTCGGACACCGCGTAGAATCCAGTTACATCGGCAGCGAATTGACTCGATTCATACTTCAGTCCCGCTTGCGAAAAGTGGAGCACCGCAAACGAGGAATTGCTGGTGGGAGTGCCTCCGAAGTATACAACGAAATCTTGCACGCCTGGATCGTAGGACCTTGATTCCCGTGCAAAGGCGGAGAAGTTACTGTTGAACTGATAGTTCGCGCCAATGCTCCAAGAGTAATCGCCCACACTGCTTGAATTGGGCACGTAGGCGTTCGGAGCCGCCCAGACACCGGCCTGCTGTGCTGCAATGACATTAGGATACGTTGAGGCGATCGGGAGCGGCGCTGGGATACCTACTCCGTCTCCTACCAACGCACTGAAGGGTGTTACCTGATTGTTCCAGGTAATTTGTTCGTAGCGGAAGCCAGCGTCGATGTGGAGCTGCTTTGTGATCTGGAATTCATCGTCGAAATAGAAGTTTGACGATAGAGTGTCCACCGAGCCTTCGGCATAATAACCTTGGCCGGCAGATGCACCGGGAACGATGTTGCTGGTCGGTCCGCCGCCTGAGTCGTCAAATTCCAGAACGCCGTTGAGGGTCAGGTGATCGACCACCTTGCCCGCTGAATTGAGCCCCTGGACATCGTAGAGGTGGACGTGGTTTCTTACATCGGCAAGAACGGCGTTATTGTATGCGCCGTCGTTGGTAATGTTGTTGTCCAGATACATATAGCCGAGGGTAAGCTTATTGTTGTCAGTCTTCCACGCCAGACGGAGGTCGTCTATGGTGTTCAGCTGATCTTCGTGGTACTGGAACTGATCCGAGACCCAAAGGAGGCCGTTGCCATTCAGAGTGCTGGGATTGTTGATCACCATCCCTGAATTGGCTCCTGTCACTTGAACCAGCTGGGTACTCGTTACTGGCGATGCACCGGCCAAACCCTGCGCAAAGGAGGCCAAAAGTGGCTCCGCAGCGGCAGTATATGCGGCGGCGCTGAAGATGTCCGAGTTGCCGCCGTGGCGGTCATCGCTGTCGATCCAGGAAGTCTTGCCTATGCGGAAGCCGTTGCTAACCGACCAGCCGCCCCCGAGTTCCTTGTCGAACTTGACCGTTATTTGGCTCGTAAGGTCGTGGGCGCCAATCTGGTCCAAACCTCCCATCACTGGAGCACCATAGCCGGTGGGGGGAACTAAATCGCCTTTCTGCCTGTCGACAGAATAGAGCGTGTCTTGCTTCACGTTGAAGCCTGGGATCGAGCTAAGCACTCCTTGGGAGTTTTCGATCACTGGCTCGGGCCAGTAGTAGGGAGTGCTGTTATTGATGAACTTGTAGGCTACGGAAAAGGAGCCGCCTTCGAATGTCTTCTCGATTTTCGCTCGAATCTGTCCGCCACCCATTGTGTATCCGACAGGCCTTACTCCCTGGCCGGATTGGTAGAATCCGCCAACGCTGCCGGACCAACCCTTCGAGAACGGAAGCGGGCCGCCGTAGAAAAAGTCGAACCGCTTCTCCCCCTCGCTCGTGACTGAGAACGTAACGTCGCCCGAGTCAATTGACGGCATGCGCGAAATCCAGTTCATGGTCGCCGCAGCACCCTCGGGAGCAAAGATTGCTGAGGGCCCTGCAGTTACTACTTCAACGCTCCCGAATGAGGCGTCAGGTTGCAGTTGGTATTCGACATAAAACCCGTTGTATTGAAGCGGCAATCCGTCCTCTTGCACGCTGATGTATTCGAAGAATCCGCCCCCGTCGCGGAGTCCGTCGACGGTGAGGTTTTGGCCGTTCTGACCGCCGGAAGACTCTCCGTAAAATCCAGGGATAGAATCGGCCAATCCAGCCAAGCCCACCGCAGGGGTAGTCACGATTTCCATGTGGGGCACCACGGAAACGTCATACGATGCCTCAATCTGGGTAATCGGGGTTGTCGTTCCGGTCACGATGAAAGAATTCAGCTTCAGCGGGGCCTGGTCCTGCTCCGCGGATGCGGTGCCGGCGGCGCTTGGGGCTACCGTGATCTGGCTCGATGTAGGAACGGTCGCAGCTTGATTTTGATCGCTGGCGACCGTTGTAGTGGTGGTTGTCGTGGTACTTTGCTGAGCTGAGGCGTTGCTTGCCATAATGGCGCCGGCGAGCACGACAGCCGACAGGTATTCAACTGCGTTTTTTGCGATCTTCATTTGGTTGTCTCTAGGTGTTAGGGAAACAGCATGCCACGGGCTTGGAACAGTGGCAGCTTGGGGTACTGGCGGTTTTATGCGCGCGATATCGGTTGCGCACAAGGGCTCGTTCGTGCAATGTATGGGACAATTCGTGCACTTCCCCGGAGGTACGAAATGGGATTTTAGCCCGCGTATTCGTGACCTTGGGATGAAGCGATTCTCAATCAATTCGCGCAATTGGTCAGTGCGCACGTTCAGCAGGACAGGCTCGTTAGGCTCAAGATCCATTCGCCGAGATCGCGTCAGACGCTGACAGGGGTAGGACATCGAGAAGAATCCAGAATCGATGTGCCCTCACAGGAGTGATCGCGTCCGAGCTCAAACCATGGTTTGGGCGGAGATTTGTGGTTTGCCGACCTTGTCCGGTGCGATTGCCGGTATCGCCTCTTTCATATTGGCCGAGGCGGTAGTACGGCTCTAAAGCGCTTGTAAGGATCTCCGCCGCTGCAATGCCGCCCCATTTTGAGTTAGGGCGGGAAAACTCCACCCCATGAAAAAGCAATCTAATCAGCTGCAAATGACTTCCGTTGGCACCGGCATGCAATCGCCCATTGGTCGGCGTTCATTCGTAAAAGGTGTCGCCAAGATCGGCGCCGGAATGGTGGCCTCCACCCTAATTCCCGAGACATCAAAGGCCCAAGCTGCTCCATCGGAACCGATATCTGCTGCTACCGTAAAAGGTAACGCCGTGAGCGATGTTGTCGCATCCGATGCCAAAACGGTTGTCGAAACGACTGGAGGCAAAATCAGAGGATTCCAACGGAACGGAGTATTTACTTTCAAAGGCGTGCCTTACGGGGCTTCTACGAGTGGGGCGAATCGATTTATGGCTCCGGCTCCTCCGGAACCCTGGGTCGGAATTCGGAATTCACTGCAGTTCGGGCGTGCATGCTTTCAGGCGAGGGGCGACTCGACGCACTTCGATTTTGACGGAAAGAACCTTTCAAAGGGCAATGAGGACTCCTTCCTGCTGCATCGTTGCGGTATTTTAGCTGTGGGAGAGGATTGCCTCCGACTCAACGTCTGGACTCCAGAAATCAACGGATCCGGCCGTCGCCCAGTCATGGTCTATATGCACGGTGGCGGATTTGAGGGCGGTTTTGACAATGACCTTCTTTCGTATGATGGCGAGAATCTTGCGCGTAACCACGACGTGGTCGTCGTGACCCACAATCATCGCTTGAACCTATTCGGGTTCCTCAACCTAACGGAGATGGGTGACAAGTATGGGAACTCCGCGAACGCGGGCCTCTTGGACTACGTTGCGGTACTGCAATGGGTACGCGACAACATCGTAAACTTCGGCGGCAATCCTGCAAACGTCACGATATTCGGCCAGTCAGGAGGCGGAGCAAAGGTTATCAGCTTGATGGCAATGCCCTCGGCCAAAGGCCTTTTTCACAAAGCCGCCGTCCAAAGCGGTCCGTACTTAAGGGCCCTCGAGCCATCTTACTCGGTCCAGGTTGCTACTGAGACAATGAGGCAATTGGGTCTATCGAAGGCCCGAGTGGACGAACTCCAAAAAGTTCCTATCGATCGCCTAGCTGGGGCAGGTGCAGAGGCAATGAAGGCGTTGGGACGCCAGAAAGCGAATTCGCCCTTTCGTTGGCATTTCGAAGGTTTGGGCTGGGGACCGACGGTCGATGGAAATATTCTTCCGCGTCACCCTTTTGATCCAGACGCACCGGCAATTTCAGGCGACGTTCCACTATTAACTGGCACGATTCTCAACGAGTTGGTGAGCGGGTTGGATAATCGCGACTCAGTCGGCATGAGCGAAATGGAGTTGAACAAATTAGTTCGCGCCGATTTCGGCGACAATGGCGCCGCTATTGTTGCGGCCTACCGCCAAGAGTATCCCAATGAATCGCCTTTCGGCATTTATGCTGCAATGGCGGCAGCACCGCTCCGGCGTCCTGCTATCGAACAGGCTACACGCAAGGCAGCTCTTGGCGCAGCGCCTGCGTATTCGTACATCTACGGATGGCGAACTCCAATGCTGGACGATTGCCCAGGGACGTTCCACGCCTGCGAAATATCGTTTGTTTTCGATAATGCGGACCTCTGCGATCACTACAGCGGGATGCTCCCGGAAGCACGTGCTTTATCGAAGCAGATCAGTGGAGCGTGGGCCAGCTTTGCACGAACCGGAAATCCGAATCATCCCGGTCTGCCACATTGGCCAGCCTACACTGCAGCGAATCGAACCACCATGATTTTCGATGTGCCATGCCAACTTCGAAATGCCCCTGAGTCCAACGGCCTAGCGTTAATGTCGAAGGCGCTCAGCACCGCTGTTGATGCCTAATTTCGTCCGTGCAGCAAATCATTGTTCTTTCGGCAAGCAGGACTCCGATCGGATCGTTTCAGGGTGTGTTGGCGAATGTTACAGCCCCCCTACTCGGAGCCGCCGCTATAAGGGCATCGCTAACCAGGGCAAACGTCGAAGGCAGCGGGGTGACGGATGTCATTTTGGGCAATGTGCTCCAAGCAGGGTTGGGACAGGCCCCTGCTCGCCAAGCGGCGATATACGCTGGATTGCCAAATTCCGTCCGTTCGCAAACCGTTCACAAAGTTTGCGGTTCAGGAATGCAGGCCGTCCTGAGCGGTGCTCAGGCCTTGATAGCGGGCGACGCCCAAATAGTCGTCGCCGGGGGAATGGAGAATATGAGTGCATCTCCATATCTTCTTCCTGGCGCTCGAAAAGGTCTTCGGATGGGTGATGCGCAACTTGTTGACTCAATCGTAAAAGATGGGCTTTGGGATCCGTATAATGACCGACACATGGGTAGCTGTGCGGAGCGATGTGCGGACAAGTATTCTTTTTCTCGGAGTCGTCAGGACGGTTATGCGGTCGAGAGCTTTCGCCGCGCAACTGTGGCGCAAGCAAGGGCCGCCTTCGAATGGGAAATAACTGCCGTGACCACCACGGATGAAAGGGGCTCAGCGACGGTTGTCACAAAAGACGAAGGACCCGGCAAAGTCAGATATGAGAAAGTTCCGCTCCTGCGTCCTGCATTTGACCCGGAAGGCACTATCACCGCGGCCAATGCCTCAACGATAAACGATGGAGCAGCAGCGCTTGTCCTTACGACCCAGAATGTTGTGCGCGAGCGAGGATTAAAGCCGATTGGACAATTGGTTTCATTTGGCAGCCATTCCCATGATCCTCTCTGGTTTACAACGGCTCCGATAAGAGCAGCGCAGATTGCGCTTCAGCGAGCTGGATGGAGCATCCATGACGTGGACCTTTGGGAGGTAAATGAAGCCTTTGCCGTGGTCCCCCTTGCGTTCATGCAAGAAATGGGTGTTCCACATGAAAAGCTGAATGTGAACGGAGGAGCCATTGCGCTTGGACATCCGATAGGCGCAAGCGGGGCGCGAGTCTTGGTGACTCTCCTAGCAGCATTGCGAAGCCGCGGACTCAGACGCGGCATTGCTGCCATTTGCATAGGCGGAGGAGAAGGCATGGCCGTATGCGTAGAAGCGACGGGAGATTTACTCTGATGCCTTTCAATAAAGTTTACTCCAGCGCCGGCGCTGCCTTGGCAGGCATCCTGCGTAACGACATGACAGTCGCAGCTGGTGGCTTCGGACTTTGTGGAATTCCCGAGAACCTAATTGGAGCTTTGAGAGATAGTCGAGTTACGGGTCTTACGATTGTAGGAAACAATGCCGGAGTGGATGGCTTTGGTATGGGCGCGCTTTTGAGAACAGGACAGGTCAAACGCGTGCTCGCTTCATATGTCGGTGAAAACAAGGAATTCGAACGGCAGGTGCTAAAGGGTGAACTCGAATTAGAACTTGTCCCTCAGGGTACACTCGCTGAAAGAATCCGCGCCGGTGGAGCTGGGATTGCTGGCTTTTATACGCGCGCTGCTGTCGGGACGGAGCTTTCTGTTGGTAAGAAAATAAGATCCTTTTCTGGTATCGATTACGTTCTCGAGGAGGCAATTTGCGCCGACATCTCCTTGGTCAAGGCATGGAAGGGCGATAGGGCTGGAAATCTCGTTTATCGTAAGACGGCCCGTAACTTTAATCCCGTCATAGCCACGTGCGGCGCAGTAACCATAGCCGAGGTTGAGCACCTTGTGAACGTTGGGGAAATTGATCCCGACGACGTTCACACACCCGGCATTTTTGTGCATCGGATTGTTCAAGGAGCGAATTATGAAAAGCGCATCGAATTTCGGACAGTGCTTGGTTCTGCATTGTCCAATCGAGAATCCCCTATCCGTGAATGGATGGCACGGCGCGCGGCCCAAGAGCTCAAAGACGGCTTCTATGTTAATCTCGGAATTGGAATTCCTACTCTCGTCGCAAATTTCATTCCCAAAGGAATTAACGTCACCCTTCAGTCCGAAAATGGCCTTCTTGGCACGGGCCCGTTCCCGAGTGAAGACCGAGTAGATGCCGACCTAATCAACGCCGGGAAGCAGACGATCTCTACCGTGCCTGGTTCGTCATTTTTTTCCAGTGCAGACTCCTTTTCGATGATTCGCGGCGGGCACATAGATCTCGCGTTTTTAGGAGCCCTTCAAGTGTCCGAGAATGGCGACATAGCGAATTGGGCTGTCCCGGATAGGATGGTCAAAGGACCAGGTGGGGCAATGGACCTTGTTGTCGGTGCCAAGCGAATAGTCGCCGTAATGGAACATTGCGCCAAGGACGGCAGCCCAAAGCTGGTAAAGGTTTGCACCTTGCCTGTCACCGGTAAGCAGGTCGTCAAGATGATCATCACAGAGCTTTGCGTTTTTGAAGTCGAAGAGCGCGGCGGTTTGGTTCTGCGAGAGCTAAGCCCGGGAGCTTCCCTCGACGAAATAAAGGCGAAGACCGAGTGCGGCTTCAGGATCAATCTCTCTTAGGCTGCCTGGTGTAGCGGCCCCCATTTCCCAAAAGCCACCTTCAAGCATACGCTGAAGAAAGGATATCGACGCAAGACAGGGGAAGGAGCCCAGGCCCCTACCCCTCTAAGCTCGTACCGACGTTCTCAGATGATCAATGCAGATCGATTCCGACGACAACGACGTTTGAGTTAGCTGGAAGCACTATGCTCTGTACGGTCAACGTGTTGTTCAATGGGAAGGCGTAACCGTAAAGATAAGCAGGCCCACTATGAAAACTGCCGTCGCTATGATTACTACGGGTCATTTCGAGTGCGGTGGATTCACCTGAGTAGCCTTGAGGGCCCGACCAGTCGCTCAAGCTCTGCGTGAACGTAGTATTCGTGCCATTTGTGTAATTAACCTTAAAGGTTTGAGCGGTTTGGTTTCCATTTACTCCCGTGGCCAGGAGCGAAACCGTCGCAAATTTTCCCGACGGCAGCGTGATTGTTTCATTTGCTGCTCCATTAGCCCCGTTGGCGGCTGGCAGCGTAAACGACAAACCATTCCATGTGAACGTCGAGCCCAGCTGAGTTGCAGAATAGGCGTCGCCACCACCATCAATTCCGCCTCCGCCACTGAACGTTGTGCCGTCCGTGACCGTGGTGTCCGTGATGTTACATTCGGATGCGGTTAGGCCATTTGTACCGCCTCCCGACGATAGGTCGATAGCGACGACTACCACATTGGCATTGGCCGGAAGGACGATGCTGCTGACTGTCAATGCAGGGTTAATGCCGAATGTGTATCCGTGGAGGTAAAAGGTGCCGCTCTGGGTTGTGCCATTACTCTTGTCCCGGTAGCTCATGGTAGCGGCCGTTGCCTCGCCCGAATAGCCGGCCGGCGTCTGCCCCCAATCGCTCATACTCTGGGTGAATGTGGAGTGCGTTCCGTTTGTGTAGTTCACGGTGAACGTTTGGGAAGTCTGGTTGCCGTTAACTGCATCGGCCAATATTGATAGAGTTGAGAACTGGCCCGCGGGCAGCGTGACAGTTTCGTTCGATGCGCCATTGCTCGTATTGGGAGGAAGGAAGTTGAACTCCAATCCATTCCAACTGAGCGCTGAACCAAGCACGGTAGCGGAGAGAGAATACCCATTTCCATCAAAGCCGCCGCCGCTATAGGAGGCGCCGTCCGTGGTTATCGCATCGCTGCGATTGCCGGATGTTAGTCCGTTTGTCGCCGCGCTGGCACCACCTATGGGCAAAGCAAAGCCGTCAAGAACCATAAACGATCCGTTGTCCTTCACGAGCTTGATCGAGTGTGATCCGTAGGGCAGGCCCGAAGCGCTATACAACCTCTGTTGCGCCAGGCAGCTCGAACCAAGGCAATGGATAGTCGTCTGAAAAGCACCGTCCAGATAGACGTCCACATCTCCGGAAGCGTAATCGGTCTCGACCAGTGGAGTGATCCCGGTCCCGGTAAACGTGTATTGCACGTATTCTCCGTTTGTTTCCGTATAATGAACATCGTTGTCGAGATCTCCGACGCCGCGGGAGTTGGAGTAACTCCAATCGCTGGGCACGTGATCGTACACCGGCACGGTGTCGTTGATGAGCGCCTCTCGGGGGCTTGTGACGACAAAGGCATCCACGACCATATAAGTGCCGTTATCCTTAACCACCTTTATGGTATGGTTTGCCGGCGTCAGATTGCTGGTCGAATAAATTGTAGTCTCCGGCACGCGCGCTGAGGAAGAGGCACAGTTATAGGTCTCTTGAAAAATACCGTCCAGATAGATGTCCACGTTGCCGTAGGCCGCATCCAGTTCCGACACCACCGAGATGCCTGATCCGTAAAACGTATAGGTCACGTAATCGCCGTTATTAGTCGAATAGTGAAGGTCATCATCATATTCACCGAGTCCGCGGCTGGGGGAATAAGTCCAACTGCTCCCGGTATAAACGCAGGCGGGATCTGTGTCGTTGATCTCCGTTTGGGCGTTTTGCAATCCAGCATAGCCAGCTTGCAGGCCCGAGTTTGCGATGACGGCTTGCGCGGCCAAAGGCCAGTTTTCCCCGCTGACAACCGTGGTGTCGCTGACCGTACAATTGGTCCCGTTGTTCAGGTAGTTGGCGTTATTGGTGAAATTTCCTGTCGCGGTATCATCATGAATCGAGGAGGTCCAGATTTGCATCCAATTATCGGCAGGATTGTCGGCGACGTTATTGGTGCCTGTATAATAGGCGGTGCCTTCATCCCAATAGATACCTTGGTCGCAAGAATTCCTCATGTAGTTATTGTTCACCAGAGAACCAGTCTGCGCGCTCAGGGTATAGATGGAGCCGCCGTCCTGGAGGGTCTCCATGACATCGCCGACAAAGTTATTCAGAATCTGGTTGTTCTGCGCATAGCTGTTCATTCCCCAACCCCAACCGACGGAAATTCCGCTGTACGGAGTATTCTCAATAGCATTGTTAGCTATGGTCGTATTTTCCGCGTACCCGAACCAAATGCCCACGGCGTCTTCGAATTCGACCCCGATATTCGTAATATAATTATTGCTGACGGTATTCCCGTTGGTCATTTGAGCGGAGTTGGTCGTAGAAGCGTCGTTGCATTCCCCAATAGTTACGCCAGCGCTCGAAATGTCTACGATCCGGTTGCCGACGACCTGATTGAACTGGGCGCCGTTTCCGAAGTCGATCGCTGAGCCGCCCAAATGCATGAAGGTATTGTTGAGAAGTTGGATGTTGTTGGCTGTCTGGAAGGAGACATTCCCCATGGTTTTCAATGGTGTGGCCACCCCAGCCCACTGGATACCCGCTTGGTTATCGGCATAGCCGGCCCCAGTGCTCGGCCCAAGCCATGTTCCGTAGGCGAAAGTGATGCCTGAAATGATGATATTGTGAACGGGCGAGGTGAGGCTTGCGCCGCTACCGTCGACGAGCTTTTGCACGACGGGCAGTACGACGGTGGCCGTCGAGAGATTTTCGTTGGGCCGTGGGATGTAGTAAAGATAGCCCGTGGATTCATTCAAATACCACATGCCTGGGCTGACTAAAAGTTCATAGGCATTTTCCACCCAAGATACATCAGACATCCCGCCTTCGCCGCCACCCCAAGGGTAATGCCCGCTTCCGGGCACGACGGATGCATACGTCCAGCAGGGAGTTTGCATTGTGATCGTATTCCCACTGATCGACGACACCGGGCAGCGAAATTGCTTCCAACCGTCACGCTGCACGAGTTCGATATTCGAAGGATTCCCCCAACTTGCCATAGCCGAGTTTGTAGTGGTAAAGCCGCTTGACGTCACGGTGAACCCACCGGGATTGAGCTGGCCACGCGCACGGACTGCCCGAACGCCATTGACATACAATTGCCGGGAATTGACGCCTGTGCCGACGTTTGCTCGGTAGATGTTTAGTGTGGAGTTATACAGGCTCCAGCCGGTGACTGTTTGGCCACCGCTGATGATCGGAATCTGTCCGGGATAAGCTTCGTAGATGACATTGTGTCCGCCGGTCCCGGAATCATGGGTGGTGCTATTTTCCTGAAGCACGAAGCTCGACGTGAGCGAATATGTTCCACCATACAGATAGACGACGATATCGCCGGTCATCGACGAGGTCATAGTTCGAACCTGGGCTTGTGCGCCGGCGAGACTGCCGGGTTGTGCGGCGGAGAAGCTTGTGCCGCTTCCAACAGGGGAAACGTACAAGGTAGCCTCTGTGGCGCCAAAAGTGACACTCGTAAGGGTCAGAATAAATGCGGCAATGGTAGCGAGCATCGCCGGGCGGAAGCGGTGGCCAGGCGAGCACGGTATAGCTGAAGGTTCGTGTGAGGCTGTGGCCTGAGGAACATTTTTCATAATACGAATCGATCCGATTTGAGGATTGGACAATCTACGCCAACTTTAGCGTGATTTAATCCATTAACAGCCTGGGACATATAGGCCGCATTGCGGCCACTTCAGATGATCATTGCAGGTCGATACCGATAACAACGACGTCCGAGTTTGCCGGTAGCACTATGCTCTGCACGGTTAACGTGTTGTTCAATGGGAAGGTGTAACCGTAGAGATAGGCAGGTCCGCTGTGAAAACTGCCATCGCTATGATTACTTCGAGTCATTGTAAGCGCGGTTGATTCTCCAGAGTACCCCTGGGGCGCCGACCAATCGCTTAAGCTCTGCGTGAACGTGGCATTCGTACCATTCGTGTAATTTACCTTAAAGGTTTGGGCGGTTTGGTTTCCATTTACTCCCGTAGCCAGAAGCGAAATGGAGGAGAACATTCCGGAAGGTAACGTGATCGTCTTGTTAGACGCACCGTTTGCGCCATTAGCGGCCGGTAACGTGAATGAGAGACCATTCCAACTTAGCGTTGAGCCCAATTGAGTTGCGGAATAGGCATCGCCACCACCATCGATTCCGCCACCACTAAATGTCGTACCGTCGGTGACCGTGGCATCATTGATATTGCATCCGGATGCCGTTAGGCCGTTTGCCACCGGGGCGCCCGAGAGATCGATCGCGACAACAACAACATTAGAATTGGCCGGAAGGACAATGCTGCTCACAGTCAATGAACCGTTGATTGCGAAGCTATATCCATGGAGATAATATGTTCCGCTCTCGATGGTTCCATTGCTCTGGTCCCGGTAGCTCATAGTGGCTGCCGTTGCCTCGCCCGAATAGCCCGCCGGCGTCTGCCCCCAGTCACTCATGCTCTGGGTGAATGTGGAATGCGTGCCGTTTGTGTAGTTTACGGTAAAAGTTTGGGACGTCTGGTTGCCGTTAACGGCATCAGCCAATAACGACAGGGTTGAGAAATGTCCTGCTGGCAGTGTGATGGTTTCGTTCGAGGCTCCATTGCTCGTATTTGCAGGAAGAAAGTTGAACACCAGGCCATTCCAACTGAGCGACGAACCAAGTAGGGTCGAAGAAAGGGAATAGCCGTCGCCGTCAAAACCGCCGCCGCTATAGGAAGTGCCGTCGGTGGTCATCGCATCACTACGATTGCCCGACGTCATTCCGTTGGTCGTTGCGCTGGCACCGCCCGCAGGCAAGGCAAACCCGTCGAGGACCATAAAAGATCCGTTGTCCTTCACGAGTTTGATCGAATGCGATCCGTACGGCAGGCCCGTAACACTGTACAACCGTTGCTGGGTCAAGCAGGTGGAACCAAGACAATGGACGGTGGTTTGGAAAACGCCGTCCAGATACACATCCACGTCTCCCGAACTTACGTCAGTCTCGAGCAGAGGAGTAATTCCAGTACCTGTAAACGTGTATTGCACATATTCACCGTTCGTTTCCGTGTAATGAACATCGTCGTCGAGTTCACCTCTGCCGCGGCCGTTGGAGTAACTCCAATCGCTGGGCACATGGTCGTACGTCGGGACGGTGTCGTTGACAAGCACCTCTGGAGGTCTCGTGACGACGAACGCATCCACAACCATATACGTACCGTTATCCTTTACTACCTTTACGGTATGAGTCGCCGGGATCAAATTGCTGGCGGTAAAAATTGTTGCCTCGGGTACCCGGGCCGAGGACGAGGCGCAGTTATAAGTTTGTTGAAAAACTCCGTCCAGATAGATGTCCACGTTGCCATAGCCCGAATCCAGTTCCGACACCACTGAGATACCCGATCCGTAAAACGTATAAGTCACATAGTCGCCGTTATTTGTCGTATAGTGAAGATCGTCATTATATTCGCCGAGGCCGCGGCTGGGGGAATATGTCCAACTGCTCCCGGTATAGACGCAGGCGGCATCGGTGTCGTTGATCTCCGTCTGGGCACTTTCCAATCCTGTATAGCCCGGCTGTAAGCCTGCGTTGGCGATGACGGTTTGCGCGGCCGACGGCCAGCTTTCTCCGCTTACGACCGTGGTATTCTCGATGATGCAATTGGTCCCATTGTTTTCGACATTGGCGTTATTGGTAAAATTTCCATTCGCAGTATTATTCTGAATCGTATTAGTCCAGATATAGACCCAGAAATGAGATGGGTTATCGACAACGTTATTACTGGCGGTATAATTAGTGGTGCCTTCGTCCCAATAGATACCTTCATCGCACGAATTCTTGAAGTAATTATTATATACTTGAGAACTTGGTTGCGCACTCAGGGAATAAAAGGAGCCGCCATCACTAAGAGTCTGCATGATGTCGCTAACGAAGTTATTAAAAACCAGATTATTTTGCGCGTAGCTATTTGTGCCCCACCCCCAACCGACGGATATTCCGGTGTACGGTGTATTGCCCAGGTTATTGTAAGAGATGGTCGTATTCTCCGCATACCCCACCCAGATTGCGATGGCGTCCTCGTATTCAAGCCCGACTCTATTTATATAATTATTGCTGATTGAATTCCCATTCGTCTTTTGGCTGGCGTTTGTGGTGGCGTAGTCCGTGACTTCGCCGAGCGTTATTCCTCCTCCGGAAACGTCCTCGATATGATTGCCGATGATGGAGTTGGATTGCGCGCCTCCGCCAATATTTACCGCCGCGCCGCCCAGATGGATGAACGTATTGTTCAACAATTGAATATTGTTACACGTTTCGAAGGAAACGTTGGCTTGAGTTTTTAGTGGTGCAGTTTCGCTCGCCCACATGATACCCCCCTGGTTGTCAGCGTATCCAGCGCTGGTGCTAGGCAGCAGCCATGTCGCGTATTCAAATGTGATACCGGAAAAGATGATGTTATGAATAGGCGTAGTCAGACTGGAGCCGGAGGCGTTGATGAGCTGTTCTACTTTGGGCAGGACGACCGTCGCAGTGGCCATGTTCTCCCCGCTTCTCGGTATGTAATACAGATAGCCGGTGGCCTGATTTAAGTACCACATGCCGGGATCCGTAAGCAGCTCATAGGCGTTCTCCACCCAAGAGACACCATCCATTGAGATGAGTCCGTTGCCGTTCCAGGGATGACCGGGATTGGGTGTATTGGAGATTAATGTCCATCCAGGGGTTTGCATGGTGATCGCATTCCCGCTGATCGACGAAACTGGGCAGCGAAGTTGCTTCCAACCGTTTCGCTGCACGAGTTCGATATTCGAGGGATTCCCCCAACTCGCCATAGCCGAGTTTGTGGTCGTAAAACCGGTCGACGTCACGGTGAACCCAGTAGGATCGAGCGGGCCGCGCGCACGGACTGCCCGAACGCCATTGACATACAATTGCCGGGAATTGACGCCTGTGCCGACGTTTGCTCGGTAGATGTTTAGTGTGGAGTTATACAGGCTCCAGCCGGTGACTGTTTGGCCACCGCTGATGATCGGAATCTGTCCGGGATAAGCTTCGTAGATGACATTGTGTCCGCCGGT